>Ga0185299_10004671_pt1 | contig 16282 bp, 19 predicted proteins | sample PaiPotPPA55metaG_FD_128002 | JGI IMG/M metagenome (GOLD analysis project Ga0185299, IMG submission 128002) | Iron sulfur acid spring bacterial and archeal communities from Banff, Canada, to study Microbial Dark Matter (Phase II) - Paint Pots PPA... ...
ACCTCATCCGCTGCCTCAAACGCTACATAGCCCGCGAAATCTATCCCCGCCTCACCGCCGACCTCGCCGCACTCAACACCCACCATCAACAGGCCCTTTGCGCTTGACACACCATAGGAGCATCGGAAGTGCCGTCGCAGTACTAGCGGCCGGGCACTCCTCACCCCCCGTTCAGCAGCCGGTGGCGGATATCGGCGCGGGAGGCGGCATCGACGACCGTGCCCGCCAGGGCCAGCGCTCCCTGCGCGATGGCCGTTTCGGCCGCGGGGGTGAGGGTGGCGGCGGCGAACTCGGGTTGATGGTTGACCGCGGGCAGCGAGTCGATGCCGATGTAGGGGTGAATCGCGGGCAGCGTCTGAGAGACGTTGCCCATATCGGTGGACGCCCGCGCCATCATGGTGTCCGGTCCCGAACTGAATCGGCGGCCGACCGCGGTTGCGCGCCGCTCGTAGCAGCCGAGAAGCTCCTCGTCGGTGCGGAATTCCGCATACGGCTCGGACTCCGGCCTGACGGTGAGTTCGGCTCCGGATGCCAGTGCGCCGGCCGCAAAGCAGCGCATGACCCGGGGCTCGACCTCGGCCAATTGGGCGAGCGTCTCGGCGCGCACGTACCAGCGTCCCTCGGTGCGCTCGGCGATCGCGTTCGGGGCTTCCCCGCCGCGGGTCATCATGCCGTGCACCCGCACCGACGAGGGCAGCTGCTGACGCAGCAGTCCGATCGCGACCTGGGCGATGGTGAACGCATCGGCCGCGTTGACACCCCGTTCGGGGTAGGCGGCGGCGTGTGCGGATTTTCCGTGGTACTCGATATGACTGTGAGACACGGCGAACGGCCGGGCCCTGGCCACGTCGACCGGACCGGGATGGACCATCGCGGCGGCGTGCTGCCCAATAAAACCATCGCGTTTCAGCAGCTCGATCTTGCCGCCGCCGCCCTCCTCTGCCGGGGTTCCGATCACCGACAGGGTCAGGCCGAGGTCGTCGACGACGGAAGCCAGGGCGAGCGCCGCCCCGACGGTGATCGCGGAGATCAGGTTGTGGCCGCACGCATGGCCGAGTCCGGGCAGCGCATCGTATTCGGCGCACAGCGCGATGTGCAGATCGCCGCTGCCGATCCGCGCGGCGAACGCGGTGTCCAGGCCGCAGTAACCCGCGGTGACGTCGAAGCCGTTGTCCGACAACGGTCCGGCGACACGCCGCGCCGAACGTACCTCTTCCCATGCGATTTCGGGGTGGTCGTACAGGTCGCGGGACAGCTGGATCAGCCGTGGGTGAGCGGCGGCGACGCCCGCGGCCGTCACGGTGTCGATGGTCGTCATCGGTCCCCCGGTACCCCGTAGGACGGCGCCCGGGTCGGGTCGACGCCGCGTACCCGGTAGTCCTGTTTCTGTGGCTGCCATAGCTGCCACAGCCGCGCCAGATCTCCGATGGGATCGTCGGCGTAGTCGACCCGCAGGTCGGTCACCGGCCATGGAACATCGTCCACCACAAGCAGACCCGCGGAGTGCACCGGGCCAGCCTCACCGCCGACGGCCAGCGCCGCCCGCAGGCCGTCGAGCAGGCGCCCCTCGAGGGCGGCCGCGGCGCTGTCGGCATAGCCGTGCAGCAGCTCGGCGATCACCTGCTCGTCGGCGAGCAGGTTGCCCGCGGCCACCGCTTGATCGCCCTGGAGGTGGGTGTGCACGCCCAGGCTCTGGGTGCCCGAATGCACGGCGGTCCGGCCCTGGGCATCGACGATGGTCAGCTGCCGGTAGTCCGGGAACTTCTCCTGTGCCAGCGCGGTGTCGAGTGCGGAGCCGGCGTCGGCGCCGCCGGCGAGCGAGTCGAGCACGACCGGGCCGAGTGCGGGGTTGGTGATGTTCTGCGACGCGACCACCCCGACGGACGCCCGGGCGTGTGCGCAGCGCGCGGCCACCGCGGGGCTCGACGAACAGATCACGATCCCGAAGGCGCCGGTGCCGGGATCCCGGGCAACGAGAGAGAACGTCATGCGCCGGCGCCTTCGGAGAGCACCGCGACGGCGTCGATCTCGACCAGCCATTCGGGGCGGGCGAGCGCCTCGACGACCAGCCCGGTCGACACCGGAAAGACGCCTTTCAGCCAGCGGCCCATCACCCGGTACACGGTTTCGCGGTACCGGATATCGGTGAGATACACGGTGACCTTGACGATGTCCCGCAGCGAGCTACCGGCCTCGTCGAGCAGCATCGCAATATTGCTCATCGCCTTCTCGGCCTGCGCCGCGACGTCGCCGATGCCCACCGATTCCCGGGTGTCCAGGTCCTGGCCGATCTGTCCGCGCAGGTACACCACGCCGCCGGCGACGACCGCCTGGCACAGATCGTTGTCCAGATTCTGTTCGGGGTAGGTGTCCTTCGTGTTGAAGGGCCGGATCCGCGTGTGGGTTGGCGCCATGATCAGCGTTCCTTTCTGAAGTTCAGCGAGCGAGATAGCCGCGCTGGATCGCGATCTGATCGGCGAGGTACTTGGCGTCATGCCATACGCCCCAGATGAAACTCGATCCGCGCCGGGACTGCCACGGCAAACCCAGGAAATACACGCCGGGTTCGCAGGACACACCGCGCTGGTGCTTCGGCCTGCCGTCCTCGTCGAACGCGGCGACCCGCAGCCAGCCGTAGTCGAAGGCGAAGCCGACCGCCCAGACGATCGAGGTGATTCCGGCGGCGGCGAAATCCAGTTCGCGCAGGGGTTCGGTCATGCCGTCCGGGGCGGGGCGCAGGATGCGGGCCTCCGGCTCCTCGGGCAGGTCGAGACCGTTGCGGGTGATGTAGGCGTCCGCCTCGTCGAGCATGGACAGGTAGTTCGCGTCACCGTGTGCGATGTTGTCGGCCAGGTCCGGCGCGAAGCGCATGACACCGTCCTGGAATGCCCCCGCCATCCCGAGCAGCGTGATGCCGCCGGCGGCCAGGGACCGGAAATCGACCGTGTGGCCGCCGTGCGCTCCGCTCACGGCGATGGTCACGTGCTCCGCGCCCTGCGGCGGCGTCGCGGCGTCCCATTTGCCGAGAACTCCTAGCCACCAACAGAAGTCGCGCCCGCGGTAGCTGCGGGGCGGCCGGTCGTGCGGCCCGACCGCGAGATAGACCTGACGCCCCGACCGCTGAAGTTCGTCCGCGATCTGCACGCCGGACGATCCGGCCCCGACGACCAGTACAGCGCCGGCTGGCAGTTGCTGGGGATTGTGGTAAGCGCTGGAGTGGATCTGGTGGATGCCGGCACTCTCCGGCACGACCGGCGGAATGACCGGCTTCTGGAACGCACCGGTGGCCGCCACGACATAGCGTGCTTCGATCGCGCCGTCGGATGTTTCGACGCGGAAACCCGGTCGGCCGTCGTTCTTCCGGACCGAGGTCACCTCGACGCCGGTCCGGATCGGTGCATCGATCTTCTCGGCGTAGGCGACGAAATAGTCTGCGACCTCCTCCTTCCCGGCGAACCCGTCCGGGTCGATGGTGAACTCCCGCCCCGGGAAACGGTCGTGCCACGCGGGCCCGTTCGCCACCAGGGAGTCCCACCGCCAGGACCGCCACCGCTCGGCGATCCGATCGCGCTCGACCACGACATGCGGTATGCCCTGCACACCGAGATGCTCGCTCATCGCGATACCGGCCTGACCCGCGCCGACGACGAGAACCTCGACCTCTTGGGGCGACATCCAACCTCCACTGCTCAGACGAACTGGCTCATCGGTTCCATGATTCAGCCGCCCACAGCATCTGTACAGCGCATATATTCGATGTACTGGATCTGAAAAATAGATCCGAGGCGCGGGGATATTTCGCCGACTCGAGGACCGCCATAAGTTGCCATCGGAGCATTCTTGCGGCGCAGATACTATCGCTAGAGATACTATCGCTGGCGATACCATCTCTAGCGGTCGACAAGAAACCGTTGTGCCGCAACGCCGAACCGGTGATAGTGCACGTCCCCCGCGGTCATCCTGCCTGGCACCCCGAGCCGTCGTCGGGTCCATCGTCGGAAGGTCCGATAACCCGTTCCTCATGGGCATCGTCCGTATGCTCTTCGGAGTCGTCCACGTATTCGAACCGTTCAATGAACCCCCCTTCAAACACCTCTATCCGTGAGCGCCGCACCATGTTTCACCCCTCGCTCGGTCTCTGCTGGTCAGCGGCTCGGGACCAGGACAGGTCCATCAGTCCAAAGCGCCTACCAGGCGACGTTACGAAGGCCCCCACCAGCAGGTCTACGAGTTTGATAAAACTTGCCCACATTCGGCCATCAGGGCATAGATCGAGTTGAATGAAGGAATCATGGAGGGCGACACGGAAAGACCGTGCACATAACTAGACAGGGGGCTAGATCATGCGCCTCACTTTTCTCGGCAAGGGCGGGTCCGGCACCAACGACTGCCCAACCCTCTACGCCACAGACCAGAGCAGTTTCCTGGTCCAAGGCTGGCGAACCGATACACCCGGAACAGTCGAAATACCGCACCTGCTCACGGGATTCGCTGAGCCACGTACTTACATCGGTACTCCCCTCACGGATACCAGCAGGGGGACGTTCCTCCTCAGCGGTAGGCCGATCACCGATACCGGCACCCTCAGTCAGCTGAAGCTAGCGGACGACGAAACAGTCATCGAAGTGCCCAAGTGCGAGAGGATGTTCTACGGTGCAACTGCTGACCGGCAATCCATGGCCTGACCTGTTCGGGCAATGCCAGCGGGAAGCGTTCCACTTGGAGGTCAGAGACACCTATGCCGTAGCGAACGAGTCAGAACCCTTGCGGCGCTTCCTCGATGACGAACCAGACGATAACGCTTGGTTCGCGCCATGGGGGCAGCTCGTGAGGGAGACGACGGGCCGGGGCGTGAAGGTGACCCGGATTCGGGTGGTCACGGTCCCGCATGTCGACTATCAACGGTGGCTCCTCGAACTGACAGCCTTGAACGCCGAAGCCGGAGAAGACATCCGGTACATTCCCCGGCATCAGGTCAGCGCCGACCTGGTGCCTTCGGATGACTTCTGGCTCCTCGATGACCAACGGGTCGTGTTCAACCTCGTAGACGCGACCGGTCGCGCGGCAGGTGCGTCAGCGCTCACCACCGACCACCACATTGCCGACCACTGCCGAACCGTGAAACAACACCTTTGGCAGCTGGCGACAACGTATGCGACGTACGTTGCTGATCATGCGGTAGATACTTCGAGGTGACCGATAGCGTTCGTGATGCTCGGGAAGCGCTCGGGCAGCAGCTTCGGGAGATTCGCCGCAGAGCTGGCGTATCCGGCCGTGAGCTTGCCCGGGTGTCCGGTTGGCACGAATCCAAGGTCTCGAAAATCGAATACGGAAGGGTCAAACCATCCGACGCTGACATTCGCGCCTACTGCCAACACACAGGCGCGAATGATCAGCTCTCGGACCTATTGGCCACTGTCCACAACATCGACGCCGCATACATGGAGTACCGGCGTCAACACGCGGCAGGACTCAGACGCGGGCAAACCAAATCCGTGAAGCTCGCCGAACGATCCAAGATGGTGCGGATCTACCAGCCTGTCATCATCCCCGGCATACTTCAGACCGCCGAGTACGCCGAAGCCATCCTGCGACACTCCGTCGCCTTCTACCAACTCCCCGATGACATTGACGAGGCAGTCGCTAAACGTATTGAGCGACAACAATTCCTGTACAAGGGCGAGCGCCGATTCCACATCCTCATCGCCCAGCAAGCGCTGTCGACCACAGTGGGCTGCAACGAAGTAATGGCAGGTCAACTAGATCGACTGCTTGCCGTCACCGGATTGTCGCGCGTACAGATCGGCATCATTCCCGCAGAAGCCGAGCCGCCAATGCAGACTACGAACTTCGTCATGTTCGACAACCGCACGGTGACCGTAGAAGGGATTACCGCCGAGCTGACCATCACCCAGCCGCGAGAGATCGCCATCTACGGACGCACGTTCGATCTCCTGGCCGGGCACTCGGTTGGCGGGGAGCAGGCCAGAGCATTGATCCGGGGCGCTCTCGAACGCCGAGTAAGCCAATGACGATCCCCGTTCTACTCCACGAACACTGCTGCGATTCAAGGACATTCGTGCCGAATCTACGAATGCACCTTCCGGTAGAGATCCAGCAGCTCAGCGTTCAGCTCCGCAATCTCCTCATCCTTCTCATCTCGCTCCGCCTGCAACCGCTCGCACCGGCGGCGCAGCAGAATCCATTCGTCGTGCCAGTCGATGGAGTTCGGATCACCAAAGTGCTTCTCGCCCTGCGCTGCATCCATCAGGTTTACCCCCTGAGCATCGAAGTTAGTGACCTGCAGCACACAGTAATGGCATATATGCCGTGGCACAAGCCAGCAGATTCGCCACGCCCGGCTACACTCGCCATGTCCACAAGTTCCCTCGACTTGGGAGGCTCGGTGACCGACCGTCGCTCCGATCCGTCCGCGCTGCGGTTCCTGATCGGCCACGATCTGCGGCTCGCCCGCGAACGATCCGGGATCAAGCAATCCGACGCGGCGACCGTGCTCGGCTGCAGCCAATCGAAGATCAACTATCTGGAAACCGGTCGCAATCAGCAACAACCGGCGGAAGCGGTCGCGTTGATGCGGTACTACGGCGCCGACGAAGAACACGTGGCACGGATCGCCTCGCTCGCCGGGCGCGGAGACAACACCACATGGTGGGAGCCCTACAGCGCCGTGCTACCAACATGGTTCAAGACCTTCGTCGGCTTGGAAGGGCTGGCCGGCTATCAGTTCGTTTACAAGACATTGCAACTACCCGGCCAACTCCAAACTGCCGACTACACAGCAGCATTGGTCGCCGCCAGTCCGCAAGTCGCGCCCACCGACGCGCAGCAGATCGTGCGCGCCCGCATGGCGCGCCAACGCCTGGCCGACGAGTCCGATCCGCTGAATTTCGCAGCGGTACTGGACGAAACCGCGATCAGCCGTCCGGTCGGCGGCACCACTATCATGGCAGCCCAACTCGACCACCTCCTCCAACTGTCCGAACGCCACAACGTCGAGTTGTTCGTGATCCCTGCCAGTACTGCCGAACACGTTGCCCTCGGTGGAGACTTCACACTGATGGACTTCCCCGAAGCGCAGGCAATCGGATACGTCGAGTACCCGACAGGCGCGGTGTACGTCCAGGATCAGGACCAGGTGGCCGTGTATACGATGTTGGTAGATCGGCTCCGCGCGTTGGCTCTCCCGACTACCGCCTCCGGCGACGTGATCCGGAGTCATCGAGACACTTTCGGTAAGGGTTAGGAGCACGACATGACCACCGTCGACCGCCACGAGTGGCGTAAATCCAGCTACAGCGGCGGCAACGGTGGCGAATGCGTCGAAGTCCGGTTCACCCCCGGGTCCGTCCAGGTCCGCGACAGCAAATACCTCCGCGATCCCGCGAACGACCCCGCCAGCCAACCGATCATCACCGTGCCGATCGCCGACTGGCCGAGTTTTCTTACTGTCAGCTCCGACCACTCAGCAGTCTCAGGCACCCACCTGCCTGCCATCGACCACACCCCGGACGGCTCAACAACCCTCCGGGCCGCCGACGGCACCACCCTCACCTACACGGCCGCCGAATGGTCGGCCTTCCTCTCCGGCGCCCGCGCCGGAGAGTTCGCTGCCGCATAGGCCGAGGGTCTGTTCGGCGTCGAACCATTCGAAGGTGCTGACCGGCTGGAATCCGAGGCGGGTTGCGAGTCTGACCGCCCCTTCGGGGCAGCGGTCAAGGAAGGCCCTGGTGTGGTTCCAGGACCTTCCGCTCAGCGCAACGACCGCTCGTAGACGGCACGGGTTTTGCCAGGCCCCTTGTAGTCGGTGATCACCGAAACGCCGCCGACCACGAAATCGCCGCGTACGTTGGTGAATCCGAGCGCGGTCCATGCGGCGTGAGCGGCGGTGTTATCCGGCTCGGAGGTCATATACAGCCGTCGGCATCCCCATTGGATCCCGCGGTCGGCGACTGCGCCGACCAGGGCGCGGGTGATGCCGCGGCGGCGGTGGTCGGGGTGGGTGATGACGTCCTGGAGGTATATCTCGCCGGGATCGTTCTGGCTGCGGAACGCGATCACTGCACCGGCCACCTGCCCGTCGATGACCGCTAGGGGGCATGTGGTGGAGAACAGGGTTGCGTAGACCCAGTAATCGGACCAGGTACGCGGCACGACGTAGGGAGTGCCGGTGTCTATGAGGTCGATGACTCCGCCGATCCGGGCGACGGACAGCGGTTCGAGATTCACCCGAGCACCGCGTCGAGGTTGTCGCCGGTGTAGATGATGGCGTCTTCGTCGAGGTCGGGTGGGTCGAAGCGGGCGAAGAAGTCGTCGAGCGCTTCCATCGAAACGGTGAGAGCGTTGGCGTCCTCGCGCTGGTTGCGTTCGTTCAACCGGCGCAGCAGTTCGGCCTTGTCGACCGGTAGGTACACCAATCGGACTGTGCCACCCGCTTTTTCGATGGTCTTACGCCAGGCGTCCCGGTCTTCGCGAAGCCACAGCCCGTGGTCGAGCACCACGCTGTTTCCGTCTTGCAGGTGTGCGATCAGCTGCGCGCGGATGTCCTCGACGACAGGGCCTTCCTTGTCGAAATACGTCTGGTGGGGGTAGTCGATGCCGTAGCGGCCGTGCCGTCGAAAGACCTCTTCATCGACCGATAGGCGGTGCAGGCCGCGGTCGGACAGGGCCTTGGCGAGCACGGTCTTGCCCGAACCTGTGATGCCGCACAGCAGCACGACCAGGGGTTTTCCCACGGTCATTCCTCTCTCGTTCTCGGTGGTGGCCGCCATTGGACCAGGATGTTACGGGCTTCGGTGTCCCATCCGGCGGGCAGCCGGTCCAGGCTCACCGGCCGGTACGTCGGGCGCGGGTCGGTGGTGTCGACGCGGCCGCGGTGGCGGCCGACATGATCGAGCAGCCGTGCGGCCTCGGACCGGACGGCGGGCGTGCGCTCGATCCATTCGCCGCTCGCGAACCGGTGGAGGCGCTGATGCAGATCCGCCAATACCCCTGCGCGCCATTTGAAGTGGTGCACGCACACGAGCCGATCCGGGTCCGGCCGATATCCCGGGGCACGGTGATTGCCCGATGCCACCACCACATCGGAGCGGACAGCGACGATCTTGCGGGGATCACCACGCAGCACCCGGTAGGTCAGGTGCCCGCCGAGCCGGAACGCGCGGTCCAGATCCATCCCCGGCGTGATCGGGAGCAGCTCGCCATCCTGACTGACGCGGTCGAGTAGCAGCCCGCCGACCACCGCGGATCCGCTGTCCTGTGCGGCGGCGATCACCTCGCCCACGCTGGTGGGGAATTGGTGGAATTCGTCGCTGTCGGCGAGCAGGTGCCATCCCGGGCCGGCCAGGGTGCGGAGCTGTTCGCGCAGCTCGGTATTGGTGTGCTCGTGCCACGGGCCGCGGCTGGTCAACGCCGGTCCGATCCCCAGATCGATTGCGGTGGCCAGCAGCATGTCACGGTGGCGGGCCGGGACACAGACAGGGAAGTGGAAGGCGATCAGGAACTGCTCGACTCCGAGTGCCCGGTAGTACGCGGTCCAGGCGGTGAGCAGGGCTGGCTCGATCGGCCCGATCACCGCGATCATCGGCGGTGTCATCGACGAACACCTCTATTGAGCAGTGTGGTGGCGGTATCGGTGAGGAAGGCGGCCTGTTCGGCAGCGGTGGACATACCCAGGGTTTTCGGCGCCGACACCGGCGGCCGCGGTGGCTGAGTGTCGCTGAGCCGATCCAGCACAGCAGCGAGTCCGGTGGCGTCCGCGGCGGGGAACATTCGCACCCAGTCCTGACCGGCGAGCTGACCTGAGAGGTCCGGGTCGTGGTCGGAGACGATCAGCGGCACCCCGAGCCTCGCTGCGTCCAGAACGAGCCCGGACTCCTTGCCAACCCCCGCCTGGCGGGCGACAAGGCTCGCGGTAGCGGCGGCGTAGACCAGCCGCAGTGCACGCTCAGGCAGCGGGCCGGACTCGACGTGCAGCCGGACCTGCGGCAGGTGCCGCCACCGGACGAGCAACGAGTGATCGACCGGATCTCCGGTGACCAGCAGATGCAGCGGGCGACGAATCCGGGTGAGAGCAGCATCGACGGTAGCGACGTCCTTGTGCGCCCACCAACCGCCAGCCAGGCACACCACCGTCGCGTCATCGGCGATGCCGAAAACCGCACGAGCACCGCTGATTTCGGCGTCAGTCAACCGCTGTCCGTCGTCGACGGCGTACGTGCTTACCATGGCCGCAAGCCGGGGGAACCTGGCGGTGACCTGTCGGCGGACCGCCTCGGTCGGGCACAGCAACCCAACCCGGGATTCCCCACACCGACACAACGCAGCGAGCAGCCGCAGCGGCAGATCCTCGGTGGTGTTGACCTCGTGCACGAACCGCAGATGCGGCACTCCCCCCAACACCGCCGCGAGCACGTGCAGACCCTCGCTGGCGGTCAGGATCACCACCGCCACTGGCCCGCTACTACTGCGACGGATCACGGTGCGCAGGCAGGCGGCCTCGATCAAGCAGCGGCGCACCAGTCCCAGCTGATGCGGGATACGCCGCAGCCGATCCGGCCACCGCCGCGAAGGCAACACCCAGCTGCCGAAGACGGCCAGGGCCTGGACTCCGGCGGCGCAGCAGGTGAGCATCCGCGCCGACCATCCGGTCACAGCAGCCGGGGTGATGATCACCGCACCGGGTGCGGCATCGGCGACGGCAGCCAGGGTGCGGCGGTAGTGACCGCCGACTCGGTCGGCGTAGGGCTCGATCAGCACTAACCTCGGTGTGGGCGTTGTCATCCCGCAATCACCTGCTCTCCGTAGCGGCTGCTGAACTGCTCGTGCAGCCAGCCCGGATCATTCAGTGCGGCAAACTGCCCGGCATCACGGGCCGCATCCCGTGCGAAAGCGACACCGTCGCGGGAGCCGAGCGCGGCATAGGAGGCGAACTCGCCGGTGCGGCTGGCCCGCCATGCCGCAATCCGCTGCTGCGCCAGCGCATCGTCCATCCCGTACTCGCTACCCCGCGCGAGCATCGCGCATTCGCGGAATCCGGCTCGCCAGGCGTGATACGAGCTCTGATTGAACCGGGTCACCCCGGCTGCGGTGTCGACGAACTCGACCCGACCGGGCAGAGCGGCGAGCACGTCGACCGCGGCGCCAAGCTGGCGCAACGCGTCGCCACGGATGAGCTTGAGCCCGCCGTACCCATAGGACAGGCCGTTGATCGGATTCACCGCCCGCCACACCCGCATCGACACCCCCTCGGCGAGCGGTTGCACTGCCGCAGCAGGGAATTCGCGGTCTATGGCGAAGTCGCCGTCAGCGAGGAAAAACTGGCTGGTGTCGGTGACTTCCGCGGTCAGCCGGTAGGCGCGCCGCATCGGAGCCACCCCGTGCAGACGCTTCACTCTCGCGCCGAACACCCGCGTCAACCGCGAATACAGCACGTCGGCGAGGGGTTCGTCATACGACAGCTGGATCACATCGAAGCCGGTCACGAGATCGCTTCCAGATACGCAGCAGCAACGGCAGACGGCGTCAGCCCTGCGGTGGCCGCGTAGGCGCGTTTGGCGTGCAGCCGGTAGAACTCCTGGTCACGGGCCAACCGCTCCACGATGGCAGTTGCACCGTCGAGGGTGTCGAACAGCAGCTCATCGTCGACGTGTTCGGCGAACCAGCCCGTGCGGGGTGCGATCACCGGAAGCCCCATCGCCTGGCAGTCGATCACGCTCATCGACCAAGGGCAGCCCGCCCGCAGCGGCGCGAGACCGAAGTGCGCGGCCGCGAGCAAGGCCCGGTACCGGTCGCGGTCGCCGCCGTCGGACACGACGCGGACTCCCTCCAGGCTGGCGAGCTGCGCACGGTGGAATTCCGGGCTGGGATCCAGCAGCACCCGCGCGGGGCCACGCTGCCCGAATAGGTCGGTGACCCGCAGCCGCACACCCGTCTCGCTGACGAGGCGGGCAGCCAGTTCGGTGAACTTAGCCGTGCCGTAATGCTGGTAGAGACGGTGGTTGTAGATGCCGACCAGCGGTGCGCCCCCCGCGATTTCGGCGTCGGCCGGGTCACGCACCAGGCGCTCGTCCCGAGGCGGCGGCACCACGGCCAGGAGTTCAGTGAGATCGAGGTCGTGGCGTTCGGCCACCGCGGCCGTCCACTCCGACGCGGCGGCCGAGTGGATCAGCACCCGGTCACAGGCGGCCAGACCGGCGACGAATGCCAGCAACACCGCCGGGCCGAGCCCGGCATCGTCCAGGGACGGGTCGAGCATCACCGTGCCGAGGTCGGTGATCGAAAACGGCAGGTAGTGGCAGTAGCCGGCCACCACCGCATCCAGGCCGGTCTCCAGCAGCGCCGCCCGGACCGCCGGGGCGTTCTCGATCTGGTTGACCACCACCACATCCGGGCGGGCCCGGCCAACGATTCCGGCGAGCTGGTCGATATCCGGGCCGAACCGCGCTCGGTACTTGGTCGCGGGTAATGCGGTGCGTTCGAAATACACGCGCTCATCGGTGACCCGGGCCGGGGCGGCCAGGGTGATCTCGGCACCGCTATCGGCCAGCGCCGGGAGCAGCAGTTCAGCGACGGTGAACCCCGAATCGGCGGTCAGTCGGTCAGGGTTGGAGATGTTGAGCAGATACAGCAACCGCATCATTCCTCCACGGATCGAGGGCCTTGGGGCGGGATCGTCCGCCCAGGCTGGTGAATCCAGGAAAACGCTGGTGGCTAGCGTGAAGGAATGATGAACTGAACTCATTCACGGTTCACTCAACTCACGCGGAGACCAGGTGCGGGGGAAGGCTTTTGAACACACCACCCAAAACGACCAGCGCCGAGCAGGCTGCCGAGGCGTTCGCCGCCGAGATCACCTACTGGCGCGACGTGGCCGGCCTGGCGAAGCGGGCGCTGGCGGTGAAGATGGGCTTCGACCCGTCCTACGTCAGCCACATCGAAGCCGGTCGACATAAGCCGACCGAGGACTTCGCCCGCAAGGCCGACGACGCCCTCAACTCCGGAGACGCGATCTGGCGACGCTGGCGCGACTACGAAACCGTGCGAACCCGCGGCCACGGGCCCACCACCGCTTCACCGGCACCGCGACTGGATCCCGCGCTGGCCACTGCCGCGCTGGTGTGCGAGCACGACGCCGCGCACCTGGTCTACGACGGCACCACCTACCGGCTGTCGATGCGACGGCTACTGCGCAACACCGGTGCCGAACCGGTCACCCGTTACCTGATCCGCATCGCAGTCGACCGGTACCCCGGCGCGCCAGACAAGTCCCGCTCCCACTATCACCAGCACCCGCTGACCTGGGAAGAACTCGCACTGATCGCTATCTGCAAAGGCGAACCGATGCGGTGGGAGGTCAAACACGACCTCGACGCCTTCAAGGAGACATGGCTGCTGTTCGAAAACGATTCCGGCCGCTTCCCGCTCTATCCTGGGGAATCGGTATGGATCGAATACAGCTACAGCGTCGGCGACGACAAATGGGGCCGCTGGTTTCAACGTGCGATCCGACTGCCCACCGCCCGCCTCGAAGTACAGCTGGCATTCCCGGCCACTCTCGATCCAGTGGTGTGGGGCATAGAAACGTCCCCGACCGCCGATGCCCGCCCCATCGCGACACCGCCGGCCCGCCGCGAAACCGACGGGACCGCGGTGTTCACCTGGAACACGATCAACCCGCCCCAGCACACCCGCTACCGCATGGAATGGCGGTTCCGTTCACACCCGGAAAGCACAGCGTAAGAAGGGAATTAGCCGTGATCGAGATTAAACCATCGGCGACGATGCGGGATTTGGGCATCGTGCAGGCCGGTGCCGAGATCCTGGATCAACCCACCCGCAAATTCGACCTGCCCACCGAATCCGACACCGCCTCCGCTGTCGTCGACGACCTGTTCGCAGCCATGGACCGGGTATCGCGAGTACATCCCTTCGCGAAAGGGATGGGCATCGCCGCCCCGCAGATCGGCATCGGCCGCTGCGCCGCCGTCGTCCGCCCCGCCGACCCGCACGCCCCCGCGATCATCCTGCTCAACCCCCGCATCATCGCGGCCTCAGACGAGACCGATGAGCAGTACGAAGGGTGCCTGAGCTTCTTCGACGTGCGCGGCCTCGTGCCCCGGCCACTGCACATCACCGTCGAAACCACCACCCTCACCAGCGAACTCGTCACCACCGACTACGACCACGGTCTCGCCCGGCTCGTGATTCACGAGCTCGATCATCTCGACGGCCGCACGTACTTGTCCCGGATGCGGCCCGGCGTCTCGATACTTCCCGTGGAAGAATATCGTCTCAGCGGCAAAAACTGGAGCTACGGGAAGTAATCCGGCACTGCACCCGACAACTCAACACGGGCTCGTCACCGATGCTGCATCGTTGGCAACCGATAACCTTCGGCAATAAGCAATGTCTTGCGTCAACCGCTTGGCAGGCTGCGGTCGTAGATTCGGTTTACGCGGAGCGTCGGCCCGGCGCTGCTCGGCGTGCGGCGCTTGGTGCGTGTGGTGTTCATCGGCGATCCAACCCCCCCCGGTGTGCTGAATGAGCGCTCATGCCGATTACAGGGCATCTGGCAAGGGTCAGTCCAGCATCTGGCCATATGGTTCCGGCAGCCCTGTGCTAGTGGACAGGAGATCTTCCCCAGAGGCGGACAGGAGACCTAACGCCCCTGCGGACAGCAGAGTTCCCCACCGCAATGCCGTCGGAACCAGAGCGCCACACGACCGTCGGTGGCCAGGCCGTCGGCATCGAGGAGCACCGCCGGAGCACCGCTTGGGAGGCGAGCGCCAGTTACCTCCTGTATGGAGAAGCGAGAGCTTTCGGCCACAACCGAGGGAGTGGTTCAGGGAGTGTTGAACATTTGCGCCCAGGCCTGAACCGTCGGCTCCAAGTTCGAAGGCACCCGCGCCTTCTCGTGGGGAGTGCTGGCGTCCGCAGGATCTCGGGACAACGTTTCGAACAGCGCGACGGCACACTCGGTCATGATGAGCGCGCAAAACAGACCGTCACTCATCATCCGGAAGATTCCACCGCCACTCGCATAGTCGGTCGCCCACGAAAGCCCGTGCGTAGGACTCGAGCCCATCGAGTAGAACGAGTCTGCGTTTGGCAACAACGCCCCGGCCGCCAGCTCGCCCGTATCGTGCGCTGGCCGATGTCCGTCGATCCACGCCGCAGCGCGCGTGACAGTCTTGAGCGGTCCCTTGAAGTTCGTCGGCGTGTAGGTGTCCTTGATATGGGCCAAGGCCTTGTCGACCTTCCCCGAATGATCGGCCAGTTGAGCGAACTTTTCGGGCGGCGCAATGGTCGTGCCCGAGCGAAGGACAGCAGCCTGCTTGCCGAGGAACTTCGCCTGCTCATCGAGTCCATTGACCACCAGAGTCAGGCCCCGGCTGGCACGTTCCTCAGCGGAAGGGTCGCATAACAGCCAGATCGCTCGCGCCGCACTGTCCATAGCGGACCGACACAACTGCATGACCTCGCCCGCATACAGCTGGCCGTTCTCCTGCTCCTTGACCAGAACAGCGACCGCGGAAAGGTTTTCGGTCGCATTCGCCGCCGGATACAGCGCCTCGCCGGTAACCGGCATATTGCTGAGATACGGATGTGGGTACGCGGACAAGAAGGCCGCATCAGCTTCAGCGAGCGGGCTTCCGGCCAATGGGCCGTGCATGCTGATACCCCACGGGCGCAGAGCCTGTCCTCGACCTGCCCGCTGGTTGATTCGGTCCAGCGCACCGCCGGTCGCAAGATTGACAATCGTCTTCCGCGCAGCCAAAAGCTTCTGGACTGCGTCGGGCTCCTCTGCGTTGGCGGACATTCGCTCATTGATAGCAGACACGGCCGTCAAACGCACACCGATTTCCCCGTCAACCGATCATGGCGTCGGCCCTCGTCACCGCCGACGTCCGTCTCGCGTGACCTGCCGCGCGTCAGTCCGGCAGCCAGTGCAGCTCGTGTGCCAGGGTTTTGGCGACGGTACGGATGCGGCGGTGTAGTGGTGATTGCACGCGCGGGAGGACCAGGTGGATCGTCACGGTGGGTGCGCCCTGTAGCGGTCGCCACGTGATACCGGCCGGTAGTGCCGTGACCGCGGCTTCACTGGCCGGGGCGAGGGTGAGCCCGTCGAGTAGGTCACGCTGAGACATGTCGAAAGAGACTGCGGGCGTGTGGAATCGGGGGCTCGGCCGGGTGTCGCGGAACAGTGCGGAGAGCTGATCGTGGATCACGGGGTTGGCCGTACGGTCGGGGAGTCGCAGCGGAT
>Ga0185299_10004672_pt1 | contig 16281 bp, 18 predicted proteins | sample PaiPotPPA55metaG_FD_128002 | JGI IMG/M metagenome (GOLD analysis project Ga0185299, IMG submission 128002) | Iron sulfur acid spring bacterial and archeal communities from Banff, Canada, to study Microbial Dark Matter (Phase II) - Paint Pots PPA... ...
CACGCCGAGGGTCCCCATTGTCTCTTGAACGACAAAGCGCCGGGCACCCCCAACATCGTCGACGATAGCCAGCGCCAGGCGTTGCGGCACATTGTGGAGGGTGGCCCGATGCCAGCCGTCCATGGCGTCGTGCGCTGCCGCCTCATCGATCTGGCTGAGCTCAACCCAGTCGAAAATATCTGGCAGTTCATGTGCGACAATTGGCTTCGAACCGCGTCTTCAAATCCTACGACGACATCCTCGACCTTATGTTTGTGGCCTGGTTTTCATTCACAACTTAGAGCCCAGCGGGCGGCGATGCGCTCGGCGCCCTTCGGTGATCCGCCATGCAGCAGCACCATGTCTGGATGCTTGGCGTGGACCTTGTCGAGCTTGTCCCAGATCAAGCGATGATCGTTGAAGTCGAGCCCGCCGGTGAAGGCGATCTTGGAGCCGGCCGGAAGCAGCACCTCGTTGTCGGCCCGTCGTTTGGCGGCAAGGAAGTCGCGGCTGTCGATCATCGCCGAGGTCAGCGAGCGGCGGTTGACCATCGACCCTGCGCGGGGCCGCCAAGCCGAATGGGTGTGGCGCTCAAACTGCTCGGCGGCCTGGTCGCGGAAGAATTCCATGCTGTTCCTGCGCTCGATGAGCATCTGACCCTCGGCCGTGAGACGTTCGAGTTCGACCGAGCGGATCTCGGAGCCGTCTAGGCAAAAAACGTAGCAGTTCTGAGGAAATTACGTTCCAGCCTATGCTAATCTGGCGCTACAAGGTCCTTTCACTCGGTGCAAACCGGTGACACCACTTCGAAATGCGCAAGGTTCGAGCGCTATGCCCGCTTCTCCGGAAAAACGCATCCTCCTAATCATCGGCGGCGGCATCGCGGCTTACAAGACGCTGGATCTTATCCGGCGTCTGCGCGAGCGTGGGTTTTTTGTACGGGCGATGATGACCGAGGCGGCGCAGCGGTTCGTGACGAAGCTCGCCGTCGAAAGCTTGACCGGGAACAGGGTTTTCGACGATCTTTTCGCGCTGACTGAAGACTCTGGTATGGGCCATATCGAACTTTCTCGCGACGCCGACCTCCTTGTCGTCGCCCCCGCGACGGCGGATATTCTTGCCAAGATGGCGCATGGCTTGGCGGGCGATCTCGCCTCGACCCTGCTTCTCGCCACCGATAAAAAAATCCTCGCCGCGCCCGCAATGAATTTGCGCATGTGGCTGCATCCGGCGACCAAGCGCAACGCCGCCATCTTGCAAAAGGATGGGGTGGTTTTTGTTGGACCCGAAGAGGGCGGCATGGCATGTGGCGAATATGGGCCCGGCCGGATGAGCGAGCCGCTCGCGATCCTTGCGGCGATCGAGCAAGTTTTGGCGAGCGGCACGCGCATCGCATTGCCCGCGGACTTTTCCGGCAATCAAGAGGCCGCGCGCCCGCTCGCTGGAACCCGCGTGCTGGTGACTTCGGGGCCGACACACGAGCCGATCGACCCGGTGCGCTACATCGCCAATCGCTCGTCGGGCAAGCAGGGCCACGCGATCGCCGCCGCCGCCGCCGCCGCCGGCGCCGATGTCGTGCTTGTGTCGGGGCCCGTCGCGCTGGCCGATCCGTTGGGCGTCAGGACCATTCCTGTCGAAACCGCGCGGGATATGTTGAGGCATGTCGAGGCCGCGCTGCCCACCGACATTTTTATCGGCGTCGCGGCGGTCGCCGATTGGCGGGTGGCCGAGACCGCCCCCGTAAAGATCAAGAAAGACCCGAAACAGACCACGGGTCTGACACTCGCCGAAAATCCGGATATTCTGGCGGCGATTGGGCGGCGTTCCAAGGACCGTCCGACTTTGGTCATCGGCTTCGCGGCCGAAAGTGAAAAGCTCGAGGAGAACGCGCAAGCCAAACTCACCGCCAAAAACTGCGACATGATTGTGGCCAATGACGTGAGCGGAGCTTCCGGCGTGTTAGGCGGCGAGAACAACAAGGTGTTGCTTGTGACTAAAAAGGGCAACGAGTCCTGGCCCTGGTTGACCAAACAGGAGGTGGCGCGCCGCCTCGTTGCCCGGCTGGCCGCGATGCTTGCGGAAACCGGCCGATGAACACCGCAACCGTCAGGATCGGATTGAAACGCTTGCCGCATGGCGACGGCTTGCCCTTGCCCGCCTATCAGACCCCGGGAGCCGCGGGAATCGATCTTCTCGCCGCCTTGCCGCGCGACACGAAAATCGTGCTCGAACCGGGTGGCAGATATCTGGTTCAGACCGGCTTGGCGCTCGATATCCCGCAAGGATACGAGGCCCAGGTGCGGCCCCGATCTGGGCTTGCGCGCGACCACGGCGTTACCGTTTTGAACGCGCCGGGAACGATCGATTCCGATTATCGCGGCGAGGTCGGGGTGCTGTTGATTAATCTCGGCGACGAACCCTTCGCGATCGTCAGGGGCGCCCGGATTGCCCAGCTCGTTGTCGCGCCGGTGGCAAAGGTGATGCTCGTCGAAACCGGGGAATTGGCCGCGACGGCGCGGGCAAGCGATGGGTTTGGGTCAACCGGGCGAATGGCCGGACGGGAGGCCCCGCGGTGATCCTCCTCTCTCGCCGCGGCCATCTCGCTCTCGCCGCGGTCGTCGACATAGCGATTCATGCGCGGCCGCTTCCGCTCGCCGCAAAGGCTCTGGCGGTGCGGCTCGAACTGCCGCCGCGGCACCTTGAAGGTTTGCTGCAAAGCCTTGTTCATGCCAACATTTTGAAAGGTGTGCGCGGTCCGCGCGGCGGCTATCAATTGGCGCGGGAGCGCCGCAGGATCACCGCGGCTTCGGTTTTGCGCGCGGTATCGGGCGCCGGAGGCGACGAGGAGCCGCGCTGCCGGCTTGTCAAGCAGTTGGTCGCACCTATTGTCGAAGCGGCGGGCAAGGCCTTTCTGGATGAGCTTGAAACCATCACCATCGACGACATTTGCCGCCGCGCGGAAGATTTGCAGCTCGGCGACGAAAAAAACGTGGGCGCCGACTTCACGATCTGACACGGGCAAGCAGGAAGCGTCTCCCGAAGGCCACGACTCCGCTGCCAGGGATTAATGCAAACTTACCATTTCGAGCTCTTGGCTCATCGCATTGGCCACCGCGGCATCGCGCGAATCGGTGACGATTATCGGCGTGCCATCGGCGGCAAGCAGGGCAAAAAGCTGAAGGCCGGGCTGAATCGCGGGCGCCGACGGGAAAAACCGGCTCACGTCCTCCGAACGGATAGGTTTCAGGTAAGCAACTCGGCCACCGCCGAGGCTTGCCAGCTGTTCATTGGTTAGCAAGCGCTCAGGACTGTTCGTGTTCAACATCAGCATCTCCCCACATAAGCGAACTCCCGGAGACGCGCCGCACCGTTGACCATCGCCACGCGCCACGCAGCCAGGAAGCCTTGCGGCCTTCGTGACGCCTCCATGGCATCCCGCGACTGTTCGCCACCGGATATGGAGATAGCCGTTTTATTTTCAAGGGTTTTTGCGGCGCCGGCGCCGCGACGCTTGTCAATTATATGTCGTTTCTTTAAAGGATCGGCGCATATTTTATCGAAGTTGGAGACACATGGCCAACGTCAACGTATTGATCGCTTTTTATTCCCGTACCGGCGTGACCGAAACGCTCGCCAAGGCCATCGCCGAGGGGGCGGAGCGGCAAGGCGCCGAGGTTCGCCTGCGCCGCGCGCGGGAATTCGTGAGTCCGGAGGTAATGGCGCAGGCCACGGGATGGGCGGAAGCCGCGGATGCGATGAATGAGCGCTACCCCGCGCCGAGTGCCGCAGACGCCGAGTGGGCCGACGCGATTGTGTTCGGGACGCCGACGCGTTTCGGCTCGGTCTCGTCCGAACTCAAGGCCTATATCGACAGTCTCGGCGGTCTCTGGGTCCAGGGCAAATTGAACGGCAAGGCGGGCGCGGTGTTTTGCTCCACGTCGACAACGCATGGCGGCAATGAATCGACCTTGCTCTCGATGTACAATCCTTTGGCGCATCTCGGCTTTATCATCGTGCCGACAGGCTATGCGGATGCTTGCCTGTACAAAGCCGGGACTCCTTATGGCGCGAGCTCGGTCTCCAACAATCAGGCATCGCCGCCCAGCGCCGATGACCTCGAAGTCGCACGCTTCCAAGGCCGCCGCGTGACCGAAGTCGCCAAGGCTTTGAAACATTCCTGGGCAACGTGAAAGCAACCTTTACGCCGCGATCCGCGCCCTGGCCGGCGAGCCCAAAGGCTTGCCGAGTATTTTGTATTTCACACAGGAAGCTCGCTCGACTCATCCAGAATCTTTGATTTATCGCAATTTATCGCTTTCCGTGACCCGAATCGGCATTCCCTGCGCTCGGAAAGGCCCTGGCCCCAATTGTTCGCGTGAAACAATCCGCTCTTTCAGCTTTTTACCTGCGGCATGACATTGTCCGGAAAATCTGCGACCCTTCGACGGTCGTGCTCCAAAACGCGAGCCCCTTCGCCAGCGGGGCAGATGCTCCGGAAAGGGTGGGTTATGTTCGACAGCGTCACGGTGGCGGCAGCGGCCCGTCTTCACCTCGGATTTCTCGATATGAATGGCGGACTTGGCCGCCGCTTCGGGGGCCTCGGGCTTGCGATCGACCGCCCGGCGACCCGCCTGACCATTCGCCGAGCTGCGGCGCCGGCGGTCGAAGGCTTGGAGGCGGAGCGCGCGGCGCGCCATCTTGCTCTTCTTGCCCGCCACTTCGGCCTGAGCCACGCTTACAGCTTGACTATTCACGAAGCCATTCCCGCGCATGCGGGCCTGGGCTCCGGGACTCAACTCGCGCTTGGCGTCGCCGCTGCCTTGCGGCACCTCGAAGGCATTCCGGCGGACGCGTCGAGCGATGCGCTCCTGCTGCGGCGAGGCACGCGTTCCGGTATCGGGTTGGGCCTTTTCCAGCGCGGCGGCCTAATTGTCGATGGCGGGCGCGGCGCCCAGACCGCAACTCCGCCGGTCGTCGCGCGCATGGATTTCCCGCCACAATGGCGGGTGATTGTCGTCCTTGACCCGCGAACCGAAGGCATGCACGGCCGCGACGAACAAGCCGCCTTCGCGCGCCTGGCGGATTTCGAAGCGGCCTCGGCCGCGGAAATCTGCCGCCTCGTTCTCATCAAAGCGTTGCCGGCACTGGCCGAACACGATATCGATTCCTTCGGCGACGCGATCGCGCGCCTCCAGGAGATCGCTGGCGATTATTTCGCCCCCGCCCAAGGCGGTGCACCCTACGCGAGCGCCGCCGTGGCGGGGACGATGCAGGCGCTTCGAGGGCATGGCGCGAGAGGAATCGGCCAATCGTCTTGGGGGCCGACCGGCTTTGCTTTCGCCCCCGACGCGAAGGAGGCGCGACGCTTGTGCGATCGCACCCAGGAAAAAGCCGCCGCGTGGGGGCTAGACATCGCTATCTGCGAAGGAGTTAATCACGGCGCGCTCGTCGAGGGAAAAACCCTCGTCGCCATCAAGTAGCGGCAAAAAGACCGGGGAGGACACGTGGCCACGAAGAATATTTTGCATATGCTCAGTCCCCTGCGGCACATGAGCCCTTTCGACGTGAACATGGCGCTTGACGCAGGTTTTGATTCCGTCATTCCTTATACCGGGGTTACTCTCGACGATATCACGCCGTTGGTGCAGGACGCCATGTTTTCGCGGTCACCGAGGGACGCCGTCCATACGGGCGTTTTCATCGGCGGCAAGGATGCCGTGCTCGCGCTCGACATGCTCGAAGAATTGCGCAAGACACTTTTGAAGCCGTTCGAGATTTCCGCCTTTGCCGACCCCGCCGGATCGTTCACCACCGCTGCGGCGATGGTCGCGTGCGTGGAGAAAATCCTCAAACAAAAGAATGCTAAGGCGCTGGGCCAGACGAAAATCCTGATCTTCGGAGCAACCGGCCCGGTCGGCTACACATCCGGCGTTATCGCCGCGTCGGAGGGCGCCGACGTGACGCTCGCCGGACGCGAGTTGAGCCGTGTGAAAGCCAAGGCGGACGAGATCAAGCAAAGATTTGGCCTCGATGTCCACGCCGTCCCAGCAAAAACGCCGGAGGAGATTTCCGCGGCGCTGGCCGGTAAGGAAGTTGCACTTTGCGCGGCAGCGGCGGGAGTGCAACTTCTCTCGGCAACGATACTTGCGGCCGCCAAATCCCTACTCGTGGCGGCCGACGTCAACGCCGTTCCCCCGGCGGGCATCGAGGGCCTCGATCTCATGGCGAACGGCGTCGAACTGGCGGGCGGCAGTCTCGGGATCGGGCCGCTTGCCATCGGCAATGTGAAATATAAAACCGAATCCGGATTGTTCTACCGCATGGTGGCTTCCTCCAAACCGATCAGCCTCGATTTTCGCGATGCCTTCAGTCTCGCGCGTGAGATCGCCTGAAGCTGGCGCCGCGATTTTGATCGCGGCCTCCTCCGGGCGCGCGTTGGCGGCGGCTGCGCGACGGGCCGGATACCGGCCGCTCGTCGCCGATTTTTTCGACGACGCGGATACGCGCGGCCTCTGCGTCGCCACCAGGCTTATCGGCGGCCTTGACACCGGATTTGAGTGCGAGAGCCTGATCGGCGCGCTTGAAGCGCTCGCCAAGGGCGAGGCGCCGTGCGGCTTCGTCTATGGCGCCGGGTTCGAGGATCGCCCTGGACTCCTGGACCTTGTCGCGCAACGCTGGCCACTCTTCGGCAACCCGCCAGCAGTGGTGCGAAGCGTGAAGGATCCGGTGCGCTTGGCGGAGCTTTGCGCCATCCTGAACATTCCGCATCCTAAGATCAGCGCGCGCATGCCGAGGGACCGTCAGCATTGGCTTGTCAAAAGCGTCGGCGGATCGGGCGGAAGCCATGTCGCGCCGGCTGGCGCGCTCCGGGCGGCAGGCGAGAAAATTTACTTCCAGCGCATCGCGGCGGGCGAGCCTATTTCGGTCCTGTTTCTTGGCGATGGAGCCAAGGCGCGGATAGTAGGATCGAGCCGCCAATGGGCGGCGCCAGCGCCGAGCGAACCTTTTCGTTTCGGCGGCAGCCTTCGCCCGGCCGGTCTATCGCCCGCGCTGGAAAGCCGTCTACGGCGAGCGGCAGAAGTTATAACGGCGGCGTGCGGGCTCCGCGGTCTCAACAGCATCGATTTTCTCGTCGAAGGCAACGAATACACGCTTATCGAGGTCAATCCACGGCCAGGCGCGACCCTCGACGTTTTCGAAGATCGCGGCGGATCGCTTTTCCGTGCCCATATGGATTCCTGCCTCGGCCGCCTGCCGCGGCGCCCGCTCGAATTCGTTGGCGCCGCAGCCGCGGGAATAGCCTACGCGCGCCAGGAAATTCCTTCGATGCCCGCGATCGACTGGCCGACCTGGGCGGCGGACCGGCAGAAAGCGCGGAGCGCGTTGCGGCCCTCCGCCCCTTTGTGCACGATAAAGGCCCGCGCGGCAAAGCCATCGCGCGCACGTGCGCTCGTCGATGCGCGGACCAATTTGCTTCTCGGCAGACTTGAACATTTTCAAAATAAAAATGACACCCTTGGAAGGGAAACCGCACCTTGAGCAAGAGCGAACTAAGTATCAACACCCTGACCGGACAAGCGGTGGACCGCATGATCGCGAGTGCGGCCCGATTGCGGGTCGCGGTTTCCAAAGGCGAGGCGGGCGAGACGATTATCGACGCAGGCCAAAATGCGCGGGGCGGAATTGAAGCAGGCCTAGCGATCGCCGAAATTTGTCTTGGCGGAATGGGAACCGTCGCGATCGCGCCGACCGGCGCCAATCCGAAATGGCCGTTCGAGCTTTGCGTTCGCAGCACCGATCCTGTGATCGCCTGTCTTGCTAGCCAATATGCCGGCTGGGCGCTTTCGCATGGCGAGGGGAAATCGGCATTTTTCGCGCTCGGCTCCGGTCCCGGCCGGGCGCTCGCGCGAAAGGAGCCTTTGTTTTCGGAGTTGGAGTATCGAGATCACGCGACCCGCGCGACTCTCGTGCTTGAGTCCAGCCGGGCGCCGCCACGCGAAATCGCCGAAAAAGTCGCGCGCGATTGCGGCGTCCCGCGCGAAAATATCACCTTCATTTTCGCGCCCACGCAAAGTCTCGCGGGCAGCGTTCAGGTCGTCGCGCGCGTGCTGGAAGTCGCGCTGCATAAGGCGCATGAACTCAAATTTCCGCTGTCGCGTATCGTCGATGGCTTGGCTTCGGCGCCGCTTTCGCCGCCGCACCCCGACTTCATTCAAGCGATGGGACGCACCAACGACGCAATCATCTACGGCGGCCAGGCGCATCTTTTCGTGACCGGGCCCGCCGCGGAGGCGCAGGCGCTTGCCGAAAAGCTCCCAAGCACGACGTCGCGCGATTATGGCCGCCCCTTCGCCGAGGTGTTCAAGGCCTACAAAGGCGATTTTTATGCGATCGATCCGATGCTGTTCAGCCCCGCGCGCGCTATCGTGACCGCCGTTGAAACCGGCGAGACCTTCCACGCGGGCGGGATCGATCAAGCATTGCTCGATGTCTCCTTTGGATAGGCTGCAAGCGGCCCGCAAAGCCACCGGCGAACCCAAAATCGCCTTGGCCGTGGACCTTTACGATTGGCACGCGCGGGATCTCACCGCGGCTTTCGCGCGCGCGGGCGCGATTGCCGTGCCGGTCCGGCTGTCCCAATGCGGATTCGATACGCGGCGCGGAAGCGGCCTCGTCATTCCGGGCTTTGGCGCGGATTTGCCGGAGGCGATGTTTGTGCGCGCGATTGGATCGGGCAGTTTCGAAAGCGTGACCCTGCGCCTCGACGTGTTGCACAGCCTTGGCGCCCTCGGCGTGCCGGTTTTAAATTCGGCGCGAAGCGTGGAAATATGCGTCGACAAGGCCGCGACGAGTCTCGCGCTCGCCCGCAATTCGATTCCGACGCCGGCGACCTGGACGGTCCAAACCGAACGGGCTGCGCGCCAGATCGTGCGGCGCGAGGCGGGGCGCGGCCCGCTTGTTTTAAAGCCCCTGTTCGGCGCGCAAGGATACGGACTGAAACTGATCCGGCGCGAAGACGATCTGCCGCCGGTCGAGGCCGTGGATGGCGTCTATTATCTTCAACGATTTGGCGCGGTCGAAAGCGACGGCTTTCGCGACCTCCGGCTGTTCGTGTCGGAGGGCAAGGTCGTCGCCGCGATGACGCGCCATGCGACCCAATGGATTACCAATGTCAAACTCGGAGCGCGGCCGGAATGGTTCGCGCCGGATGCCGGAACGATGGATCTTGCGTTGCGCGCGGCGGCGGCGGTCGACGCGGATTTCGCCGGAGTGGATATGATTCGAGATGCGGCGGATACTCTCCTCGTTCTCGAAGTCAACAGCATGCCGGGCTGGCGCGGCTTGCAGACGGTCGCGCCGTTTTCCATCGCCAGCCGGCTGGCCGCCGGCCTCTTGACGCGAATTGGCCGGCCGGTGGCGGAGGCCGCCGGATGAACGAAATCGCCGAGGCTTTCATCGCCGCGTGCCGCGACGAGATCGCGGCGCCGAAGCCCGGCAATGTCCATGTTTTCGCCGACGGCCACGGCATGACGGCACATGATTTCTTGCGCAGCGCCGAAGCCGCCGCCCCCGCCTTAAGCAATTCCGCGTTACCGGTCGGCGCACGCATCCTTGCCGCCGTGGAGGCCACCTTCGCGGCGGTGGGAATGAACACCAATCTCGGCATCGTTCTCCTCTGCGCGCCGCTCGCCGCCGCCGCGCAGAGGGGCGGGGGCCTTCGCGAGGCAGTGAAGCAGACGGTTGCCGGGTTGACCCGCCTGGACGCCGAATCCACGTTCCATGCCATCCTTCGTGCCGCGCCCGCGGGGCTCGGCACGGCTTTCCGCCATGATGTCCGTGGCCCGGCTAGTGTCAACCTATTGGAGGCAATGCGCGAGGCCGCCGGAAGAGACCGGGTTGCTTTCCAGTATACCTCTGATTTCACAGACATATTTGAAACCGGGATGGGCACGCTCGCGAGTGCGCGGGTCAGCGGCTGGCCGCCGCCCTGGCCGGTGGCCGCCGTCTACCTGGCGTTTCTCGCGGGCTTTCCCGACAGCCACATCGCACGCAAAAATGGTCGGGAAGCGGCGGTAAGTGTTCAAATTGAGGCAGTGGAAGCGCGAAAACGATTCATGAACGCGGCGAATCCGGCGGAAACGCTCCCAGATCTCCTGAGTTTCGATCGGCGGATCAAGGCCTGCGGACTAAATCCGGGAACAAGCGCGGATCTCACCGTCGCGAGCGTTTTCGCGGACAGGCTAACTCGCATCTTGATCAACCGACGCAATAATGATTGAGTGCCTGGCGGTGGAAATCTCCACCGCCATCCCGCCCGGCCAAATGTCCGGCGTTGACAGTAACGTTATTCGCCGGCATGTGTCGAACTCTTTCGACGGCAATTCGGAGCAGGTTTGTCCAGGGAGGATCTAACTATGGGGCTTTTAAGCATGGCCAAGATAAACAAGCTCTGCGTCGGCGAATCGCTCGTCGGTGACGGCAACGAAATCGCTCACATCGACCTCATCATGGGACCGCGCGGCGGCGCGGCCGAAACGGCGTTTGCCAGTGCGCTTACCAACAACAAGGAGGGTTTCACCGGACTGCTCGCTCTCGTAGCCCCAAACCTGATGTGCAAGCCCGCGACCGTCCTCTATAACAAAGTGACGATCAAGAATGCAACCCAGGCCGTGCAGATGTTCGGCCCGGCACAGCATGCTGTCGGCAAGGCTGTCGCCGACAGTGTCGCGGCAGGCGTTATCCCTGTGAGCGAAGCCGACAATCTATTCATTTGCGTCGGCGTGTTCATCCATTGGGACGCCAAGGACAACCAGAAGATTCAGGACTTCAACTATCAGGCCACGAAAGAGGCAATCGCGCGCGCGGTCAACGGCGAGCCGACACCCGCCCATGTCGTCGCCCAGCGCAATGTCGCGAAGCATCCTTTCGCGCCAAACTGAGCAGCCGCGAGAACCAACAACATAAAGGGGCCTTGGCCCCTTTTTATTTTGCGTCTCCGGCGCATTTCTATGCAGCTGCGGCAAGATCGGCGCCGATCAACCGGCCGTCGTGCAGCGCGGAAGCAACGAGCGCCCCAAGTGCCCGCTTGATTCAGCCGCATGAGATCGGAGGCGCCGCGAAGACCACCCGCGGCATGAAATGCACATCGTTGGATGGGACGTCGGCGGCGCGCATCTCAAGGCCGCGCGCGTGGAAAATGGGATCGTTACCCACGCGGTGCAGATCCCCTGCCCGCTCTGGCTCGGTCTGGGCGAGCTCGATCGCGCCTTTACTGAAGCCAAGGCCGCGATCGGCCAGGCTCCCGTCAACGCTATCACAATGACCGGCGAATTATGCGATGCCTTCGCAACCCGTGGAGAAGGCGTTGCCGGACTGGCCGCGATCATGGTCCGGCTGCTGAGCCCTGGCCGCGCGCTTTTTTACGCCGGCCGCTCGGGCTTTGCCGGCGACAGCGAAGTCGCGGACTATGCCATCGAGATCGCTTCCGCCAATTGGCATGCGAGCGCTGCGCTAACCGGCGCGCGCGCGCGCGCGGCGCTGTTCATCGACATGGGCTCGACGACGACGGATATTATCCCGGTCGCAGATGGGCGGCCCGCAAGCCTCGGTTACACCGACGCGGAGCGGCTTGCTCATGGGGAACTTGTCTACTCAGGAATCGCGCGGAGTTTTGTGATGGCTGGTCCAAAGTTGGTGCCATTTGCCGGTCGATGGACGCCCTTGATGAACGAATGGTTCGCCACGATGGCGGATGTCCACCGCATACTCGGGCAATTGCCGAAGGGAGCCGACGTGATGGATGCAGCCGACGGCCGCGAAAAGACTGCAGCGGCCTCGCGCGCGCGGCTCGCCCGCATGATCGGCCGCGACAGCAGCGAGGCGGATGACGCCGCATGGGAAGCACTCGCGCGATTTTTCGCGGAAGCGCAATTGCGCGATATCATGGACGCGGCGGCCCTCGTTTTGTCGCGCGGTCACCTCCCCGCAAGCGCGCCGGTCGTGGGCGCGGGCGCCGGGCGTGGAGTGATCCGGGAACTGGCCGCGCGAATCGGCCGGACCTTCATTGCTTTCGACGATCTGATCGAGGCCGTCCCGGCGGCGCGGAGCAAGGCCTGCGATTGCGCCCCGGCATCGGCTGTCGCGCTTCTCGCCGCCGCTCAATTTTCCGCGTAAAACGCTTCGCGCTTTTGCATGAGCCAGGACCAGGCCTCGCGTTCCTGGGGACCCGCTGTCTTTTCGATTGCGATGGCGAGATAAGCGATCTCGCGCTCGATTTTGTCGCGCGGAAGTAGGTGCAGCCGGGTGAGGAGGATGGCGCATTCGAGAACGGCGTTGGCTGCCCGGTTGAACCCCGCGAAAGGCGCATGCTGTTCGCGATGCAAAATCTCGCAGTGAAACCGGGGGCGCTCGGCATCGTCTTCGATACCTGCGACGCCAAGTTCGGCGTGGGAGAGCGCTCCCGCGAGACGCGGTACGGGAACCTTCGCCGCGGGCACGAGCGGCCAATCGCGGCGGCCGGTGACAAGCCCCGCGAAAATGCGGGCATCGTCGGTATAATTGGCGACGGCGAATGGAGCTTCCACAAGATTGTCGAGAGTCGTCGAAGGACGAAACGGCGCGATGACCCATCCCAGCCCGTCCTCGATCAAGCCGAGCGGCGCGAGATGCGCCCTGCCCGATCGATCGATGGTCGTGACAACGGCTTCCCGGATCATCGGCACTTTGCGATTTCCTCAAGCATCCGGCTTTTCGCTATGCGCGCAAACATCGCATCAGACATTTTTGCGCAGGGTATGGCCTGCGTCGCGCAGACGGTCCATGTCTTCCTGCAGTTCATCGACCGCGCAACCCCAATCGAGCGGCTCGTCCTGCGTGTAGCGTTTGCCGAGAGCGTATGCGATCTCGGCCTTGGCAAGCTCCGCCCCCAGATAAAACGCATGCGCGGCATCCGTCTCGACGCCGAGCTTGGGAAACAGGGAGAAGGCATCGCGCGAAATATGATGACCGTCGCGGTTGAACACATGAATTCCATCCTCGGCCGTGGCAATTCGAAAATTCCCGTCCCGCACCTCCGCCGCGAGCCCGGCGATTTCTTGGGCCGAAGAAGGATAGGGCGCGAGATCGTGGAGCGCGAGAAGCCCGGCGTCATAGCCCTTGGGCAAGGCGCCGTCTTTGGCCGCCGCGAACATGAGGCGCCGCGCCGCGTCGTGCTCCTCGATCGTGCGCCGCGTATGCGGGCTGACCTGGACGGTGAGCACGTTGCGAATGTCGAGTTCCGAACAGAGCCCGACGAGGATGGCGGCGATGCCGCCCGAATCCGCCTCGGTCAATTCGGTGAGATTGCCGGTTCCCATCATCATCTCGGCGTGCGAAAGACGGCGTCTTGTTTCGACGTAGCGATTCAAGGATTCGGAAAATCCGAAATGGATCGGATCGAGAATGGGATCGACGATAAAGGAAATCCCGCGCCGCTCGGCGTCGTTCGCGGCGCGGACAAGAGAATCGAGATCGCCGTGCGGCGCCGGCACCAGGATTGGCGCGGCGCCCGTGCCCTCCGCGATATCAAGAGTGCCTTCATCAAGGCTTAGAAGAAAATCCGCTCCGGCCTTGGCGCCGCGCGCGAGTTCTTGCCGGTCGGCGGAATCGACGCTGACAAGATGCCCCGCCGCTTTCAAGGCGCGGATGCAGGACTCGAGATGCGGAAATGGCGTGTCGGGAAGACAGCCGACGTCGATCACGTCGGCGCCGGACTTTCGCATGGCCGCCGCGCGCACGAGCACGGCCGCAACGGGAAGCGCGGAAGCATCGACGATCTCCGCGAAAATACGAATCGAAAAACCCGACAGGTCCTTCGCTTGCCCGCCGCGCCCGAGATAGACCGGGAGATCGCTCAGTTCGTCCGGCCCGCGCGTGACCACCACCCCGAGGTGGTTCGACAGACGCGCGAGATCGGCGCGGCAGCGGCCGGGTAAGATAATGCGGTCCGCGGAAATCGGGCGGGCCAGGCGACGCATGATAATGGCTTCGGTCATCAAGGCGGCGACCTTCACCCCGATATCGCAGATCTCCCAGCGGAAAGAGGTCTCGCCCATGGACCGCATAAGCCGGTCGAGGCGCGGATAGGCAAGATGGCCGGTGAGGAATAGAAGCCGCTCGCTCATGCCACTTTCAAATCGCTCCCGCGCCGGGCGATTAAGTCTTTCAGCTCGCTCAAACTCTCTGCGACTTGCGTCGCCTCGAAGGTTTTTAGTTTCTCGGTATTCTCAAGGTCAATCCGCCGCGGAAAGACCTTCACCATGCCGTCGGGCGAGCGGGTCAAAAGCTCCGGCGCGGTGTCGCAGGCAAAGACGATAGAAGGAACCCGGCATTTGCCCGCCTGGGCGAAAACGTTGCTCGCGAGATTATCCGATATCCCATAGACGAATTTGGCCACGATGTTCGACGTCGCGGGCGCCACCACAAGCGTGTGGTACACGCCATGATAGAAATAGCCGACCTGCGGCGAGCTCGCGGCGATATCCTTATAAAGGCGGGCGGTATTCGGCAGATTGAGCTTTTGCTTATACTGGCGCAACACTTCGCCGGCGGCCTTGCTGACGAAGAGGTCGACATGCTCCAATTCGCGCGCGAGATCGAGGCACTCGTTGAAGAAATGCCCGGAACCGGTGAGCGCCCAACCCCAGCGCGGCGTGACGACTTTGCTCATACGTTGCCAATCCATGCCGCGCGCGGAACCATATCATGCTTTAAATGCCCGGACCATCTCAGGGAAGCGCGACTCTGATGCCGGGCATTTCGCCGCGCTGCAAGATGGACGCGGCTCTGGCTAGGGATGTCGGACCCGCGAGCCAGACCTCCGCATCACTTTGCGCGGCGAAGCGGGGAAACAGCGGATCGACGATTTTGTCCGCGGCAAGATCACGCACCGAGCCAGGAACCGCCAGATCGCTGGGTTTGATGAGCAGCAACCGGCGAGCGCCGTAGGTCCAGGCGAGCCAAGCCGCGAGAGAATCCGAGGTCATCTCCCAACACTCGGGCACGTCCGAAGCGCCAAGAACCATCTTCTCCGGCAGCCAGATGGGAATTTCGCCGGCGCTCAATGCGCTGTCCAATTCAGCGCGGGAGGCTGCCAATGTAAACGCATCCGAATACGCTGCAAGCGCGATGCCGAATTGCCCCATCGCATTGAGCGCCATGCGGTGGGCTGCCGTATCGCTAAACCCCATGGCGCCTTGTGCCGCCCGCACGCAATCAGCAAAGGCACCGCCGCCCGGGACGAGAATGAGCGGTCCGCCCCATGCGGCTAGTGCTTCGAGCCAGGCCGCGCATTGCGGCGTATGCGCGAGACTGCCGCCAAGTTTGACGATAGTGACGCTCGACGATTTCCGGCTACGCGGCATTGCCCGGGAGGACCGGCACGTGCTCGCCACCGGCTCTCTGTTCCGCCGCGCGTTCGCGTTTGATCTCGATGCCAACCTTGCCACGCACGACATCGAGTTTTTCAACCCGCACGCAAACCCGCGCGACACATGGGTAACGCAAAATTTCGTCCGCGACCCCGCTCGCCAGCGTCTCGATCAAATCGACATGGCCCCGCCCGAGCATGATTTTGATGGCGTCGATAATTACATCGTAGGAGAAAACCCCGCGCATGTCGTCAAATCGCCGCTCGTTGCGTCTCACGTCCACGTCGATGTTAAAACGCACGTTCTGGTTTTGAATGCGTTCGAAGTCATAGGCGCCGATGGCGCATGGGAATACTAGATCGTGCACGAAAATCAAATCGGTCTCGACGAAGCTCTCCTTGGCCGGAACAAAGCCTCGTCCCAACAAGAGGCGCCAATCGAGCTCCGCCTCGTCGCGGCCACCTTGGCCATCGGCTTCGCGCGGAATGAGATCCCGGATCATCCTCACGGATGCCGCGTCGATCGCGGCCTCGCGCGCACGCCCTTGGCATAGACTGCCGCGAAACCCGAGATAATTTGGTTGCAGCGGAAGAAGACGCGGTACGTCCGGTGGTTCGAGCGAACCGGCGAGGCCCGACGTCAGTCCGTTCTCCCGGCACCGGTCGATAAAGCGATCGAGCGCGGCGACATCCATATGATCGAGAAGACGTCCCGCGCCTTTTTTGGCGGTATCGAGCATGGCGCCGGCAAAACCGTTGTTGGCCATGAGCGCCAACATATCCAGATCGGGCGCGCTATCGGCGAAAAGAACGCCGACAAGCTTGGTGTTGCTCGCGTGCGGCCCCAATGCCCGGACGCAATCGGCTCCGGCCTTGTCGGGCGAGAAGCCAACCTT
>Ga0185299_10004673_pt1 | contig 16280 bp, 12 predicted proteins | sample PaiPotPPA55metaG_FD_128002 | JGI IMG/M metagenome (GOLD analysis project Ga0185299, IMG submission 128002) | Iron sulfur acid spring bacterial and archeal communities from Banff, Canada, to study Microbial Dark Matter (Phase II) - Paint Pots PPA... ...
GAGGTCGTCGCGCGCAATCCCCATGCTTTCGCATTCATCTTACGTGCGAGCCCGATCGCCTCGCGAAAGTCGGCCTCCGCCAGTTTGCTCTGGCCCCGTTTGAGTCGAAATTCCCCGCGACAGGTCAGAGTATTGGGCCGAAAGACAAGCTCCTCGGGGTTGGCCTGGAGCGCCTCCTCGATTGTGCGGAGGGCCTCTTCGCTCTTGCTGTCGAGGGCCTGAGCCTCGGCTAGATGCGTCAGATGATCGGTGATGGCTAATCCTGCCCCGGACGCGGTGTAGCCGGTTAACCCTTCGCGGATCAAAGCCACGCCCTCGCGTGCGCTACCCAGGTGCGCCCGCGCCCAGCCCATCATGATGCAGGCCTGATTTGCCAGAAATGGAAAGCCATGCTCTTCGGAGATGGCTAGCGCGCGGGTGGCCGCAATATCGGTACGCCGGGGCTCTTTCAGGAAACAAGGCAGCCAGCTCTCGAAGAACAGGCTGAACGCCGGATCGTACGGGTTCTTGCTATCGCGAGCGAAGGCAGTCAGCTGCGCCAGGCGCTCGCGGGCCTTATCGGGGTAGCCGAGGATCCAGGCAGTACGGCTTGCGTTACCGATTGCAATCGCGACCACACCAGGAGCCTGCCTGAAACCAATCTCTCCAAGGAGACCGCTCAGGCGCGCGAAATGCTCTCCGGCTGCGATGAGGTCACCGCGCCAAAAGCTCACGCTCTGTTCAGCTTGGTGCGCGAATGCGAGGCTCGTAGGGTTGCGGTCGCGCCGAGCCAGACAGAGAATCCGGTCGGCAAGCGCGCCGGCGTTGAGGTAATCACCCGAGACCACAACGCCACGCCAAACGTCGTAGACCCGTAAAACCAACTGGGCAAGAGTGCCGCCTTTCTCGGCTAGAACGCGGGCTCGCTCGGCTGCCTCGCGTGTTTCAGCCGCGGTGAACCCTTTTGTGACGAACAGGACTTGTGCGAGTGCGCTCGCCAGCTCCATCTCACGCGCGTCACGCTCAGGCGATCCGGGCAGCGCGTTGATCGACTCGATTCCCTTCTGCAATAGCGCTTGAGCCTCGGTGAAAGCGGATCGCTCGTGCGCCTGTTTGCCGGCCAGGGTCAGATACCCCACAGACTTGTGCGCATTCGCACTGCGGGAGTAATGATGCGCGAGTTCCGCCAGATGATCGTCGAGCGAACTTCCGTAGAGCGTTTCGAGGGCTGCCCCAATGCACTCGTGTAGTTGCCTGCGCCGCTCCACCAGAACCGAGTTGTAGGCGACCTCCTGGGTTAGCGCGTGCTTGAAGGTGTACTCGGCGTCGCCCACCGACGGCTGTTCGTAGACGAACTCGCCGAGTTGCAGGGCATTGAGCAGCCGGTCGAGTTCATCATCAGATTTCGGGACCACCGCACGAATTAACGACAGGGGAAATTCGCGGCCGATCACGGCGAGCGCTTGCAGCAAGTCTTTCGCCGCCGACGGCAGGCGATCAGTACGCGCGGCGAGAATGCCCTGCACCGTTGGCGGAATCTTGAGCTCGGCCGGCGGTCGCGTCAGCTTCACCGACCCGTCGCGTTGGAGCACGCCATCTTCGAAGAGCGCCTGTACCGTTTCTTCCATGAAAAAGGGAGTGCCCTCGGTGCGTTCGATGATCAGCCGCTTGAGTTGCGCCATTTCTACATCATCGCCAAGCAACGCCCCCAGCATCTCATAGGCTGACTCCTTCCCCCAGCGGGTCGAGCCGAAGTTGCGTATATTAAGTCTTGCTGCCCCACTGATGCGAATATTCCGGGCGATAGTTCACCAGCAGTAGGATTTTTGCGGTTGCTATCGAGTCGGCCAGCAGGTTCAGGAGCTCCTGGGTCTGCTCATCGATCCAGTGGAGGTCCTCGAAGATTACCATCAGCGGCTGATTCAGTGATTCGCGCAATAAAATCCGCTTGATCGCCTCCAGCATCCGCCTCTTCTTCACCTGCCCGTCCATCTGCGCCAACGGATCGTCGCCCTCGGCGATTCGTAACAGTGCAAACAGATAGGGCAGCGTATCCTCCAGCGCACGGTCGAGGATAGTGATCCTGCCGGCAACTTTTTCGCGCCGAGTCCGCGCATCATCTTCGCTGCCGATCTTGAAATAGCCATGCAGGAGATCGATGACCGGCAGATACACGCTGGCCTTGCCGTGCGAGACCGAAATGGTCTCCAGCACCATGCTGCCCGACTGGGAGAGCGCCTTGAACTCGAAGAACAGGCGCGACTTGCCAACCTCAGGTTCTGCCGTTGCCGCCACGATCTGCCCATGCCCAGCCTTGGCTTGTTGGAGTGCGTGCTTAAGCGCCTCCATTTCACGCGCGCGGCCCACAAACTTGGTCAGACCCCGGCCGGCCGCCCGTTGCAAGCGCGTCCGCAACGGGCCCAGCCCAAGCACCTCATACACGTTGACCGGCTCGCTCACACCCTTTAGGCGTGTTGGCCCGCGCGGCTTAAGCTGGAAATATCCTTCGACCAAACGGCTGGTGAACTCGGTGATTGCGATCGAGCCTGTCGGCGCAACCGCCTGCATCCGGGAGGCTAGATTAGCAGTGTGTCCGATCGGGCTATACTCCGTGTGCCCGTCGGCAGTGGCCAATGTCCTTACCACTAGTTCACCGGTGTGGACACCAACCCGCGCCTCTAATGGAATGCCGCCATCGGCGATCAATTTCGCCGAGTAAGCCCTAATCGCATCCTGCAGCCGCAAGGCAGCATAAAGGGCCCGCTGCGGATGGTCTTCATGGGCCAGCGGCGCCCCGAACAAGGCAAAGATCCCATCGCCGGATGACTGCACGACGTAACCATCGTAACGGCCGACCGCTTCGCGCATGATCATCAGCGCGGGATCGATGATGGCGCGCGCTTGTTCCGGGTCGAGTTCCTCCATCAGCTCAGTCGAGCCCTTGAGGTCGGCAAACAGCGCGGTGACGGTCTTGCGCTCGCCGTCGACAACAGCAGGGCCTGTCCGCTCGGCTGAAATCACAACATCAGGCGTGTTTGAAGAGGAACTGGGTGACGGAGGGCTAGCGTTCCTGGCTAGAGCGCCGTCCCGCAATCACCGCAAAAGCGTTGGCCCGGTGGATTCTCCGCGCCGCATTTCGGGCAGAGGTTGGTTAACGGCGCGCCGCAATCACCACAGAATTTCTTTCCGGCGGGGTTGTCGCTCCCACATTTCGAACAACGCATGTCCCCAGTCAATTGCCTATCAGGCATTTTCTGAGAGTGGCACAGGCTTTAGCCTGTGATGCTCTTAATGAACCAACCAGGTATTCGGATTTCCATCGGTCGATCGGCTGGAAGCTGCCCGAGCCAGGATCTGAAGGTTGCTTACTGCGCATTCGTGCCATTCCAAACTAACAGAAACACAGGCTAAAGCCTGTGCCACTTAAGAGCGGGCCCCTTCGCCGGGCTAGAGCGTCAAGGCTCTGGCTCATCGCACGGCCAGCTCGTCCAGCAGCGCCTCCCCTCTTTCAAATCGGCGGTGTCAAACCCTTCGGTGAACCAGTTGTAGATCTCAGTAAGCATGGAGCGGGCTTCGTCATGACGGCCCTGCTTCATGAGCAGCCGCGCCAGGCTTATCGTTGCGCGCAATTCGAACGACTTCGCCTGCTGCCGGCGCGCAATTGCGATTGCGGAATTGAATGCGGCTTCGGCCTCGCTGAGAGCTTCCCCGCCCACTAGAGCGAATTCGCCCTTCAGTCGATGAAGGTCCGCCTCGAACAGCCCTGCGCCGCCTGCGATCACCCTGGCTATTGCCTGGTCCACAATCGCGATTCCTTCAGCAACACGCCGCGCCTTGAGGTATGCTCCAGCGGCGAGCCACTTACCCAGATGTTGATCCCAGGCCTCAGAGGCAGGCATTTCCTCGGCCAACCTCGCGATTCCCGCGTCAGCAGCTCCCTCCGCCACCATGATCTTCCCTAGCCAGATCGTTCCATAGATGATTCCCCATCGGATACCGGTCTGGGTCGAGCGGTCGAGCACCTCCTCCGCCTGGGCGCGCGAAGCTCGGTAGTCACGCAAGAAATCGCAACGCATCGTCAGCAGATGGTGCATCCCAACCGCATATGCATTGGGAGGGAGCGATCGCCGGAGCAGCTCATTCGACATCCCTCGCCGCCGGCTTCTCATGGACGAATTCGGCGCTCTGCAGATGGGCGAGCGCGCCATCAAGCTGCGACTCTGAGCAACCTGCCACCTGCTGTGCCAGCCGCAAAGGAAACTCACGCCCGATGGCCGCAAGGGTTTGCAGCAGCTCTTTTTCTTCACGCGGCAACATTCGGAATGTCCCCCGCCGGTCAGGATCGACCTCATCACAACCTCCCCGGTGTTGGCGCCAATCCGCGCTTCGATCGGCGATCTGCCGCGGGCGCGCAATCCGGCCGAGTAGCGCCGGAGTTCGTCCTGGAGACGAAGTGCGGCATAGACCGCGCGCTGAGGATGGTCCTCGTGTGCGACCGCGCGCCGAACAGAGCGAAAATACCGTCGCCCGTGGACTGAACGACGTATCCGTCGTAACGATGGACGGCTTCAATCATCAGCTTGAGGGCTGGATCCACGATTGCCCGCGCTTGTTCGGGATCGAGGTCCTCCATCAGCTCGGTCGAGCCTTTGATGTCGGCGAAGAGCGCGGTTACCGTCTTGCGTTCGCCTTCGGCGACGGCGGAATTCGTCGCCTCGGTCGAGATCGCTATGTCGGCGGAGCCCAACGAGGACGTTGGCGACTGAGCGCTAGCACTAGTGGCCGCCAGTGCGGTGCCGCAATCGCCGCAGAAGCGCTTCCCCGGCGGGTTCTGCGCGCCACATTTCGGACAGCGGTTGGCTAACGGCGTGCCGCAATCACCGCAGAATTTCTTGGTGGCAGGGCTCTCGCTCCCGCATTTCGAGCAGCGCATCAATTCACCAATCGACGGCGATTCTCACCTCATTTATCACTCCGCCGGTAGCGCGACTACTCCGGTGTGCGGCAGGGCCTAACCATACACCATGCCAGGAGTGGCCGTAGAACTGGCCGTTTGCTCATTTGCCTGTCCAGCTGACCGATTCGGACAGATGAGTCATCAATCCGGAATTCGGCCAATAGCGCCTTTGCTTGAAGACAGTTTTCTGCCACTGGGCCGCGGACCGGCCTTTATCTAGCCCGCGAAGCGGGCGCCGCGGTATTGGGGTTTAGATAGTTCGCCCGTAGGGCTATCCTTAGGGGTAAGCCGGGTGGGCTGGGGTTTGAGCCGGCTAGGGGCGAAGCCCCTATTGAGGCGGGGGTTTGTGGTTAAGGAGTTAAAGGGATCAATACTATGCTGTTAAATCGTTAAGAGGTGTAAAAAGTGCTTGTTATTTGCTCGATTTTAGCCATCCCCTGCGTGCGCCTCATAGCACGATAGTCGACCAATTGAAGCCGAGCTCGATCAGGCAAAGACACAGCTCGACCAACTGAAGAGAAAGCTCGAGCGGTTAACGATCAAGAAACCCTGAGAGATGGACGAGCCTAGAGTCCACGGGAGAGGGAAATTGTTCTGCCTATTTCCCTCGTCCTGATGGTTTCTTGGTCAGAGACTGCGCCTCGTGAGTGCGAACGTTGGCCACCGTATTTGGATCTGCGCCCGCGAATTTCTTGCTTTTGGTGATTGCCGCTTTTTAATGATTATCGGAGGATTGCGTATCACTGGCGGGTGCGATTTACCAGTTCGCGGGCAGCCCGCAGGAACTTGTCGCTGCCATCATCGCCGCCGAGCATGCGGGCGATCTCAGCGGCGCGATCAGGGGGCTCGAGTTCGCTCACGTAACTGCGGGTCGAGCCTCGCCGTTCTTCTTTCTCAACGACGAAATGGCGATCGGCGAAAGCCGCGATTTGAGCAAGATGGGTCACACAGAGGATTTGATGAAAGCGGGCGAGCTGCTTGAGCTTGCGCCCGACGATCTCGGCCGCGGCCCCTCCGATTCCAGCATCGACCTCATCGAATATCAGTGTGGCAACGCCTCGGCGCTGAGCCTCGAGCCGCTTCAGCCCCAGCATTACGCGCGACAACTCGCCACCTGAAGCTACGCGCTGAAGCGGGATGGGTGCCTGACCGAGGTTGGGCGCGAGATAGAACTCGATGGTATCGATGCCTGACGGACCGGTGGCGATTCCGTCCTGAGTAAAATCGCCGTCCATTCCGGCGAGGCGGCCCAGACGCGCGTCGAACTCTGCATTGCGCATCCCCAGGGATTTGAGTTCCGCCTCCATTCGATGCTTCAGTTCGACCGCATCACGTTCACGCCGGCTGCTAAGCCGCCGCGCGGCCTCGAACAGATGATCGAGCAAGCGGTGCATTTCGGCCTCGGCCGCGGCGCGGGTTTCGGTCGCGGCTTCGAGTTCCGTCATCTCGGCGCGCGAACGTGCGAGCGTTTCGAGCGCGCTTTCGATTGTGCCGCCGTACTTGCGCTTAAGCCGCGATAGTTCCTGCAATCGCGTCTCGATTTGTTCCAGCCGGAGCGGATCAGCCTCGATCCGTGCTGCATAAGCGGACAGCGTGCGGGCGGCTTCTTCAAGGTTGGCCTGCGCCGCTGAGATCATTTCGAGTGCGCCATTAAGCACCGGATCGATCACGGCAGCCTCGGCCAACCGCGCTCGCGCCCGTGAGACGAGATCGACCGCGGCACCCTCCGCGCCATAGAGCGCCTGCTCCGCAACGCCAGCAGTCTCAGCCAGGCGAGTAGCATTGGCCAGCACAGTGCGTTCGGATGAGAGTTCGATGTCTTCTCCAGCAATCAGCCTTGCGTTCTCGAGTTCCGAAACGCGGAAACGAGCAAGTTCGACTAGATCGCTACGCTCGCGCTCGCGCCGTTCAAGTTCGGCCAGCCGGGTCCGGCTTTCCTTGGCATGTTGGTAAAGCTCACGATATGCGGCCAGTTCAGTTTCGAGTCCGGCGTGACGATCAAGAATCATCAAATGGTTTTCGCGCTGCAGCAATGTCTGCTGCTCGTGCTGCCCATAAATTTGAACCAGTGCGGCCCCAAGCTGCGCCAGCGAATGCAAGGGCGCAAGATTCCCGTTGATCGAAACCCGTGAGCGGCCGGCCTCGGCGATTATGCGCCGGATTATCAGTTCGCGCCGGTTGTCGCGTTCCATCCACTCTGCGGCGCCGGCAATCGGGGCCTCGCCCTCGATTTCAAAGACACCTTCTACTATCGCCTCTCGTGCACCCATCCGAACGAGCTCCGGTGTCGCGCGACCACCCAGCAGCAGACCCAGCGCTGTCATGACAATAGTCTTGCCGGCGCCTGTTTCGCCTGAGAGAACATTAAGGCCGGCAGCGAAAGAGAGTGCCGCTTCCTCGATCACGGCAAAATTGCGAATACGCAGCTCCGTCAGCATCGGCGTTCAGCCCCAGCGCAGCTTATCGCGCCAGATCTCGAAATAGGGATGGGCGGAGCGGACCAGCGCTACGACGTGTTTCCCACGCCGGACGTATATGACGTCGCTTTGATCAAGATGGGCGGATTCCTGGCCGTCACACGTGAGTAATGCACCATGGTTGTCGCTCTTGATGCGCATCTCAAGTTCAAACGAATCGGGCAGCACCACAGGGCGGTTACTGAGGGTATGGGGACAGATAGCCGCTAGTACGACCACTCGTAGGCTGGGAAAAACGATTGGACCCCCGGCGCTCAGTGCATGAGCCGTCGAGCCGGTTGGGGTTGCCACGATCAGCCCATCAGCGCGGTATGCGCAAAAGGGCTTGTGGTCGGCGACTACGTGCACATCGAGCATCCGCCCAAACGCCCGTTTGACGATCACAACGTCGTTCAGCGCCCGAAAATGCTCCTCTTGTCCGCCTTGCTCGGGGGCGCGCGCGACCACCGCCTCTAGCGTAATTCGGCGGTCAACTTCGTAATCGCCGTCAATTACCCGGGAAAGCGCATTGCGCGCTTCGTCTGTGGTTATTTCGGTGAGGAAACCGAGACCGCCGAGATTAATCCCGAGGATTGGCGTCTCGCGCTCACCCGTCATCCGCGCCGCGCCCAAAAATGTGCCATCGCCTCCAAGCACTACCACCAAGTCGGCCTCACGTCCGAGTTGGGCCGGTTCCGCAGAACGCGCGCCAATGATCGGCGCGGTCAGGGGTTCGCTGAGCGCATCAAGGCCTCGCGATTTTATCCAGCCCGTGAGGTCAGTGGCGAGTGTGATTGCATGCTGCGGCCGGTCCTGCCGCACCACCAGTCCGATCGAGCGAATAGGTTGTTTCTGGCTCACCGCGTTTTTTCCATCAATCTAGCACATGCCGCCGGCCATTTGGGGCAGGAGTTTCAGGCCCATTGACGTGCGCGCCTCTTTGTACACACCAAGCCTATTCGTGGCTCGGTGTTTGACTGCCGCACAACCCGGCTGGTCAGCATGGCTTTTTCCGCTAGCGTAAATCATCGCGCGGCCTTAAAGCTCGCGACCACGTGAATTATAGAAGTGTGAGACAGCCTCTCACCAGCCGATTATTCAGCAGCTTTTCTTAGGCTGAGACCGCAATTCTCGCAGCGATTGTTGAACAAACCGTACCAATAGGGAAGTTCCCGTTTCTGGCAGAAACCGTCACCGCAACGCGGGCAGCGCGTTGCGCCTACTCGTCCCGCAAACCACAAGCCCACCGCAAGCCACAATAACGTGAACGGCACGAACACGGTCTCGTCGGCTGAGAGCAGCAGGATGATCCATCCGCTCGGAATCAGACCCACCATCAAGGCGATAACCAGATGCTGCTTTCGCTTCATCTTTAGCAATTCCGTTCGCTCGTGCGGATTCGGCGGCAGCCACGAAGCATAAACTCGGCGAGGCATTGGAGAATATCTGCTGTTTGGATTTACCTGCAAACCATCTGACGCCCTTCCTTCTCCGAAGCGGTTCCTTGCAGAGGGTTTCAGCGGTTCAACAGACCGCTGAGCTGAGGAGGTGCGGCGGTCAGATTAGTCGCCTTTGTTTTGACATAGTTTTGGCGCATGGGCCAAAACCCCGCAACAGAGGAACAGGAAGTGATGAGTCAGAGACTAAGCGGCAAGCCAGCAGTTACAAATATCGTCTCTGCTCGCTCTTCGCTTCGCCCGGAATGGGCTCATTTCTCAGAGTACGACGGAACCGAACTGGCTAATTGATTACTATGGGGCTTGCATGATGCCGTACCGGACTATATAAGCTAATTGGCTTGATACTCGCGCACGAAGGGCATGAGAAATGACGTGGAGTGGTATCTAGTCCGCACTAAGTCGGGCAAGGAGCGCTGGGTGTCCGACCAACTTACGGCGATCCTGCCTGAGGTTTTTCTGCCGATGCTTGAGGCGCGGGTCCCGCGTTGGGGCAGGCTGGCATGGTCGGTGATGCCGCTATTTCCTTGTTATGTTTTTGCCCGATTCGATCTCCAGGCCCGTTATTTCGATGTCAAGTATATGCGCGGCGTGCAAGGCATCGTTTCTGCCGGCTGCGATCCGCTGACGGTACCGATGCTGGTAGTCGAGGAAATCAAAGAACGCGGCGTCAATGGAATCGTAAAGGTCCAACCTCGGGAATTTGACAACGGCGAGAGCGTGCGCGTCGTCGACGGGCCGTTTCGTGGCTTTGACGCGATCTTTGAGCGGTATCTTTCGGGTGCTGAGCGAGTCGCGATTCTGCTCAGCGCAGTCGAGGCAAACGGACTCCGAGTTGTGCTGCCATCATCGGCGCTCGTATAACGGCGAGCTCCACCCTGCTATCACGTTGGCCTGCCCGTTCACGCTGAACCGAGATCAGCGAGCGATAAGCACCCAAATCATTCCACTACTGATATCGCATTGCCCGGCGCTCTTCGTCGTAAAAAGGGTTCGGGTGTTGCCCTACGCTTGAAATTCGGCTTCCAGCCGTTCGATGTCGGCTGGCGAAAGGCTGAAATACTTCGCTTGCGGATTGTGGAAAACCAGCGCGCTGACTGAACTCTCCGGGTCCATCATGTAGCCTTCGGTGAGGCGTACTCCGAGGTCGTTCGACTCAATTTCGAGCAAGCGGAAAAGTTGAGACTGGTCTTCCAGGCGGGGACAGGCCGGGTATCCGAACGAATAGCGCTTACCGTGATAATGGGCTTGGAAAAGGTCCTTCATCGTCAGCCCAGGCAAATCCCCGATCCCCCACATCTGGCGAATCCTCTGATGGAGCAGTTCGGCAAAGGCCTCAGCGCCTTCCAGTGCGAGCACTTGCAGGATATGCGAGCGTAGATATTCGCCACGGTCCTTCCATTCTTCAGCCAAAGCACGCACACCCTCGCCGATCGTCGTCACGAACATCGCGAGGTAATCGGCGCGGAGCAATTGCGACGGTACCACGTAATCGGCAAGACAAAGCCCGGGCTCCTCGGACTGTCGACCGAAAACGAATCGATCCAACTCATTTTTGCCGTCGGCTGAATAGATGACGACGGTGCGATCGCCGTCGGAGTTCACTCGAAAGAACCGATATGCGGCGCGCGCCCTAATATCGTTGCGCGCCAGCATCTGGTCCTCTACGCCCGCCACTGCATCACGCAGTTCCACGGCCTTCGGCTCGCCGGCCTCCAGCGCCTGCTGGAAATTGCGGAAACCCAGGTGCCGGGTGTACAGCATTACCGGGTTGATATAGCGGAAGATCTCATCAACGTTGTAATCGCGCAGGATATGCAGCCGCAGGTCAGGAGGCTCCGGAATCGGGCCTTCATAAAGGATCGGGCGCCCGCGTTGCATCGGCTTGGTTTTGCCATCGGAGGGTTTGGCCGCAGCATCGAGCAGGCGGCGGCTCTCAGCCTCCAATTCGCTCGCCAGGGCTTCGCGCCGTTGCGCATCCATAAGCTGGTTGGCGAGGTCGAGCCCGGCCATCGCGTCGTTGGCATAAGCCACGATGCCGTCGTACTGTGGCGCAATCTTCATCCGCGTGAAACGGGCAGACAGCGCAGCGCCGCCAACCAGTATCGGACAGCGGATTTGCGCCACCTTGAGGTCCTGCGCCGTCGCCACCATCATCTGCGCGGATTTGACCAGCAGGCCAGACAACCCAAGCGCATCCGGCTGGTGTTTATGGTAGGCGCTGATCAATTCTTCAGGGGGCACCTTGATGCCAAGATTTACGATCCGGTAGCCGTTGTTAGTGAGGATGATATCGACCAGGTTCTTACCGATATCGTGCACGTCGCCCTTAACGGTCGCCAAAATGATACAGCCTTTGCCCAGTGTTTCGGATTTCTCCATCCGGGGCTCAAGGTAACCGACTGCTGCCTTCATCGCCTCGGCCGATTGCAAAACTTCGGCGACGATCATTTGATTGGCATTGAACAGGCGCCCAACTTCGTCCATCCCCTTCATCAGGGGCCCATTAATGATTTCGAGCGGTGCGCGCACCTTCAGGGCTTCGTCGAGATCTTCGACTAGACCGTCTTTGGAACCTTCGAGGATATGGAGCGCGAGACGTTGATCGAGAGGGAGTGATTTGCGTTCCTCGCGCGAAGGCTTGCTCTTCTTGCTGCGAAAATAAGCGGCGAATGCCGCAATCGGGTCCTCGCCGCGCCACCAAAGTAAATTCTCAGCCAGGCGCCGCTCTTCCTCCGGAATCGACACATAGCGCTCGAGTTTCTCCGAATTGACGATAGCGAGGTCGAGCCCCGCCTGCACGCAATGGTAAAGCATCACCGAGTTGAGCACCTCGCGCCCGGAGTCCGGCAGGCCGAAGGAGACGTTGGAAATTCCCAGCACGGTCTTGCAGCGCGGCAGCGCAGCTTTGATCATGCCTATACCTTCAATCGTCTCTACTGCCGAGCCGATATAGTTCCGGTCTCCGGTGCCGGCAGGAAATACCAACGGGTCAAAGATGATGTCCTCAGGCTCGACCCCGTATTTCTCGGTCAAGAGCTGGTAGGAACGCTGGGCAATCTGCAGCTTGCGCTGGCGGGTTATCGCCTGTGCCTGCTGTTTGTCTTCGTCGATGCACCCCACCACCAGCGCGGCGCCGAAATGCCGCGCGAGGGGCACAACCTGCCGGAAGCGTTCCTCACCGTCTTCGAGGTTGATCGAGTTTATGATCGACTTGCCAGGCGTGCGCTGAAGCGATTCTTCCAGGACATGGGCGTCGGTCGTGTCAATCATCAGCGGCGCCTTGACCTTTTTCACCAGCGCGGTCATAAACGCCGTCATATCCGTGGTTTCGTTGCGGTCCGGGTCCTGCAGGCAAACGTCGAGTACATGCGCGCCGCGGCGCACTTGCAGACGGCCGACTTCAGCAGCCTCTTCGAATTTGTTCTCAGCAATCAGGCGCTTGAACTTGCGGCTCCCTAGCACATTGGTTCGTTCACCGACTATCACCGGCCGCGTACTATCGTCGATAACGAGGGCTTCGATTCCGGATACCACGGAACGCCGAACCAGCGGAATCTTGCGCGCTGGCGCCCCGGCCGCGAGCTGAGCGAGGATCCGGATATGGGCAGGCGTGGTGCCACAGCATCCCCCAATCAGGTTAACCCAGCCGGCTTCGACGAAGCGCCCGATTTTTCTCGCGAGTATCTCGGGCGTCTCGTTATAGTGTCCTTCCTCGTCGGGCAAACCCGCGTTGGGTACGCAGGCCACCGGGAACCGCGCCAGACTCGACAATGTCCGCAGATGGTCGGTCATAAAATCGGGGCCAGTGGCGCAGTTAAGGCCGATCCACAACAGCGGTTGATGCTCGATCGATGTATAGAACGCCTCGACATCCTGGCCGGCGAGCAATGTCCCCATCGTCTCGATTGTGCCTGAGACAGCCACACCTGCCGCCGCGCCGGTTCGTTCCAGAGCGCGCGCGATTCCATTGAGACCGGCTTTACAATTAAGCGTATCCTGCACCGTCTCCAGCAAAAGAAGATCGGCGCCGCCTTCGAGCAGGCCCTCCGCCTGTTCCTGATAGGCTGCAGCCAGTTGAGCGAAAGTGACGCCCCCGGTGACAGAGATACTCTTGGTGGTCGGCCCCATTGATCCCGCTACAAATCGCAACCGCGAACCGGTTGAGGCGGCGTCGGCCTCCACACGTGCCAACTGCGCGGCGATGCGATTCAATTCGCGAGCGTTATGTTGTAGACCGTATTCGGCCAGAACAGTCGAGCTTGCGCCGAAGGTGTTGGTTTCGATTATGTCGGCGCCGGCGGCCAGGAAACTGCGATGAAGTTCGCGAATCTTATCGGGCCGGGTGCGAACCAGGTTTTCGTTGCATCCGTCGAGTTGCGGACCGCCGAAATCGGCCGCGGTAAGATGCATCTCCTGAATAGACGTGCCTGCGGCACCATCCAGCACCACGATGCGTTCCGAAAAGGCCTGCCGTAGCGCTTCGAGTCGGTTGCCATTCCTGACCATTTTGATGATTCAAAGCCCCCGCTTGTACAGGCTAACCCACGATGCCGCGTGTCGCAATTTGACGGTGTGACAGCAAGTGACTCGTTCAACTCCCGGCACTGGGGGCACGCCCTCCAGATGCCGTCTAACGCGTATCCGCTCGTCCGCGCCGAGTTCATCGCACAGATAAGGGATGCGAGGCGTGCGAACAATCACCCCCGTTGAGTGGTGATTCAAAGGTTGAGATTGCGATAGGGGCAAAGCAGGGGCCGCTAGTCGGCCCTTTTTTATTGCTAACCGCGGTTTAGGACAATCTTCGGCCGGAACGTAGAGCTGCCGCGACGTAAACCAATCCAAGCTCGCCCTCGGAGCCTATTCCGTGGCCGAGATCGGAGGCTATCGGGCATACCGCAAATCGCATTGATGCGCTATAAGAAAGCGTACCAGAACCCCACGGTGGCTAGGCGTTGTAACGTGAGACTGGGGCTGGGTGCATGCCCGGGCTCAAAAACGCGCGTTGGATCGATGCGAAAAAATGGGCTTTTCAGCACAACTTGACAATTTCCGTTTTCCGCCAGAGCTACACACGGGAGTCTCAGGCAAGCGGGTTTTGATAACCGGCTCCGGCAAGGAAGGGGGGCTCGGTCAGGCCTTTGCATTGGCGGCGGGGCTCAACGGGGCATCCGCGGTGGGCGTCCATTTCCATACCAGCTACGTCGACGGCTTCGATCTCGTCAAAGCTTTACGCGGCGCGGGCGTAAACGCCTTTCCAGTCCAGGCCGATGTTACCAATCTGGGCGATTTGTGGGCAACCCGCAGTTATGTCATTGAGCAGATGGGTGGGTTGCCGCCTAATCTACTGATCTGCAACTCGGGCCTGACGGAAAGGGGCTATTCGTTTGGCCGCGCGCTTCGCGAGATCCCAGCCGAACCGCTGGCGATGCGGCGGGCACGAGTACGCCAGCACTTCATCGACAATCTGCGAGAATCGCGACTGGTGCTCGATACTAAAATCGACGGCTTCCTCGCCAGCACGCATCTGTGGGCTGGCGAAGCGGTCTATCACCACGAACGACTGCAGCTCGTGTACGTATCGTCGCGTCAGGCAATTGATCCAGGGGTATCCGTCCCAGGTTACGTCATCAGCAATTGGGGCGTGTTGCAGTTGCCCAGAGTGCTGGCGGTCAACCTTGGGCAAAATGCCGGACTGGTCTCGGCCTCGTGTATCCTGTTGCCGTTTGTCCGCACAGGTATGACCGACGAGTACGCTAATAATCCGAGGGTGTTCGGCCGCTGGCAGCCGCGGATGCTGGAAACCAATGAGGCTGCCGAGTCGTTCCTGCGCCTACTGTCACGTCCTCAAGGCGAACTGGACCAAGGGATATTCGCGCTAATGGTGGAAGGTACTGCCGATAACGTTAGCATGACGTGGAAGAAAGTCAGCTTGGACATCCACGAGGAAAAACTTGATTGGAACTGAATCGGCGCTCGGCCACGGGCGCTCTTAACTACCCGTCCCGGTCAAATTCACCACATGAGGACTGTTGACGTCGAAATCTTTAATCGTCAGTGAGCCGTTCCGGTAAGCTCAATTCCCGTTGACCATAATAGCTTGACAATCAACGGGGCGACCTTCGGCTATTTGTGCTAAGCGACGCGATCAATGAGCAAGCGTGCCAGCGAGGGAACTAACAAGGAGCAAGCGATGTACTCATTGAAGGATAAGGCGTGCATCGTCGGGGTGGGTGAGTCGGCGTTCAGCCGCGGCTCAGGCAAAACCGAACTGAGGCTGATGCTGGAAGCTTCGCTCGCCGCGATCAACGACGCGGGACTGAAGCCGCACGATATCGACGGCATCATCGGCCCGCCGCTGGGCGCCACCGCCGAACATTTTGCCGCCAATCTTGGGATCGAAGATTTGCGCTATGCGACCACCGTGCACATGGGCGGTGCCAGCCCGGTGGTCGCGCTGCAAAGCGCCGCGCTTGCAGTTGCCTGTGGGATAGCCAACCACGTCCTGATTCCATGCGGATGGAACGGTTACTCGTCCAACCCGGTGCGCGGAGGCGGAGCGCGTGCGGAAACCGGCGAGCGGCCAATCCCGGCACCGAACCCGTTGGCCAATACGATTGGTGCCTATTATCTGCCTTACGGGGCGACCGTGCCGGTCCAGTTTTACGCTTGGCTGGCGACTCGCCACATGCAGATGTATGGCACGCCGTTTGAGTCGATGGGTGCGATTGCGCTCGCCGAACGCAAGCACGCGCAACTCAATGAGAAAGCGATGATGCGTGGACGGCCGCTTACAATCGACGACTATTTGGCAGCACGCTGGGTGTCCTATCCCTTTCGGCTGTATGATTGTTGTCTTGAGACCGACGCAGCATGCGCGATTGTAATGAGCGCGGCGGAACGCGCGCGCGATTTGGCCAAGCCACCGGTCTATATCTCGGGCGTTGCGGAAGGACATCCGTATCCCGCTGATGACATCCCGGCGCGTCCTGACCCCTTTGTGATCGGACTTAGCTTCGCCGCGCCCAAAGCATTCGCGATGGCTGGGGTTACGCACAAAGACATCGATTTTATGGAAGTATATGACTGCTTCACTTACGTGGTAATGTTGCAAATTGAAGCGATGGGATTTTGCAAGCGCGGCGAGGTGAAGGATTTTGTGCGTGGCGGACGGCTCGAACTCGGCGGTGAACTGCCGCTCAATACCCACGGCGGCCTCCTTTCCGAAGCCCACGTCTGGGGCACCAATCATATCGTTGAAGCAGCCCGTCAGCTGCGCCACGAATGTGGAGCCCGCCAGGTTCAGGATGCTGAAGTTGGGCTGGTGACTGGCTGGGGCGATTTTGGTGACGGCGGGCTGGCAATCCTGAGGAGGTAAGGCCGTGGCTGAAAGCAAATCGTACAAGCTGCCATTACCGCGCACGGGTGGCA
>Ga0185299_10004674_pt1 | contig 16279 bp, 12 predicted proteins | sample PaiPotPPA55metaG_FD_128002 | JGI IMG/M metagenome (GOLD analysis project Ga0185299, IMG submission 128002) | Iron sulfur acid spring bacterial and archeal communities from Banff, Canada, to study Microbial Dark Matter (Phase II) - Paint Pots PPA... ...
TCCAACGCACAACGTAAAATATCAAACGCGAAAATATTGGCATGGCTTGCCTCGGCAGGACGCGAACCGTACCCGCAGTATATAAAGAAAAATCCCGTGGCGCCCATAACTTCTATGGACGGCCATGGGATGGCTGAGATCTAAAGACCCTCGAACCTTGGTTATGCCTTGCCTTCCACTTCCCGAATGCACTGCTCAAGAATTGCCAGCGCGGCGTCGGCTTGTTGGCGATCAATCAAAAGCGGCGGTGAAAGCCGCAGAGTATTTTCGCCCGCGCCAAGTATGCACAAGCCGCGACGGAAGGCCAGGTCAACGATATGATTCCGCAGATCGGCGCCCTTTTCTTTGGTCTTTTGATCATGGACGATCTCAATTCCGATCATCAGCCCACGCCCGCGAATATCCCCGACGATCTTGTACTTGTTCGTCCAACCGCCGGTCTTCTGGAAAATATACTCGCCAATTTCGCGCGCGTTTTCGCGGTATTCCGATTCGATTAGATCAAAGGTAGCCAGGCCCGCTGCGATGCACACCGGATTGCCTCCGAACGTTGTGCCATGCGAACCGGGCTTCCAGTTCATCACGCTCTCACGAGCGATGAACGCACCTAGCGGCATTCCGCTGGCAATACCCTTCGCGGAGCAAAGAATGTCCGGCTCGATGCCGGAATTTTCGCACGCCCACCACTTCCCGGTTCGTCCCATGCCCGATTGCACTTCATCCACGATAAACATGATGCCGTGCTGCCGGCAGATGCGCTGCAACTCTTGCAGGAAAAAATCGGGTGCCGGAACGTAACCGCCTTCGCCTTGAATGGGCTCGATAATAATTCCCGCCACTTCTTCCGGATCAAAGAGCCGCTTGAAGATTTGTCCTTCGAGTTGCTCCAGAATTTCGGCGCCGCAAGTTTCGGCGGTGTGGCCATGAGCGCAGCGGTACGCGTATGGATAGGGAATGTGCTCGACGCCGCTCAACAGCGCGCCAAATCCCTTGCGCTGTGTTGATTTCGATGCCGTCAGCGATAGAGAACCCATGGAGCGCCCGTGAAAGCCCCCGTAAAACGCGATGAATTTGTCGCGCTTGGTCGCATAACGCGCCAGCTTGACAGCGCCTTCGACAGCCTCGGTCCCGGAGTTAGTAAAAAACACTTTCTTGGCTTCCGGGCCCGGCACGGTGGCGGCCAACTTCTCCGCAAATCGCGGCATATTTTCGTAATAAAAATCCGTGCCGGACATATGAATCAATTCCGCAGCCTGCTCCTGAATGGCCACGACAACTTTCGGATGGCAGTGCCCGGTGGAGCAAACCGCGATGCCTGCGGCAAAGTCCAGAAACATGTTGCCATCTACGTCTTCCACAACTGCGCCGCGCCCACGCTTGGCCACCAGCGGGTAATCGCGCGTGTACGACGGCGACATGAACTTCGCATCCTGCTCCAACACTCGCTGGGCGTTTGGCCCCGGAAGTTCCGTCACTAATTGAGGAAGTTTCCATTCAGATTTAGGTTGCGACATCACGGAGGATATCGTTTTTGATTCGGGTGCGGTAATCATGTCTTCCTCCTTAAAGAAGAGTGGCGAAGGTTTAGGCGGAGCTTGCCGGAGGGCGACGAACAGTGCGGTCAAACGCAATTACAGAATTTTCACTAAAAGGAGGGGTTGTTAATCAACGCTGTAAAGATTGGGGCGAGTTTCGGCGGGCGAAAAGTTGCTGGGGAAGAGTTGGAAGTTATTGGTCATTTGCGTTTCCAGCGGACGCTGCCGTCTCGCGAATCTTCAAGAATTATACCACGTTTTTCAAGCTCTTTACGGATGCGATCGGCGGTTGCAAAGTCGCGTGTCTGACGCGCCACCTGCCGTTCGGCGACAAGTTTTTCGATCTCGGCGCCCCCGGCGTTGCTGTTTGCCTGGGCATAGCCGAGAATCTGAAGTTTCTGCGCGTCATTATTTTCCAGCACTGCAAAAATCTGGTCGAATGTTTGCAAAAACCTTTGTGCAGCCGGCACATCGCCTTGTCCAAATTCACCTTTGTCCATGGCAATGTTTGCTTCTCGTACAAATTCAAACACCGCTCCCAAAGCGCGCGCCGTGTTCAGGTCGTCCGACAACCCGGCATCAAATTCTTCCGCGGCGTCAGCGATTCTTTTGGCCATGCCTTGCTGCGCGCCCGCGGGAAATTTACCCTGCGCCAGGCGGTCCGCGAAATTTCTGAGCCGTTCTACCGAACTGGCGGCCTGCTGCAATCCGTCAAACGTAAAATTTAACTGTCGCCGGTAGGGCACGCTCGCTAACGCAAACCGCAATGCCGATGGTTTATAGCCCTTCGCGAAAAGATCGCGCAGGGTAAAGAAATTCCCCAGCGATTTAGACATCTTTTCGCCTTCAACCAGCAAATGCTCGGCATGCAGCCAGTATTTGACGAAGTGTTTTCCGGTGGCCCCTTCACTCTGGGCAATTTCATTTTCGTGATGCGGGAAAGCCAGATCGATTCCTCCCGTATGGATATCGAGTGTTTCACCCAGATACTTCATGGCCATCGCCGAACATTCTATGTGCCAACCCGGCCGGCCCCGCCCGATGCTGGTCTCCCAAAAATGCTCGCCTTCCTTTGGCGCTTTCCACAGCGCGAAGTCGCGCGCGCTTTCCTTTTCGTAGCGGTCCACGTCCACCCGCGCGCCCGCCTGAATGCCTGCTACGTCAATGTTGGATAGCTTCCCGTAATCGGGGAATTTCGAGATGCGGTAGTAAATGGATCCTTCACTCTCATAGGTGAACGATTTCTCACGCAACCGCTCAATGAGTCGCACCATGCTGTCGATGTTGTCGGTCGCGCGAGTCCAATGCTCGGGCGCTTCGAGACTCAATGTTTTGCAATCATCAAAAAAAGCCTGCGCGAATTTCTCCGTATACTCCCGAATGCCCACTCCAGCAGCAGCGGCGTTGGCGATAATGCGGTCGTCCACATCGGTAAGGTTCATCACCTGCGTTAGTTTGAATCCACGCGACTTCAGGAAGCGCCGCAGAATATCCTGGAATACGAAGGTACGAAAATTCCCGATGTGCGCGTAGTCGTACACCGTGGGCCCGCAGCTATACATGCGCACTTCGCCCGCTTTTTGCGGCACGAAGGGCTCAATTTTTCCGCCCAGGGTGTTATGCAGCTGAATCTCGGCCATGTCTTCCCAGTGTCCCCGCGCTCTGCGAGTCTATCTGCTTGATAGATAAACGATAGATTGTAGCTGACGCCGCAAAAGCGGAGCAATGTAGAAGCGCTGCTATGTTTCTCGTTTGTCGCAACTCTGTCACGTACATTGACGACGCGCCATCGCGGCGGCTACAGTGCTGCTTCGTTTTCTCCGGAGGATTTTCTTGAAAAATCTACGATTAGCTCTGATTTTGCTGGGAGTTTTTGGGTGCGGACATCCTCTGAATGCGCAAGAGACCAGCGGCGTCGGCGACAAAGTGGCACTGACACCCGAAGCCTCGATAAGTATTCGTTTTTTGACTGATCTGCAATTGTCGCCGGACGGCGCGCGCCTCGCTTTTGTCGTTTCGGACGCCCCTAAAGGAGAGCAAAGGGCTCAACACATCTGGATGTACGACAAAAAAACGGACGCGGTGCGCCAGTTTACATACTCCAAAAAATCAGAAACGACGCCGCGCTGGTCACCCGATGGCAGCCAGTTGGCTTTTTTATCAAACCGCGGCGGCGACGAGCAGCAAATCTATTTAATGAAAAGTAGCGGTGGCGAGGCTGCCACTCGGACGAAAGGAAAGAGCAGCATTAAGAGCTTTGAGTGGTCGAAGGACGGCAAATACATCGCCTACATCGCGCCAAATCCCAAGACAGAAGAAGACGAAAAGAAAGAAAAAGATAAAAACGACGCTCGCATCGCTGACAAAGACAACAAACAACCCCGCGTCTGGCTGCTGCCCGTCGAATCTGGCGATCCCAAGGCGATAACTCCACCCAACTGGGAAATCAAAGAGTTGGCGTGGATGCCCAGCGGCCAGAATCTCGTGGTTGCCGCCACCGATCATCCGGAATCCGACCAAAACACTGATCGCATTTTTGGGGTTCACGTGCCGGATGGCCAGATGGTACAACTCGCCGCACCGCGCGGCCCATTCGGTGAACTTCGTGTTTCCCCCAAGGGCAAAACCATCGCTTATATCGGCGCCCGCGAAGACGGCCCTTCGCCGCATGACTTGATGCTGCTCCCCGTTGAAAACGACGCTGCCCAAAATATCTCGGGACTTAGCCTCGATCGTCAAATTTTTGATTTCAAATGGCTGCGTGACGGAACTTTACTCGCCGTCACCGCCGATGGCTTTCATACCAAATTCAGCGCGTTCGGCGCGAATGGCGCAATCAAGCAGATCACCTCTACAATTTCCATCAACCCCTCTGCTTTTGCAGCCTCGGATAGCGGAGAAGCATTTTTTGTTTCTCAGACCGCCACACAACCGCAGGAACTTTTTGTCTGGGACCAGAAAACCGATCCGCGCCAACTAACCCACATCAACGATGCCTGGAACCGATATTCGCTGGCCACCCCAGAGTTTTATAAATACAAATCTTTCGATGGACAGAAAATTGAAGCAGCACTCTTAAAGCCTGCGGGCTACAACGGTAAGACCAAGCTGCCGCTGATCGCGTTGATCCATGGCGGCCCGACCGGCGCCTGGGAGGACACCGTTGAAGCTTGGGGCCAATTGTTGGTATCGCGTGGGTATGCAGTTTTCTATCCCAACATTCGGGGCTCCATCGGCTACGGCCAAAAATTTATTGAGATGAACCGTGGAGACTGGGGCGGTGACGACTTCAAAGACGTAATGGCGGGAGTCGACGATCTGATTGCTCGCGGAATCGCCGATCCCGACAGGCTCGCCATTGGCGGATGGTCCTACGGTGGATACATGTCGGAGTGGGCCATCACGCAAACAACCCGTTTTAAAGCAGCGGTGTCTGGCGCCGGCTTATCCAACTTAATTTCAGAATATGGCACCGAACAGCATCCGTCGTACGACGAATGGTTTTATGGTGTGCCCTATGAGCCCGAAAAAATTGCAGGCTTCCTGAACAGCTCTCCATTCGTGCATTTAAAGAACGCCAAGACCCCCACCCTGATTCTGCAAGGCGAATCCGACACCGTCGATCCGATCGGCCAGAGCACCGAGCTTTACCGCGGCCTCAAACGCTACGGAGTCGACACAGAATTGGTTCTTTACCCCCGGGAGCCGCACGGCTTCCATGAAGAAAAGCATCTGGTGGACCGCCTGAATCGCGTCCTCGCCTGGTATGACAAATATCTGAAGAGTGATTCAGAGCCGAAGGTAAACAGCAAGTGATGCCCGGAGCAGGCCAATGCCCCGGAACGAAGTACTCTTAAATAGCTTCACGGAAAAAACGGCTCGTTGCGCAGAAGGGCGTCTACAGCGTTCAAGAGTGTCGCAGCTGCGTCTGACTTTCTCACATACCCGCGCACCCCAATCCTTTTGGCTTCTGCAATAATTTGCCTGCCTTGATGCATGGACAAAAACAGAATTGGCACCTGCGGCATCATCTTGCGAATCGATTCCGCCGCGTCAATGCCGTTGAGCACTGGCATGGTGATGTCCAGAATAATTAGATTTGGTTTTAGCTCCAGCGCTTTATCGATTGCTTCCTGGCCATTGGAAGCTTCGCCGCACACTTCTATATCCCCGCGAGTTTCCAGAATCACACACACGCCTTTGCGAACCGACTCGTGATCGTCAGCGACAAGAATCCGCAGGGATGCCCGCTTTTCCAAGTGCGTGGCCCACTATCGCTTTTACTGTACGTCTTCGGGCTGTCGGCGGGCTGGTTCTCTGATATCACTAATTGTAGATTGACGATTCGCCGAAGAGTGCAACGCCTTTTCAATCGCTTGCACTAACGATGAAAGATTTTTGGAAGCCACGCCGTGAACTCCGGCAGCTTTGGCGATGGTCTCCAGTTCAGGGAGGTCGTAGAACGAGAACAGCACGATCGCAGTAGCCGGGAGACGTCTCGCGATTTCCCGGGTAACTTCCAGATTGCTCACGCCCGGCATAACCCAATCCTTAACGAGCACATCCGGCTTGAGCTCCACCGATTTTTGCAATGCTTCAGAGTTCGAACTGGCTTCGCCGCAAATTTCCCAACCTGCATGGGTTTCGAGCAATACACGCAAAATGGAGCGCGTTCCGTCGTGGTCATCGGCGATCAAGATTCGAGCCATATCTCCATCCGGCTTGTACTACAGAGAAGTTAGTAGATTATTTCTCGGAAAGAGGCCATACGTATATTGCTGTAGTCAAATAGCGTTAGTAGGTTGTCTTACCGAGCGCCATTTGCAGCCGTGATCGCGGTCCGAAAAACGTCTTCATCCTATTCAAGATTGCCGCAGCTCATCGCGATAAGAGAACTTTTCTTCCCTCCAGGTGCCCTTATTTGAAACTCAGTTGGCAGGCTTGTGGCCTTAACAAATGCGCCACAATGTGTGGGGTAATCCTTTACACCTCTGCCGCTTCGTGCTAATTTTTTATTCCGTACCGCCATCCACGCGCCAGCGCCGGGCGGCCAGGGTTCTCATCGAGATCCAGCCAACGTTTTTGTCGCCGTACCAGCCTTCCTCCCCGGGATCAAAGACTCGTCTCTTATCGCGCTTGTGGTACCGCCGTTGGCTACAAAAGTCTGAAACGGCGAGTTGCCAGCTAAAGTCTTATATGCGTTCAGGGACACAAAGAGGAAACCTTGCTTAAGCTTCGGAAAGTCGAAATCGTCGGCTTCAAATCGTTCTGTGAACGCACAATTGTGACCTTCAGCGGTTCGGGCACAACCTGTATCGTCGGCCCTAACGGCTGTGGCAAGTCCAATGTGGTAGATGCCATCTCCTGGGTTCTCGGGGAACAAAGCCACAAATCGCTGCGCGCCGAGCGTATGGCCGATTGCATCTTCAATGGCACCGTCAAACGGCCTCCCATGGGACTCGCGGAAGTCACCATCACCATGGAAGACCCGGAGCTAGCGGATGCCGCACGATTCGTACTGGAGACCGCTGACATACAGTCCCAGTCGCAGGCCGCTACATCGCCCGCCGAAGGTAGCGAGGCCTCTGAACCCTTCCACAACACTGACGGCCATGACGCGACGCTCACATCAGACGACCCGAATTACAACACCGAAATTCACTCGCTCGTCCCCGCGCAGTCCCCTGAACAACCGGAAAGCACGCCAGACGACAAAACAGAAACTCCGGCCATGCCGCCCATGCCGGAAGACCGCTCCAAACGCCGCAGAAAAAATGCGGATAAACCAGTGTTGGCAACCCGGCCGGGTGAAGTGGTCATCAGCCGCAGGCTTTACCGTTCGGGCCAGAGCGAATACCTGATCAACGGCCGTACCGGGCGTCTCCGGGACATCCAGGAAATGTTTATGGGTGTCGGCCTCGGGCCGGATTCCTACGCCATCATCGAACAGGGCCGCATCGGCCTGATTCTTTCCACCAAACCAATGGAGCGGCGCGCCATCATTGAAGAAGCCGCCGGCGTAACCAAATTCAAAACAAAAAAACGGCTCGCGGAAGCTAAGCTCGAATCGTCCAACCTCAACCTCTCGCGCGTAAACGACATCGTCGTGGAAGTCGAGAAGCAGCTAGGCTCACTGAAGCGCCAAGCCTCGAAGGCGCGCCGCTACTCCGAAATTCGCGATCAAATGCGCGGCATCGTGCGCCAGATGTTGGCGGGCAAAGCTCGCGAACTGGACCAGGAAGCCGATCGCCTCGCCGCGCAACTCAGCGAGATGACCGCCTCCGAAACTCAACGCGCCAGCGACATAAAACAGCAGGAAGACGATCACGACCGCCTGAACCAGCGCATCTACGCGCTCGACGCGGAAATCCGCCAGAATCAAAATGTTTTGAACCTCACGGCACTCGAGGTTGACCGCGGCGAAAATAAAATCAATTTCAATCGGCAGCGTTCGGAAGAACTCTCGCTGCGGCACAGCCAAGTTTCAAGCGAGCTGAGCCAAGCTGCTGCGCAAGCCGCCGAATGCGAACGTCGCAGCGATTCGCAAATCCGGGCGGTCACGCAATTAAGAGAAGAATCGGGCGCTTTGACCGCACGAGTCGAAGATCTCGCGGGCCGCGCGCACTCTCGCGCCGCTCTGATCACCGAATCGGAAGAACGAATTGAAGCGCTGCGGCGCTCCGAGCTTGAAGCAGGCGAAAGTCTGCTGCGTTTGCACGGCGAACAGAAGCAGGCTGAAGAAGCCCTCATTCATCAAGGTCAAGCGCTATACAAACTCGAATCCAACGAACACGAATTGCTGGAGTCCTCCATCAAAGTACGCGACGACGCCGACAGCGCGGCCCACGAATTCGAAGCCGCCAGCGGCCAATTGAGTGCCCTGAAGCAGAAGGTCGCGGACTGGCAGTCCACCATTCAGGGATTGCGCCAGGAGCAAGAAACGATCAAGCAGCAGGTCGACGCCCTGCGCGATTCCCTGTCCGGCGTGCGCGCACGCCACTCCACGCTGACGCAAATTCTGAACGACCGCACCTATACCGCCGATGCGGTGCAGAAACTTTTCGCCGCCAATGAACGCGGCGGCGGACAGGATTTTCGCGCCGTAGGCGTCCTGGCCGATTACGCCGAAGTGGAAGAGCACCACGAAGCCGCCATCGAACAATACCTGCGCGACGAGCTCGAGTACGTCGTCGTGGAAACCTACGACCACGCGCGCGCTGGTGTCTCCCTCCTGCGTAACGAGGTTGGCGGGCGCGCAACTTTCTTCGTCGATTCCCTGCGCAACCTTCGCCTAGCCGACTACGAGCCGATTATTAATTTCCGCGTCGAAGATGGCGTCATCTCTCGCCTCGACAAGCTGGTCGAATTTCGCGATCCCCTGGGCGCGGCTGCTAAACAGTTTTTGCCGCGGCTCAAGGCCGCCTACCTCGCCGACAATGCCGGTGCCGCGGAACGTCTAGCCCGGGACAATCCGCAATTCGCCTTCGTCACGCCCGACGGCACTTGCTATCAGGGCCGCATGGTTACCGGCGGACGCGCCGATGAAGCCGGACCGCTGGGCATGAAGCGCGAACTTCGCGCCCTGGATGCCGAAGTGATGCAGCTCGAGCATGAGAGCAGCGCCAGACAAGCCGCTTTGGAGGCCCTCAACGCCGATTTGCAGCTCGCGCAAAAGGCTCTGGAAGACGTCGACTTGCAACAACGCGAAGCGGATCGCAACGTTTTTGCCTCCAAACACCGCCACCAGCAAATGCAAGGCGAACTGGCTCGCCTGGGCCTCGAATTGACTGTTTGTCAGAACGAATTGCGGCGCATCCGCCAGGACGTGGAACAAGCACGCACCCGCGCCGACCGTGCCAAAAATGAACACGCCACCGCGACCGCAAATCGCGCTGCGGCCGAAGCCGAAAGGTCGCGCCTCACAGAACACCTGACCGAACTTCGAGGCTCCATCGAATCGGACCAGAATGAGCTGGCGGCTGGACGCGCCGAGCTAGCGGCCATGAACGAACGCCTCGCCGCCTCCGAGGCTCTCGCCACACGCCTGTCTCAAGAACACGCCGAACTGGTGCGTCGCGAAGCGTCCCTGCACCAACAACTTAATTCCGTAAACGATGAGTTGGCCAGCCTCTCGCAGCAAAGCGAGGAGTTGTCGCTTCAACTCGAAGGCTTGCGCGCCGAAAAGTTGCGCCTCGAAACGCGCCAGCGCGAAATGGAACAGGAGTGGGACGGCGGCCGCGATCGCGTCGCGCAAATGGAAGATCACCTGCGCATGGGCCGCCAATCGCTACAAGAGCTTCGCGAACAGCGCAACCACGCAGAAATTGCGCGCGCCCGCAATGATTCCGACCGCCAGCACCTGCGCGAAACCTGCATGGCCGAAGTAAACGCCCAGCCCGAAGATCTAATCGCCACTGAGACGGCCTTCATGAGCGGCGAAGAACTGGCCGCCGCCGAAATCAGCTACCGCGAAATGAAAGAACGCATCGAGTCCATGGGCGCCGTAAACATGATGGCCCTCGAGGAATTCAACGAGTGCGACCAGCGCTTCACCTTCCTCACCCGCGAGCGCGATGATTTGCTCAAATCCATTCATGATACGCAACAAGCCATCGCCGAACTCGACGCCGCCACTAAGGAAAAATTCGAACACGCTTTCCACGCCATCAACAAAAGTTTTTCCGATGCATTCCACGCCATCTTCGGCGGCGGCATGGCCGAAATGCGCCTGACGGAAGTGGACAGTTCCGGTGACGCCGGCATCGATATCGTGGCCTCGCCTCCGGGCAAGCGTCTGCAAAATATTCTGCTGCTCAGCGGCGGCGAAAAGGCCATGACCGCGTTAGCGCTGCTTATCGCTATCTTCCGTTATCAGCCCAGCCCCTTCTGTATTCTGGACGAAGTGGATGCGCCCCTCGATGAAGCCAACGTCGGACGCTTCACGCGTCTGATCAGCGACATGAGCGATCAAACTCAATTCATCATTGTCACCCATAACCGCAAGACCATGGAAATGGGCAGCGTGCTCTACGGTGTGACCATGCAGGAACCCGGTGTTTCAAAACTTGTCAGCGTCCGTTGGGAAGGCGATGCCGAGCCCAAACAACGCGCCGCAGCAGCTTCCGCCGCGTAAGCCTTCGTTTTCAGTTCCAAAAGAGGACCGACAAGCAAAGCTATGGCTTGCCTGTTTCCTCAAGTGCAATTTTCATTTTGGCGCGCTCAATCAATCCATTCTGAAGAGCCGGCCACTGGGTGTGTGCTTTCCCTCCCTCGCGCAGGTCCGCTGCCGTAAATCCGCTAGACGCCAAGTCTTCCCCATAAATAATCATCAGCTCGTTGCGTTTTTCGGCATCCAGAAGATGCACTAGTCGCACGTACATCATGTTCGCTGGAATCTTGTACCCCTTTGCCCGGATAAGCGCGTCGATGTGTTCGCGGTCCGAATCTGGCTCGGTTTTGTCGCCGTTCGAACGCGGCCAGGTGTCCACATAGAAATCCAAACCTCCAATCGTCGCGTGCCGCGGTGAATCGTAGGTGTGGTGCAAATCCGGCCGCGTCGGAATATAGCCCTCGAACTGTACCCAGTAGAGCTCCTGCACATTTTTCTGTTCATCCGCCTTCACAAACGCGTGCAACTCGCAATCCGCGATGCCGTACAGCACCCATCGGTCTGCGTCAACGTAGCGCACCGACTCGGGCAACCGGATGAGAACCTTCGGATCATGCTCAGAGATAATCATATTACCCTGGACGCGACGCTCTGGAGCCTCGTTCTGAGTTGCGAAAAATGCGCAACAGCTGATCACCGCAATTATTTGTCTCAGCACCTTCCACCTCTTCCATAAGTACGCGGTTCATCTAACCGAAGTTCCCCGCGGTAATTATCAAAAGCCTCCAGAACCTTACGCATGTAATCCGCGCAAGATTTTTTGCCACGATTCTTTCCTTAGTTTTCCACCGCTCGTGCAATTGACATCGACTCGCGCTGCGCTAAAATGTTTTCACTTTGTCGGGGGAAACTTTTTGTCTGCCATTCCTGCGAGCCGCATCCTACGCGAAACACATTTTGCCGGCCTTGAGCCTTCCGCTCGCGGAAAGGTCCGCGATATTTACGACCTCGGCGACAAACTACTGATCGTCGCCACCGATCGCCTTTCCGCGTTCGACGTCATCCTGCCCACGCCGATTCCCGACAAAGGCCGCGTCCTGACGCAGCTATCGCTCTTCTGGTTCGATCTGTTCAAGGACGTGATTTCCAATCACGTATTGAGCGCCGACCAGTTCCCCGCTCCCTTTGACGTCTATCGCGGTGAGCTGGAGGGCCGCTCCATGATCGTCCGCAAGACGCAACCTCTGCCGGTCGAATGCGTTGTGCGCGGCTATCTCTCCGGCTCCGGTTGGAAAGACTACCTGGCCACCGGTATGCTTTGTGGCATTGAATTACCGCCTGCTCTGGGAGAATCCGATCGACTGCCCGCACCGATCTTCACGCCCTCAACGAAGTCGGCCGCAGGCCACGATGAGAATATTTCGTTCGAACAAGTCGTTTCCGTGATCGGCGAAGAATTGGCCAGGCAAGTTCGCGCGGTCAGCATAGACCTTTACCAACGTGCCGCGGCCTACGCCGAACCGCGCGGCATTATTCTCGCCGACACTAAATTTGAATTTGGGCTTCTCGATGGCGAGCTGCTATGGATCGATGAAGCTTTTACACCCGATTCTTCGCGCTTCTGGCCTGCGGCGCAGTATCACCCGGGCGGCCCTCAGCCCTCTTTCGACAAACAATTCGTGCGTGACTATCTTGAACGCATCCGCTGGCCGAAAGTTCTTCCCGCGCCCGAACTGCCTGCCGAAGTCGTGGCCGCCACGCGCGAAAAGTACCTGGAAGCTTTCCGTATTCTCACGGGGAAAGCCCTGTGATGCATTGCATGGTGGAACGACCTTGGCGAATTTTTCACATGGAGCGCCCAACGTGAAGGATCAACTGGAAGGGCTCGTCAATCAAATGGTGGAACGCGGTATCCTTTTCGACGAAGCCGTGTGCGAATTCGAAAAACGCTTTATTAAACGCGTTCTGGATTGTTCCGAAGGCAATCAGTCTCGTGCCGCTGCAACTCTGGGAATCCACCGGAACACCCTTAGCCGCAAAATCGGCGAATACAAACTGGACCACAACGGCCACCGCAAATCCCGGTACTAAGCCGCCGCACATATATCTTTCACTCCCAATCAAAAAAGCGCCTGCCAAATAAAAAACGGCTCCCCACTTAAGGAGAGCCGTTCTAAGACGCTCAACGTTTAATTACTGCGCAGGTTTCTTGGCAGCTGGACGTCGAGGCGCGGGCTTCTTGGTGCCTTCCTTCGGCAGATCCTCTTCCTTAACCTTCGCCTTGTCAAAGTGCAACATGAAAGCGGGATCAGGATCATAGGAGACCAGCGTGCCGGTAAAATGCACTGCGCCGTTCTTCTCCAGTTTGCCTGCTTCGGGTTGCCCAACGACTTTTACATCCATATTGGGTGTGCTGGCCGACTCAAATTCGGCTTCACTGGTTACGAAAGCAACTTTCAGCTGCACGGAATCGGTCCCTGGCGTAACTTCGATGACTTTGCCGGGCACCTCTGGAAATTCCAGGCCGCATGCCGCCAGCCAAGTGACCTTGGCCTTATCTCCACCGGCTTTGAGATCTTCAACCACCGACCTCATGGTCATGTCCTTGCGCGCCGCCGTAAGGTCATCCGCGCTTGGCAGCTTGTAGCTCTCCGGACGCTGCGGCGAGCTGCTCGCCAATTGCAGCAATTCGTTCAGCTCCGCATCGATAAGATTGTCACAAGCGGCCTGCTGATAATTTACGATCAACTTGCGCAGATAATCCTTCACCTTGTCGGATTGCGCCTTGGTCGCGCCTTTCGCGGTGACCGCTCGGGCAATGGACCAGAACGCGTCCATCTGCCGCGGAGGCGTCATGGCCATATACGCCAGGCCTAAGCGGTAGCTGGTGATGGCGTCATCGGGGTTGAGTGCCAGCACTGCCTTGTAATGTTCGACTGCGGCATTGTAATCCTTCAGTATCATCGCGGCCTGCGCGGCCGTGGCATGGAAATAAATTTGTATCTGCTTTTTCTGCGTAGCAAACGCTTCATCACTCATGGACTCCGGTTTTTTCACTTCGTCCAGAGCCTTCAGCCCCGCCACCGCCGCATCCAGCGCGCTCTTGGCCAGCGCTGGATCCTTGGCCGCGGTATTGACGTTCGCAGGATCAGCAAGCATCGCGTTGTAAGCAAACGCACGCGCATACAGCGCCTGGTAACGCGCTCCCGCGTCCACCTTATCGCCTAACGCCACGACCTTATCGGCGTACTCGATTACCTTCGGATAATTCTTCAGCGCGCTATAAGCCTGGTAATACAGCGGATAGATATAAATCAGCAGCGCGGAGTTCGGATACTTGACCACAAAATCGTCCAGCGCCTTTACTTGCGAAGCCGGATTTTTGTCCGCTGCGACAGCTTGGTAGGCGTTGTATTCCGGCATGGTGTACTGCGGCTTGGCGCCGGCCGCTTCTTGCCCTGCGGGCGCGGACTGCGTCGCCTGGGCCCTCGTGCCGGCCGCCGCTCCGAGATTTAAACCAAGCGCCGCGATCATCGCGAGGCCCACTATTTTCTGTGTTCCATTCATTCCGATCTCTCCTCGCTCAAACTACCACCGTTGGGATTCTATTCCCGTTCACCCGGGTCATCTCTACCCGGAATTTCTGCTATCGTTCGGAAAACTCTGGGATTATAGGGAAGACGCAAGACCTCCGCAAGTCGTCACTTGCCTGAAAAATAATCTACTGAGGTTTTCGAATTGCCGTCCTGCGGTATCATTTGCGTGATTCGTCAGGCGACTGGATGTCGGCCTCCAATGTTAAGATGAGTTTCGCATAAAAACCGTGGCCCGCACGAGAAAGAATTTGGATGCCCCAAACACGTAAGTCGGGTGCTCAAAACGCCGACGAGAAGCCCCTTAGTGAATCCCTGGCGCTGGTGACCGGCGGTAGCCGCGGAATCGGCCGCGCCATTGCCGTGCGCTTGGCGTCGCTGGGCGCGGCTGTGGCAATCTGCGGCCGCGACGCCGACGCGTTAAATCACGTGAGCGCCCAACTCGCCGGGCTAGGAGGGCGCGTATTTTCGCACGTCGCGGATGTTACTCGTCCAGCCGATGTGCAGGCGCTGGTTGCGAAAACGGAGTCCGCTCTGGGCCCTATAACCATTCTCGTAAACAACGCCGGCATCGGCGTATTCGGTCCCGCGCATGAAAAATCCGAGGAAGATTGGGACCGCGTGCTGAACACCAATTTGAAGAGCGTATTCTTGGTTTCCAAGGCCGTCGCACCTTCGATGATCAGTCGCAAAAGCGGCGACATCATCAACATCAGCTCCCTGGCTGGCGTAAACGCCTTCAAAGGTGGTGGCCTGTATTGCGCTTCAAAATGGGGCCTCCAGGGCCTCTCCGCGTGCATGGCTGAAGATTTGCGCGGCTACGGCATTCGCGTCAGCACGATTTGTCCAGGGAGCGTGGCGACAGAATTTTCCGGTACCAGCCCCAAAGACCCCTCCAAAGTCTTGTCGCCGGAAGATGTGGCTCACGCCGTCGAAACCATCGTGACGCAAAGCCCCAAAAGCTTCATAAGCCAGCTTCAGATCCGCCCGCTAAGCAAACCCTGATCGCTGCCTCTTCCTGCATATAATTGAGGTTTGACAATTGTCGTTATAACGACTATAGTCGCTCGGTGAGTTCCTCACCCGACAAAAGTTCCGACGCCCATATGGAGGCCGGTTTATTTGTCGCCTTTATGCAAATCGCGGACGCCTTCGGCGCTCAGGTCGAAACAGTAATCAAGACCGCCGGCCTGACCGCGGCTCAATACAATGTATTGCGTATCCTTCGAGGCGCTGGTCCCTCCGGACTGGCCTGCCGCGAAATCGGCGAGCGCATGATCTCTCGCGACCCCGACATCACGCGCCTCCTGGACCGCATGGAAAAACGCAACCTCATCACCAGGAAACGCCAGAGCGACGACCGTCGCGTAGTGAAGACTTTTGTCACCCCGCGCGGTCTCGAGCTTCTTAAAATTCTTGATCGCCCGGTAAGCGTTTTGCACAAGCGTCAATTCCACGGCATCCCCATTGCTAAATTAAAAGCTCTCGCTGCCATGTTGGAAGAAATTCGCTCGCAGCAAACTGCTCAAGAGGCGGATTGTGACGTGGGTAGCGGTGCAACGAATAAATCGAAGCAAAGTGATTCAAAGTAAGAGCGGGCCAACTAGACAGCACCTAACGACAAAGCTTCCCATTACTCAAAATTGAAAGGACAAAATTATGAGCATCAAAGTTCAGGTGATTTTCTATAGCATGTACGGACACGTCTACAAAATGGCGCAAGCCGTTGCCGAGGGCGTCAAGCAGGTCCCCGGCTCGGAAGTTTCGGTGTACCAAGTCGCAGAACTCATCCCCGACGAAATCCTGGAAAAATACGGCGCCAAGGCCGCCAAAGCCAGCTTCGCCAACGTACCGGTAGCAGCGGTAGACAAACTCGCCGAAGCCGACGCAATTATCTTCGGCACTCCAACGCGCTTCGGCAACATGGCTGCGCAAATGCGCAATTTCCTCGATCAAACCGGCGCGTTGTGGGGCAAGGGCTCTTTGGTCGGAAAAGTTGGCAGCGTCTTCGCTTCAACCGGGACCCAGCATGGCGGCCAGGA
>Ga0185299_10004676_pt1 | contig 16276 bp, 17 predicted proteins | sample PaiPotPPA55metaG_FD_128002 | JGI IMG/M metagenome (GOLD analysis project Ga0185299, IMG submission 128002) | Iron sulfur acid spring bacterial and archeal communities from Banff, Canada, to study Microbial Dark Matter (Phase II) - Paint Pots PPA... ...
CTTCCAGGTGCCCGCCAATTTTGGTTGGGCGGAAGGTTGGATAGGCGCGGGAGCTGGCGCGCTGTCCGTGGGCGGGTGGGAAGGCAGTGGTCCCGGACCGGCTTGCGCCCGTGCGGGCGCCGCCGGCCAGAACAACATCGTGGCGCCGCAACTGGCCAAAAACATTCGAAGTGCCACGGACATGCACAACCTGCGTGAGATTTTCATAAGATTGCTAAGCCTCCACCAGATATCTTCGGTCTTCCTTACGTTTGTTCCTTTCGCCATTCTTACTTAATTGCGCTTGAGAGCGTCCACAGTTCCACAGATTGCGCGATGCTCAAGCGGGACACTGTTAGAAGAGTTTACGAAGCGCTTCTCAGTGTTTGGCCTGGGGAGATGCGAGTTGCCCCACTGCGTAGACATCGACGCTTACTGACTTATCCACGCGAAGGATGAACGTGCTCGGATTCTTGAGCCCCCACTCCACATACGGCACCTCGAAGTGCGTTTCAATTTTCAGTTGGTTCCCGGCTGCATGCTCGACGGCGAACGTTAGCGTCAACTCGTGATCCCGCTCGCGGAGCCGGAATATGCCGGAAACCTGCACTTGAGAAGCTCCCCCCGGCGCCACCGCCCCTTGCACGTACTCTGGCGTGAAAGCAATCTCGGTGAATTTAGTGCTTTCGATGATTTCCTGATGCATTTTCTTGTCGCGTCCATCGCTTCCGCTGTCGCCGCTCGTTGCGTCGACAATCATCGCGCCGCTGGCCTTCCCGCTCGCGGTGTCGAAGTGAATCTCGCCGCTCTTGAGCTTGAACGTGCCGTGCACCGTATGCGCGGTGGCCGGCAACGTGAATTCGATTTTCGTTTGCGCCGGATCGAGAGTGAGAACGGATTCCTGCGCCGGCAAAACCGGAGCAACCGACAGAACTAAGAGGATCGCGCCAGGAATGCACGCCCGGAGAATTTGAAAACGGCCGGCCGGCTCCTTCATCGGGTCACGCGCGTAGAACTTGCCAGCCTAGTCCGAAGACTTCACGCATGTTGAGCTCGCCGGAAACAGTTTCGCCCGTATGAATCGAGACGACCCGCGCAAAGAGGCCCGCATTTCCGGAAAACAGCCGGAGCGCTTTTCTCCGCAGCCATGTTCTTTTGCTCATCTCCAGCAGCAGTTTCGTCACGCGCTCCGGCGTCAGCGTGATCCTTCGATGCGTCGACGCATATTGCATCGAATCGTTTCGTTCCAGCGCGTCGGCCAGTGCAAGCGCTTGCTGAAATCCGATACCCATTCCCTGTCCGGCAATCGCGTCCACGGTAAACGAAGCGTCCCCGACGAGTAAGACGCGCTCCGAGTGCACCGCGCGCGCCCTGCTGAGCGCAGTCACCGAACCGAGTTCTGCCGATGTAGCCTCGGCGCCGAGAAGTTTCTGCGCTACTGCCGGGAAAAATGTAAGGGCCGAGTCAAGCCGCAATCTCGAGTCTTTGGACAAAAATGCCACGCAGACTTCGTCGCGCGCCGTAGGCGTCACGAACATCTGGCATCTTTCCGCCCAGTAAACTTCAACCGCGTCCGTCCACGGCTCGATCTTGAAATGGCGACGAAATCCAAATCGCGCATGAATCGCGCGCCTCGAATCCAAGCCGGCCCATTTTCGGATACTCGAATTCTGTCCGTCGGCGCCGATCACCCACTTCGATAAAAATCTCTTCCCGGAGACGATGGCTCCATCAGGGTGCAATCCGGAAACTCGCGAGCCCCAGAGAAAAGAAACTCCCACTTGGGCGGCGCGATCCAGGAGTAACTGATGCAGCGAAGTCCGGCGCATTCCGAACGCCGCACCGCGAGGCAAGGCGCCCGTGGCGGAAAATTGGTCGTCTGCAAATCGGATGCCAGAAAGAGGGAATGCCAGGCCTGCGTGTAAATCGATTCCCAATACTCGAAGCGCTGAAACTGCTTCGGGAAGTAGTCCTTCGCCGCACGCCTTGTCGATGGGAGGTTTACGCGGATCGGCTACGGTGACTCGAAAACCTTTCAGGCTTGCGGCAATAGCCGCGGCAATTCCGGCAGGCCCCGCTCCAACCACCAGCACGTCTGCCCGAGTTGTCGGCAACTCGCACTCCTCACCACCGCAGCAGGACTAACTCCGAGCAGAAGCCCGGACCCATTGCGGCGAGAATGCTCAGTGTCCCCGGTGCTGGCCGCCGGTGAGTGTAAACATCCTCTAGAACTAAGAGTACAGAAGTGGACGAAATGTTGCCAACTTTCTTTAGGCAATCCCAGGACGCCGCAAGGTCTTTCTCGGTGATGTTCAGAGCCGTTGCGGTTGCTTCCAGCACTTTGGGCCCGCCCGTGTGCATCACCCAGCTCTTGATGTCGCTGCGTTTCAGGCCGTTCTCTGCCAAGAATCCATCCACGTCGTTGCCAAGATGTTTGATCACCGTGTCCGGAACTTCCGGAGAGAGCACGATTCGGAAGCCCTTCTCCGAAATGTCCCAGCCCATCACGCGCTCGGTGTTGGGATAGAGTTGAGACTTGGTCGCCAAAATTTCGGGCCCTTTCGATTCGCGTTTCGATCCCACGATGATCGCTGCTGCTGCCCCGTCGCCGAACAGCAGCGAGGAAATCAAGTGCGCCATCGAGAGGTCCTCTCGTTGCAGCGTGAGAGAGCACAGCTCAACGGACAACAGCGCCGCGGCTTGATCCGGGTAGCCGTGTACGTAATCCGCGGCGCGGGCAATTCCCGCCGCTCCCGCCACGCAGCCCAGCCCGAAGATCGGAATACGCTTGATGTTCGTCGAGAGCTTCATCTTGTTCACCAGCCGCGCGTCCAGCGACGGCGCCGCGATACCCGTAATCGACACCGTGAAGATCGCGCTCAGATCCTGCGGCTCGAGCCCGGCCTTCACCAACGCCCGGCAGAGCGCCTTCTCTCCAAGGTCCAACGCGTGCTCGATCCACGAATTGTTTGCCTCTCCCCAGTTCTGCATTTGCTCGTAGAACTCGATTGGATTCACGCAATAGCGGCCTTCCACCTTCATGCTGTCGTCCAGCCGGCCTAGAATCTCGGAATTGGGCAAGCGCTCCCGCCAATAATTCTTGAGAGCCCCCACAAGTACTTCCTGCTTGTAGTAGTGCTCGGGAAACGCGCTCGCAACGCTCGCAATCTTCATCAGTTGGGCTCCTAGTGTCTTGGTGCTTTGATCCCGGATGTCGCCGCTGGCTGCCGGGGAGGGCAAGAAAACCGACCCTGTATTCTATAGCCTACTACCCCTAAAATCTCATAGCTTGTTTTGTAATTTTCCCGCCGCGGACACCGAACCATACTTCGCGTTTCAGAATCTCCCGCGCGACTCCGCGCACGAAAATGACGCCGGCGACGAAGAATAAGAGGGGATATCCTCAGACTATATGCCTCAGGACGCCGCAAAAATCAAACAGAACTATGATTTAACACGGAATCTCGGGGAATGTTTCGTTCGTTTGGGAGGGAGGAGGCCCGGGCCTGTTGGGGGTGCAGACCCGGGTTTGGGGGTGAGGGACGCTGGGCCGGTAAACCTTTCAATAAAGTCTAAGGAGCGATTCGGCCGCTTAGTAATTCCAGCGCCGCAATATCATCATCGCCCGGAAAACAATCTGTAGCGCCAACACGATCAGGGTGTCGCGCACTGCTTCAATCCGTCCGGCAGTGAATGCCCGCTCGTGGATCTCGTGAAATCGCACTGCATCCACTGCTTCCCTGCTTTGATCCAAGCCGCTGCCCGCCACTGCGCTCATGGCAGTCTCCTAATTCACAACGTAGACCGGGTTGTCGTGCTCGACGGCCACTACCATCGATTTGAAGATGTCGACGTCCCAGCTGTCCGCGATGCGCAAGCGAACGACGTCGCCTGTTTCAGAAACCAGGCGTCCGCGCAGCGGAACGCGCAGAGTCCCTGCCAGCACTCTAAGAACCACGGGTTGCCCCATCCAGACTGCGTAGCCACCTTCCATGATCGACCCCCCTCTTGAGAAGCCACGTCCAACAACTGCATCTTCGGACAGGGGGCCGAACTGGCCAATGGTACAGGGGGCTAGAAATGGTGGGAGCAAAGTACTAGTAACACCGCATGCACTCCGTAGATGCTTCAAAACACACGCTTTTCTGCTAGTCTGGTCGATAGCGTCCCTGGCCGCGACCCATCGGCGGGCCAGATGGCAGAAATAGCGAGGGTATTCGCTCGATGCTCGAATTCCTGAAGCACCTTTTGGCGCGGCTTTACGATGTCCGCGGCCTGGTCGAGTGGGGCGGCACGCTGATGGTCTGCGTAATCGTCTTCATCGAAACCGGGATGTTCGTGGGGTTCTTCCTGCCCGGGGATTCGCTGCTGGTGACTGCGGGCGTGTTCGCCGGAGCCGGCCAGCTGAAACTGGCGTGGCTGCTGTCGCTGGTCACGCTGTGCGCGATAGCTGGAGACCAAGTTGGCTACTTCATCGGCTGGAAGGCTGGGCCGAGACTCTTCAAGCGCGAGGATTCCCGCTTCTTTAAGAAGCGCCACCTGGAGCGCGCGCAGAAGTTCTACGAAACCTATGGCGGAAAGACGATCATCTTCGCGCGATTCATACCCATCATTCGCACGTTCTGCCCGCCGGTGGCGGGCGCGGCGCGAATGAAGTACGCGCGCTACCTCACATACGACATCGTCGGCGGGATCGCCTGGGTGTGGGGCATGACTCTGCTCGGCTACACGCTGGGCCGCACCGTGCCGAATATAGACAAGCGCATTCACTACGTCATCGCGGTCGTAGTCGCGGTCTCGTTGATGCCCGCCGCTTATCAGGCCTGGAAAGCACACCGCGGCAAGAGAAGCGCCGTGCCGCTTAAGAACGCTAATCCTGAAAAAGACTAAAGTGCCAGACTCGCGAAGGAAACGAAGTTCCTGCCGCGAAAAACACGCCCGTGCGAAGTGCGATTTTTTTGCGGTTAGAACGGGAGCGCGCGTTGGTTTTGCGGGAGTTAAGGCCGTTTCTAATCGCCGAATTTCGCCATTAGAAACGAAGATTTTCGAACGAGGTTTTCCGGCACGGCTAGCGCCAAATGGAATTAGAAAGCTGTTTTGCGCAAACGAATTAATGGCCGATTTGCGCTGATTAGAAACGGACCCCATCGTCTGTTTGCAAGGAGTTACGCGGAATTCTAATTGGCAGGAGCGCCGATTAGAAATCGGGGCTTCGAGGGATTCATTCCCCAAGCTTCGCGCAATTCCGTTTAGGCCGGAGCTAAAGTTCCGAGGTGTGAAGTGCGAATTCGAGATCTGCGATATTTTGGCGATTAGAAATGCTGTCGACGTTGATGTAGCGAGGGTTAGGTGCGTTTCTAATTGCGGAATTTGGCGATTAGAAATGAGGATCGCCGGAACAAGATGGGAAGGCGCAATCGGCCTGCGGGTATGCGCAGGGCTGCGCGAGCCGCCGCGAGCGGCTCGATATCCGCCATGCGCCTGACCAATCATACTTCCTCGTATTCCGCCCAGGCTTCCCCTAGTGGGACCAAGGCGGTCCATTCCGCCCGCCAACGGCCACTCACGCGGCCAGCGGGCCATGTGTATTGGGCACCGGCGCGTGGTACAGACACACGTCGGCGCATGCCCCGTTTCGGGGCGACACACAATTAATTATTCAGGATACTGTGATTGTGACTTACCTTATTAGCACACAAAAAGCAGAATTTCAAGTGTTTTTTTCCGGTGAAAAAGGTCGCGGCGTGAATGAACTTCGGTGTGAACCGAGCGCACGAGTGTAAAGCAGTCACCCTACTCTTTTAAGCCCCCCGCGGAATTACCGACATGAAATGTTCTTCCCTTGTCAAAGGCTTCCTCGCGGAGATAGCATGCGCGCAATAGGGGAGGTTCTATGCCCGCAGCCGCGCCAATAACCGTGGTTGTTGTGATCAAAATTGTAATCTGGGGAATCGCGATCGTCATCGCGCTTTGTTTCCTTTGGGACGTAGGAAAGAAGATTTGGATTTTGATTACCAATCCGCCATGCAAATTGCAGAAACACATTCTCATGGGAGACGAATGCAAAGGGAGCTGCCCTGTTGCTGGAGCTATCTGCGTGGCGAGTGCTACAAGGCCATACTTTTGGGGCGCGTTCGGCGTGCAGGATGCGGCGTGCGCTTGTGGAGCAGCAGGAAGCGGAGTCGCCGGCGGAACGGGTGCACCTGTAATAGGAGGTTCCTCCACTATAAAGAAGGCAAAAGAGAGCTTGAAACCAGCCGACAAGCACACCGACGATACGAATGAGGCAATCGACGAGGCTGGGAAATAGGGCCGGCGCTGAACCCCGCGCCGTGCAGTTTTCAAGTTTGCCTGGGCGAGCAGGAGCCGTGCCAAGTGGCACCGATGCCGCAATCAGTCGGCTGGGCATTCCGGGTTGGTCCGCACCCGACTATGGGCTAGAAACGTCTATGGGCTTGGGAATGGGAATCGGTGAAATCGTTGGTTTCAACGTTTTCCGCGCTTCGAGCCTCTTGCCAAGATGCAGTCCCTTGTTCTTCTTTGCTTTCTTCGCGCTCATTTTCTTACTCCTGTCCAAACGAAAGTACTCGTCCCGGAATATTCCGTTTGACGAAATCCGATCTAGACTCCCACGACGGCCGGCGTCTAGCCTTACGCTGGCCCTTGATAAAAATGTTTGTAATTCATGCGATACCCGCAAGTCAACAGAACAGTTCATTCGCCGGCGCGAGGTTTGGCCGGTATTGTCCGCGAGCGGTTAGCCGTCAACAGACGAAAATGCACCCTTTCAGGACATCACGGTTTCAACCGAATGGTGAATGACCTCACGCCGGAAAGGTTCCAGTTGCCTCATTTCTCCACTCCGAAGAGGCGCTTAGACGCCATACCAACTGTGAATAGGCCTCAAATATTCATCTCTTCATCGCATGTTCACATAAATGTCTTTTTAGGGACTTAGCCTCGACTCGCCGCTCAGTACCGCAAGAACTGGAGAACGGAAAGCCATGAAAAAACTAACTGCGCTGGCCTTTATGCTCGCCGGATCAATATTATCGGGAATGGTCGCAGTTCCCGTTTTTGGGCAGTCTGCCGCTCCTCCCTACCAGCTGACCGTCTTTGCGAATGCTCCGACGGGCCTAAGCGCGCCCGATTCGATCGCTGTGCTTGGCGATCGTGTCTTCGTTGGATACGGTGATGGGCACGCGCCGGATGGTTCCGATGGCTTAAACAGCCAAGTCGTCGAATTTCGGATCGACGGAAGCGTGGCTCACATCTACACGGTGCCCGGCCATAGCGACGGACTAAAGATCGATCCGGCGACGCATCTTCTTTGGGCGCTTCAGAATGAAGATGCCAACGCCAATCTCGTGATCATTGATCCCGAAAGTCACCGACAGAGACTATTTACTTTCGGTCCGACGCAGCACGGCGGCGGGTACGATGACGTCGTTTTCCGCGGCTGCAGTGTTTTCATCAGCGCCTCGAACCCGGCTAACAACCCGAATGCCGGGCCAGCCATCGTCAGCGCCCGACTGGAAGGAAACATAGTCGCTGTCGAACCTGTGCTCTTGGGCAATGCCAGCGCCATAGATATACCCACCGACGCAACGAACCCACTGAACCTCCAGGATCCGGACTCTATGACGCTCGATCCTGAGGGCAACATCGTCCTCGACAGCCAGGCCGACGACGAATTAATTATTGTGAGCAATCCGGGAACACCCGATCAGCGCCTATTGCATCTCCCTTTGACGTTTCAGCCACCCAAGGGACCTATCGCCGCCATTGAAACCGACGACACTGCTTTTGTCACATCGAGCGAGGGATTTATTCTCTTCGCCGACAAAGGCTCGAACACCGTCTTTACGCTGAAAAAGAAAGCTTTCGCGCCAGGTGCAGCATACACGGCTGCGGACGGAGGCAAGTTGATTGGCACCATCGATCTAACTACCGGATTCATCACCACAATCGTGACTGGTTTGAAGAGTCCGGGAGGTCTGGTGTTCGTCGATACCTCGAAACACGACACAGACGATTCCCGGGAAGCAGACCGAAATTCTTGTCGCGATCGTGATCCAGGTTCGCACTAGCTTCACCTACACATAACTCTTCCAATCCGTATTTCGCGAGGTCAATAAGGCCACTGCTGATCTGGCATTAAGTCTGTTGTGCGGCAGGGCTTCCCTGCGATGCTAGTCAGGAGATGCTGAGGAATGCGCGCCCGAATGCACCCGGCCGCCGCAGTTAGTTTCGACGGACTACCATGCAGGTGATGTCGTCGTGCTGCGGGGCGGCGCCGACGAATTCATCGAGGTTTTGCATGATGTTGGAAAGCGTCAGCGAAGATCTTTCGGCGCCTGCGGCTTGAATACTGGAAACGAGGCGCGCCTCTCCGAAACCGGTTTTATCCTCGTTTCTGGCTTCCGTCACGCCATCGGTGTAGATCACCAATAAGTCATGTGGCTCCAGCCGAGTAAACCCGGTTTTGTAGCTTTCCTTGAGTTCGATGCCGAGGGGAATGTTGTCCGATACGAGCCGTTCGAAGGTTCCATTCTCGCGTTTAAGAATGGGGGGATTGTGACCGGCGCAAAGATAACTGAGATCCCCTGTTGCGGGATTCAACTCGGCGAGAAAGGCGGTTGTGAAACGTCCCGTTTGGCTGTTGGCACAGACCTGCCGGTTCAGACCTGATACCAGCTCGGAAAGAGAACCGCTGGCGCTGGCAAGCGCTCGCAAGCTGGCCTGAAATGTGGCCATCAACATGGCGGCAGGCACACTCTTGCCGGAAACATCGGCGACGGCGAGAAGCAGCGGGCCATCCGTGGTGCGGCGAAACGCGTCGTAGTAGTCTCCTCCGATCGTCTTGGCGGGGCGCGTGGCGAAGGCAATGTCGATCCCGGCCACCTCGGGCGCTCTGCGCGGCACCAGCCAGCGCTGGATTTCGCGGGCGATCTCGATGTCGCGCTTCATGGAGATGTGGTCGCCGAGGACGAGGACGAGAAGTATCAACACGCCAGCGAATGCCACGACGAATTCAATTTCCTGGGTAATGAACAAGAAATGAAAGTTCACAATGGCCAGAACCGCGAGGACCATGGTGAGAAGCAAGAACAACCGGCGGGGTGGAGACAGCTTTTTGAGTACACTCCAAAATAGCGCGCCGAAAATCTTGAACGGCCGCTTCCAAGAATGCTCGTGAGCGCTGGGACGCGCGCTGACGTCCTGCTTATACAGCCGCGAGCTTTCTCCGGCTTCCGACTTGAATTGGGTCCAGAGCTCCTCCATTTCGAGGCCCGCAGTGAGCCGCCGCCAGCCATCTTTGGAGTGCCACCACCCTCGCCTGGTGCGAATTCTCACTCGATTGAACGATGCCGCGATTTTGGTGCGAGCGGAGCGCAGAGATTGGCGTCTATCGAGAACCTCCGCAAGCCACGGCCGAACCGCCGGTTCCACAGGCATAGCGTTCCTTGTCGCGATACTCGCGACGGGCGATGTAGGAGCGTTTTCAGTAGAGCGTGTTGAACGCCAGGGAAACATCAGGTGAAGGCGGTATAGAACGGAGGACGAGCACCTAGTGGAGCTAGTTGAGGATGAATGCCCTGTTCTGGAACAGAACTGCCATCAACTCATGCAGGCCGTAAAAGCAAAACGGGGAGCCTGGCAGCTCCCCGTATTGCTTTTTCCGTAGCCCGCGACGTCGCCGAACAGCGCCGCCGACGGTGCGCACCGCAAGAGCGGTGTGTAAACGGGTGTCAAAGTTCTAGGCCCGGTGGAGTCATAAAGCTTTCCTCCGTGCGCTAGCGACTACAAGTTCGTTGTACGCCTCCGCGGAATTCGATGCAAGCGAAATTCTTGCGAAAATCGGGGGTGGAAACGAGGAGATTCAAGTGCGGGAAACCATAGATGAACACAGATAAAAATCTAAAACCGTGAGAGGGTGAAAAGCCGGGTATTGGACTGCAATGCGAAGACGAGTGCCGGGAAGGCTTACTTCAGGAAGAGGCCTTCGCGCAATTGGTCGCGCCCGACGAAAGTCTTAGAGGAACGGAACTGTCCGAACATGTCCAGCACTCCGCGATTCTGGAAAGTGCGCGCGTGGACTGCGAGCGTCGGCGCATTGAGAAGCTCGATGGACTGACTGTCGACGATGCGATAGCGGTGAAAGCGCTCCGGCGTGCGGTTGTGAAACATAGCTAGCACTGCTCCGCCGGGGCGAATCAGCTTGTAGAGGCGGTCCATCACGCGCGGCATCAGCTCGGCGTCAAAATAATCGAATAGATCCCACGCGAGGACGCCGATGAAATTCTCTTCGGGATACTGGCAGGCCGTCTCGAGAAACTTGTCGGCTAGCGTGGCCTGCGAAACTCTTTCGCCATCCGCGCCGACCGGCATCACGCGGAGCCGCTCTTCTTCACCCGCCATGAATTCTTTCCAGGAGCGCAGCAAATCTTCGGTGGAGATGCGGTAGCCTTTTTCTATGAAGAAATTCAGCGTGGCCTGAGACACCTGCCCGAGATCGAGAATGCGGGCGTTCTTGACGTCGCCGATCAGCCATAGAAATTCTTTCAGGCCATTGGAAACCCGCACATTCGGAGATGCGGGGGTGGCCACCGAGGGGCCAGGCTTCGATCGGACGGAAGAGGCCGATGCGCTTGTTGGAGAGATCGCCGGGGCGGAACGCGCTTTTGCGATCCAGTTCATCTTCCGACCTACTCCTCGGCACCGGGTACGGAAACAGCCGCGCCAACTGTTGCGTCTCTATTAGCCGTTTTGGAAGCCGCAGAATCGTTCCGCGTTTCGGCCGCGCGCGTCATATTGACTTTTCCACGCAGCTTCGCGCCATCGTCAATTCCGAGCCGCGGCGTTTGCAAAGATCCCTGCACGCGGCTAGATGCGCCGAGGTGGATGCGCTCGCTCGCTTTCAAATTGCCGCTGAGGGTTCCCTGAACATCAATTTCGCGAGCTTCGATGTCGGCGTTGACGCGCCCATTGGGACCCACGGTAACTTTTGCGTCGACGAACCGAATCTTGCCCTGCGTTTCTGCGTCGATATAGAGATCGGTGTTTCCAGAAATTTCGCCGTTAATTTTCAATCCAGAGCTGATCCGTGACTCGCCGGCATTCGCTTGCGCCGCGACAGGCCCCAAGGAAAAAGCGGGCGCTGGAGGTGACTGAATGGGTTCGACTTTTGGCGCGGGAGAAAAGGATTGCGCTGGGTTCGGCGCAGCTACCGGCGTCTGCGACGCCACTGAAGACGGCTTGCCCTCTGCAGGTTTACTCCACACGAAAAAACCTCCCCACTGATTCGCCGGACTCCAGTGCTGGGCTGGCAAGGCGTCCTAGTACGTGGCTGGACTATAGTACAGACACCCTATGGTGTAAACCGGTAATCCATTTAGAGCATACAACTTGGCACGAGTGCGCCGGGCAAATGCAACAGGCTTGCTTCCGTGGCTCGAACATCGTTGTGACGCAACTCCCACATGGCCACCAGGAGCCCGCCGGTCTCGTAAAAAAAGATCTTCACTCCAAGACGCGTGCGCCACCAACCGCTCGGATCGAATTCGGAATCATGCGCGGCGGAAACTTGCAACGCCGTTCCGGCGGGCAGCAAACGTTCGTAGATGTATCGCGCTCTCCTGGTGTGGTAGTTCGATGTGACTACCAAGACGCGCTTCCAGCCGTGAGACGCAACGAACTCGCTCACCGCCGCAGCTTCTTCGCGGGTATTTTCCGCTCGATTGGGGAATCGCACGACGGCGCTTTCCGGGACGCCGCGGTCTTTCAGATCGTGCTGCATCAATTCCGCCATGCTGGCGTAGGGCCGCAGATTTCGCCCGCTCGCGACCACGCGCGGCGCCCATCCCGCCTTGAACAACTCCGCCGCCCGGGCCGCTCGCTCGGCGTAATAATTGTCGTCGCTCAGCACAACGATCGCGTCAACATGCGCCGGAGGATCGTCTACCACCCAGAAATTCCCTGCGAGCCGCAGCAACGGATTTCGCGCGAGGTACAACGCGAACAAAATTGCGAGAGAGAAAATCAAAAACAGCAAGCGAAAGAAAATCCCGCCGCGCTGGCCATGGGCGGGACGGGCCACCACTGGCGAGATCCATCTCATCGGTCGGGATTGATGCCGCGCAAATCTTCGGCGGCCTGCTCAGGCAGCGTTCCGTTGAAATAGACTTCCTTGATGCTGTACGACTTGCTGCGCACCTCAACGATCGGCAAAATCTCAATGTGCCAGTGGTAGTCGCCCGCAATCGTGCGCCAGTAATCGCTCAACTCACCTTTGGTCTGCAGCGTATTCGGCGCGGTATGAACCACCAAGTGATAGCTCGACGAAAGCTTCAGCAGGCGGCGCAGCGTGCGCCCCAGCAAACTCGCCAGATGCCGCTGATTCTCTCCCGCCGAACGCGCCTCGAATTGATGATTGTGTGTTTTGGGCATCAGCCACACTTCGTACGGCACGCGCGACGCGTACGGGCAAAACGCGTAAAAGTCGCCCACGCTGTCCACGATGCGCTTCTTCTGCCGGACCTCCTGGCGCAGAATGTCGCAGAACGCGCACCGCTCCCGCGCGCGATACCATTCGCGCGCCGAGCGCAGCTCGTACAAAATGCGCCGCGGCACGAAGGTCGTCGCCGTCAGTTGCGAGTGCGAGTGCGGCCATTCTTCGCCCGCCAACGGCCCCTGATTTTTGAACACGGTGATGTATTTGAACCGCGCGTCGCGCTTCAAATCCGAAATTCGCGTGGCGTACGCTTCCAGGACGCGCTCGATTTCCTCGTCGGTCATCATCGCCAGCGAGCGATCGTGTTCTCGCGACTCGACGATAATTTCGTGCGCGCCGTTGGGCGCCATGCGGTCGTAGATTCCTTCCGCCGAGCGGCCTGGATCGCCTTCGATGTGATACAGCGGGCGAAAATGGGGAAACGCGCGGACCTGCCACGGCCCCTCGGCCGGCAAATCAAGAAGGACGCGTGTTTCGATCCGGTTCTCCGGGCAAAGCGGGCACGGATCGGCTGCGATCTTTTCCTCAGAGGGATGCCCGACCACCACCCAACTGCGCGTGATCGGGTCTTTACGCAGTTCCATTAAGAGGCCTCATATTTCGCTCGGATGCTGCTCGTGAAAAATTCAAGACGACATCTTATAACGCGCCGCGCGTAACGGAAAGGCAAGCTCATGAGATAAATTGCGGGTTGGAAACTTTCTAGCGAGTGTAATGCGCGGGAGTGGGTCCGACTTCAAGGCGATGACGATCCCAAATCGCGCCTTCGCGGCTGTAATGCGCCATCTCGAAATCCTGAGTCAATTCGAGGCAATCGGTGGGGCAGGCGTCTTCGCACAACCCGCAAAACATGCAGCGCGAAGTGTCGTACGTGAAAGTCGTCAGGACCTTGCGGCGCGTCGCGTCGTCGCGCACCCAGCCGACAACGATCAAATTCTCGGGGCAAGCCAGCGCACACAAATTGCAGGAAATGCAGAGCGATTCGCCAGTCTCAGGATTGATGTTCAGCCGCGGAGCGCCGCGATAGCGTTCCGCCACCATGGGGCGCTCTTGCGGATACTGCTCCGTAGTGACGTTCTTCGGAGCCTGGTACCGGAAGGTGACCCACATCCCTTTGAGCAAATCCACGAGGAAAATTCGGCGCAGGGCTTCTCTCATCGAAATGTAGTTTGACTTCTCCTCTTAACGTTGTCAAGGAGGGTCAGGGAGGAGTCAAGCAAGCGTCGAGCCAGTCTCGACGATGCCCGTTTTCGAAACATTGGCAAAATTGCATCTCAATATCGAAGCGATAGGCGGCACGAGGGCGATAGCTGCACCGTACGGCGAACAATGGTGGAACTTTTCCAGCTCCCTTGCGTACAACAGGGTGAGGCCGCGCGTGCGACGCTGCGAACGCGCCAAAACGTAAAGTCCGCCGGAGGCGAATTGATGGGTTCTCTGGGTAGCCAGCTCAGGCAGGTGTTTCGCAGGCTCGGTCGCACGCCTATGTTCACAGCGATCACGCTTGTCACGCTTGCGGTGGGAATTGGCGCGAACACCGCAATTTTCAGCGTGATCGAGAGCGTTGTGCTGGAGCCGCTGGCGTATCCTCATTCCGAGCAACTGGTCGACGTTTCGCATACGGCTCCAGGCTTGAATATCAAGAACATTGGCGCATCACCCTCCAACTATTTCATTTATCGCGAACAGGGCCGCGCGATCCAGGACATCGGCCTCTATCAGGGAAACTCCGTCAGCGTCACGGGCGTAGCCGAGCCCGAACAGGTGCCAGCCCTGAACGTGACGGACGGAATGCTTCCGCTGCTGGGCGTGCCGCCGGCAATCGGACGAGGGTTCAATCGCGACGACGATTCCCCGAGCGGTCCCGACGTGGTGATGATCACTTACGGCTACTGGCAACGAAAATTCGGCGGCGATCCTTCAGCGATCGGCCGGTCGATTATCGTCGATGGCAAATCGCAACAAATCATCGGCGTGATGCCGAAGACGTTTCACTTCCTCGATCGCGAGGACCCCGCGATGTTCCTACCTCTGAAGTTCGACCGCACCAAAGTGGTCCTCGGGAATTTCAGTTACGGGGCTGTCGCCAGACTCAAACCGGGAGCGACCATCGCCGAGCTGAACGCCGACGTCGCGCGCATGCTTCCCATTGTCTTTCACAGTTTCCCTCCGTTTCCGGGAGTCAGTCTCAAACAGTTTGAAGACGTGCATTTGGGACCAAATCTCATCCCGCTGAAACAGTTTGTCATTGGCGACGTCAGCAAACTTCTGTGGGTTCTAATGGGCGCGATAGGCTTAGTGCTCTTGATCGCCTGCGCGAATGTAGCTAATTTGCTCCTGGTCCGTGTAGAAGGGCGCCGCCAGGAATTGGGCATTCGCTCCGCGTTAGGCGCCAGCCGCAGCCGCATCACGATTGAATTGCTGTTTGAGAGCACGGTGCTTGGGCTGTTGGGAAGCGCGCTTGGACTGGCTCTCGCTTACGGCGGGTTGCGTGTTCTCATTGCGATGGCTCCTGATGGTCTTCCCCGCCTCAATGAAATCGGAATACATGCTCCGGTTTTGCTGTTCACTCTGTTGGTTTCGCTTCTCGCCAGCATGCTGTTTGGCTCGGTTTCCGTCCTCAAATTTGCGGGCGCAAGTCTTGCCACCGGCCTACGGGAGGGGGGACGTACGCTCAGTCAGAGCCGCGAACGCCATCGCGCCCGCAGCACGCTAGTGATCGTTCAGGTGGCTCTGGCCCTCGTCCTCTTGATTTGCTCCGGTTTGATGATTCGCACGTTTCGCGCTTTGACGCACGTACAGCCGGGATTCACTCGCCCAGCCGAAGTGCAAACGTTCAGCCTGTCCATTACGGAGACGGAAGTCCCTGATTCCGAGCAGGTGGTGCGAATGTTTGAAGCGATTCAACACAAGATCGAGGCGGTTCCCGGCGTCTCGTCCGTAGCTCTCTCCACCAGCATTCCCCTCGATGGGAATCGCAACTCGGATCCAATATTTGCTCAGGACCATCCTTATGCTGAAGGGCAGCTTCCTCCGTTGCGCCGGTTCAAGTTCGTGGCACCGGCATTTCTAGGCACACTCGGCACACCGCTGATCGCGGGACGGGATTTCACGTGGACGGACGTTTACAACCGGGCTCCCGTCGCTCTGGTCTCTGAAAACTTGGCTCGCGAGTATTGGCACGACCCTGTCAACGCCATCGGCAAGCGAATCCGCGCCATCGCACCGCAAGACTGGACCGAAGTCGTTGGCGTTGTGTCGAACGTTTACGACGATGGCGTCGACCAGGATGCGTCCAGCACCGTGTATTGGCCCGTGCTCATGAAGAGCTTCGAGGGCAAGGACAATTTCGTGGCTCGCGGACTCTCCATCGCAATTCGCAGCCCGCGCGCGGGATCGCAAACCCTGATGCACGATGTTCAACAAGCGGTTTGGTCGGTCGACGCAAATCTTCCGCTCGCCGACGTTCGAACGCTCGATTACTACTACCAGAAATCCATGGCGCGCACTTCGTTCACTCTTGTGATGCTTGCGGTGGCGGGCGGCATGGCGCTGCTGCTTGGAACGATCGGTCTCTACGGCGTAATCGCCTACTCGGTCTCGCAGCGCACTCGCGAAATCGGCATTCGCATGGCGCTCGGCGCGCAGCAACGCGAGCTAACGAAAATGTTCGTTCGCCATGGACTAACATTGGCGGGAATCGGAGTTGCCTGCGGCTTGATCGCAGCCTTCGCGCTAATGCGCCTGCTATCCTCATTGCTATTCCACGTAAGCCCAGTTGAC
>Ga0185299_10004677_pt1 | contig 16268 bp, 11 predicted proteins | sample PaiPotPPA55metaG_FD_128002 | JGI IMG/M metagenome (GOLD analysis project Ga0185299, IMG submission 128002) | Iron sulfur acid spring bacterial and archeal communities from Banff, Canada, to study Microbial Dark Matter (Phase II) - Paint Pots PPA... ...
TTCTTTCCATCCTCGCGGTGGGATTTTTCCTGGGGATGCGCCACGCCACAGATCCCGACCACGTCATAGCGGTCACAACCATCGTCAGCAATCAGCGCAACAATTTGCGGGCCGCGCTAATTGGAGCATTTTGGGGCGTTGGCCACACTGTCACCATTTTCGTGGTCGGCGCGGGAATTATTCTCTTCAATCTTGTCATTCCGGTGCGGGTCGGGCTCAGCATGGAGTTGTCCGTCGCCGTGATGCTGATTGTCCTGGGCTTGATGAATGTAGCCGGTTTTCTGCAGTCGATGCCTGGCGGATCAATCCACCCTCATGATGGAGAGGAAGTCATCCACTCTCATCCCCACAGCCACGGAGACTACATCCATAACCATCCGCATGCTCACCGACCCGATGCCCATCCCCACGCGCCCGACCACACGCCGCTGGCATGGCTGGACCGGGTATTTGGCAGGAGCGGATTGTATCAGTATCTTCGGCCGTTCGTGGTGGGCGTGGTTCACGGACTTGCGGGTTCAGCGGCTGTGGCCTTGCTGGTCCTCACCACGATTCGAAACGTCCATTGGGCGGTCGCTTATCTGCTGCTCTTTGGAGTGGGCACTATTGCCGGCATGATGCTGATCACAATGAGTATTGCGTCCGCGTTTACGATGATGGGAAGGGGTCGTCAGAAGTTTTCCCGTCGACTGGCATTAGCTTCGGGTCTGCTAAGTCTTTGCTTCGGGCTTTTCGTCGCTTTACAGATCTGCTTTGTGAACGGCCTTTTCACCTCCCATGCACGATGGATACCGCAGTAGGACGTCGACTACGCAACCGGAACTAGTCCCCTTGCAGTGGTGATTGGTAAAGTGGAAATAAAACCCGGTCACTGGTCCCTGCACCCACCGCTATTTTCCTGTTAGTTCCGACAGCATCTTCTGGAACTCCGGCTCCGAGCGCAACGGTTGCAAACTTTCATCCTTTTCGATGACCTCCGCATTCTTCAATCCCCGTCGGATTCCTTCCCGCAGATCTTTGATTGCCTGTTTATGGTTACCCATTGCGGTTCGCGTCTCTGCTAACAACAGCAATGGCCACCACGCATCCGGGGCCACGTCCGCCATCAACTGGAAATAGTTCTCCGCCCTAGCCGGGTGTTTGGCCAAAAGTTCTGCCTGTCCGGCCTCGATGCCCTGCGCCCAGAGGGCATGAAATGCACGAACGCGTACAAGACGTTTGTCTGGGTTCTTCGAGTGGGCAGCATCCTCCTTAAGCTGGTTCATGGCTTCCCGCACCGACTCGCTCAAGCCGGACTGGTCGCGGACGCCGATATCGCCCAAGCGTGACAACTGTCCCGAAATCGTTTGGGTCAACGACTCTTGCTCGCGAATTTCGTCCTGCTCCTTCTTGAACGCTTCTCTTAGGAGTGCGGACCGCTTCAGTGCTGCCAGTTTCTCGCCATACTCCACCACTTCCCTCAATCCGCTGAAGTCCGACACCAGGGATCGATAGGCGCTGAGTTGACCGATCGCGTCTCGTCGGTTCTCCGCTTCCTTTGACCTGGCCTCCATTTCGTTGAAGAACTGCCCAATGAACGTATCGTCTCGCCGCAGAGAGCCCGTCTGCATGGCTTTGAGCTGCATCCACTCAATCGCTTCTTCCACGATCTCCGCGGATGCCCACTGGTGCTCGCCGTCAAAGACCTCCACTCTGTAGGGCAAACCCGATTCTTCCCGCCTACGCCGCAGCTCCACTATTTCCCCCCAATTGAAATCCTGATTTCCGACGGCGGCAAAATAGAGAAACGTATCCTTTTGCGAAGGCTTGTCCGAGTTCGGATATCCGGCGCCGTGGGCGATCACGCCGGTCACCGCGCAGACCCGGCAGCGCAGGGCGACCATGGTGGCCGTTCGTGCCCCGCCTGAGAATCCCGTTGTGTAGGTGCGGTGTTCATCCAGTGAAAACCTCTGGTGCGTGTCCAGCCATATCGCGAAAATCGAGCGCTCTGGTGGCTCATTCGTGAAGTTCTGAGAGTTATTGGATCCAACAACTATGTAGCCGTGCTTCTCCGCCGCGTCCTTATAAAGTGTTACCGGTATCCGGCCCCGCGCTCCCGGGTCGAAGGCGTAGAGGATCGGCCAGCGCTTGCTCGGAGTGTAGTTAGAAGGCAGATACAAGACATAACTCTCCCCCGGCGAGCCAGCACACAGCACCTTCTCGATGACTTGCCCCGCCACCAGTGGTGCCGACGGCGGGTGCCCGGCGGCTTGAGATCCCGCCGTCCCGGAGAAGGCCGACAGCATTGCTCCCCACAAAACCACGCCAACCATTGAACTGCTTAGCGTCCGCTCCATTCCCGATCAATCTAGCACGAAATCTTGGCCGTCGAGCCGCGAGTCTAATACGTTATTTGCGGGTAGCTGCACTCAGAGACTACCAGTTTCCATATCCGGAGTGAGTCCGCCACGCTATTTCTTGTAGAGTAACTTGCTCAACGAACGTTCAGGCGCTATCAGGGCAGTGTTACTCATACTGTTATTCGTCCTTGATATCCCGGTAATCGTTGCGTTCATCCCAGTTCCTCTGATCTCCCCATCTATTGGCTCCGCACCTGCAAGCGACGCAGGGTAGGGTCAGGTTCAGTTCTCAAGCGCCACAGAATTCCTCACCCAGGAGGTCTTGGTCATGGCACTGCGAAGGTTCGGTTTTGTTATACGGTTGTTATCTGTGTTGCTGCTACTCGCTTCGTGGTCAACCGCCCAAGTGCAAAATGGCCAGTTCGCTGGCGTGGTGACCGACCCAACGGGCGCGGCAATAGCGAATGCGAAGGTCACCGTCAGCAATCCCAGCACAAACTTTACTGACACGACAGCGACCAACCAGAGCGGCTTATACAACTTGAAGGAGTTGCCGGTCGGAACGTACAAGATCACGGTGGAAGCTCCTGGCTTCAAGACGGTGTCGAACAATGGCGTGTCCGTAAACGCCGGCACCGTCGCGCACGTGGACTTCAAGATGCAGGTGGGCCCGACGCAGGAAATCGTCGAGGTAAGCGGCGAAGCGGCAGCGGTGAATACTGAAGATTCGAAGATGGCGACCACAGTAGGGTCGACTCAGATCGCGAACCTCCCTTTGAACGGTCGGAACGTTTACGACCTGATGCAGCTGGCCGCCGGTGCCGTGAACGTGGCGGGCGTGGATTTTGAGAACGGTCATAACACGGTCGTCAATGGTATTCGCGAGAACTTCAACGGTTTCTTGATTAATGGGATCAACAACAAGGATTTGAGCGGCGGCGTAACCAACACGCCAATCGAAGACACGGTGCAGGAGTTCCAGCAGCTCACTCTAAACAACTCAGCACAATACGGCAGCAGCGCCGGCTCCATCAACAATCTAGTGACCAAGCAGGGGACGAACGCAATGCACGGAAGCGGTTGGTATTTCGGCCGGAACGACGCCCTTGATGCCAATGATTTCTTCGACAACAAGGGCGGAAACCGAAAACCCCTAGTTCGATTCAGCCAGTACGGTGGGACGTTGGGTGGAGCACTGATTAAAGATAAGTTGTTTTTTTTCGGCGCGTTGCAGTTCGATCATTTCAACACGAGCGCTCCCCCCACTACCGTATCCCAGGAGGATCCAGCGTACGCGCAGCTGGTCGCCAGCACCTTCCCAAACTCCGTAGCAAACCTGTTGTACTCGACGTTCCCGTCGAAGGCTCAAGGTACCCCGATAAGCGGCTTAACAATTGGTGGCTACATGAGTGCAGGCCTTAGTGGGAGCGGATTCCAGAGCATTAGTGATTATCTGTGTCCCACCAACTACTCGGGAGATCCCGCCGGTGCTACGCGTGTACCTTTGCTATTCGCACAAATGATTGGTTACAACCCCGCAACCGACAACGGCACGTGCACAAATCCACTGGGTGCCGCGGGCGCCCCATACGACAAGCCCGCTCTCCTGGCGAACAGAAACATTCAGATGCTTGACACCGCTACCGCGTCGTTTGCGTCGCAAACACAAGTGCTGGGAAATCTCTTTAACGGCAAAGAGTGGTCGGGGCGGCTGGACTACAACCTGAACACGGCGAACCGGCTGTCTTTCAACTACAACTGGTTTCGATCCACTGATGCTTACGGTCCATTGAAGCCGCAGGGAGCGCGCGGGTTCACGAATCCTTCACGGAACCTGTTTCCCAGCGGGCAAATGAGCTGGGTGCATACCTTCAGTCCAACGGTATTGAACGAGTTTCGCGCCGGCTACACGCTGAACGACACCGCCACGGGTGCCGTCCATCCGGGCGTACCCCAGATTGGCTTCGACGACGGCAGTCTCGGGTTCGGAAGTTATGCCGGGTATCCGCAGACATTCAAAGATAATATCTACCAGTATTCCGACATGGTTTCGCTAAGCCACGGAAACCATAATATAAAGATCGGAGTTGATATCCGGCGCAACATTGAAAATAGCGTATTCAATGTTGCCCGTCCCTCGTACTACTTCGCCGACCAGCTATTTTTTGCCATCGATTCACCACACGATCAAACGGCGGGCGTAGATCCTGGCATTTGCGCTCCGCCGTGCAAGTCGTTCAACCAGAGCGCTCAGGCTCAGCTGTCGTCGAACGTTCGGCACTGGAGGAACATCGAGGCCGGTCTTTACCTACAGGACGATTGGAAAGTCTCGAAGCGTTTAACTTTGAATCTTGGGTTGCGTTGGGACAAGTATCAGCGGCACAACGAGGAGGCGAACGCGGCTACAACGTTCCTGAGGGGACCCGGGAACCAGGTAATCGACAACATAACCACTGGACAGGGCTGGCTGCAGCAGGCCAATGCTCCCGTAGGGACAGCTGGTGTCTGCGACACGGCTTCGGAGATAGCCTTGGCGCAACTGGCCAGTGTCTGCGGTCCTGGAGGATTCGCCCCAGCTTCATCGCTCGGCAAAGGACGCAGCAAAGATTTTGGGCCGCGCGTGGGATTCGCATGGGATGTGTTTGGCGACGGCAAGACCTCTTTACGCGGTGGCTTCGGCATCTCGTACGAGGGTACTCTGTATAACCCGCTCTCGAACTCGCGCTGGAATCTGCCGTACTACTCGTTCAATGACGCAACCAACTTCCTGGTCCCCGGGCATACGCAGACGGTGGTGTACGGACCCTTCGGTGCCGGCTGCCCCAACTGCGCGGTCGCGCCCACATTTAGCGGTCCGGCGACGAATGTTGGACAAGGTGTGGGTGCGCAGGCAGCTGGGAACCTGGTCGGATGGATCGCGAGCAATCAGAACCTGGCCTTCCTTACCGGAATTATTCAACCGCAGGGGGTAGACGATCCGTACGTTTACAACGAATACCTCAGCCTGCAGCGGGAGGTGGCTGGCAAATGGGTTCTGGAAGCGGATTACGTCGGCACCGCCGGGCATAAGCTGTTCCGCTCGGAGAACATCAATAGCATTCCAGGGGGCCTGTTGCCCGCCGGAGGATGCGTGACGGACAATCTCGGGAGAAAACTCTGCGGCCAAGTGAATGGAACAACGAATACGACTGGCCTCCTCAACCCAAATTACGGCACGCTGCGGGAATGGCAGAACGTTGTTAACTCGAATTACAACGGCCTCCAGTTGCAGGTCAAGAAACAGATGAGCCGCGGGTTGCTTCTGAACGTGAACTACACCTACAGCCATTCCATCGATAATGGCTCCGGTTGGCATAACTCCGCAACTGGGGCAAACGGGGCGGGTGGGGGAGATGGCTACACTACTGACCAGACGCTTCCGGGTCTTGATCGGGGAAACTCCATCTACGACATTCGAAACCGACTGGTTGTCAATTACGTCTATCAGATTCCTGGTCCACAGCGTGGCTTTGCTGGCGCCGCATTGGGCGGGTGGCAATACAGTGGAATCTGGGCGCTCCAGAGTGGCGCTCACTGGGAACCCTATCGCGGGTCCGCGGCCCGTCTGGTCGGAACCGATCCAGTTACTGGCGGATGTACTGCTAACGACGTCAATACTGGTATCTGCGTCAACGAGGGAGGGGATTATAACCTTAACGGGGTTAAAGACGACCGGCCTAACTCAGTTATCCCACGCTTCGATGGCAGCAGCCGCGCCGCTTGGGAGAATGGATGGGCAACGGCATTGCCTGGACTAGCGAACAACTTCTCCAGTCCGTGCCTCGGTTGCGCCGGAAACCTGGGCCGCAACACCTTCGTCGGCCCGGGACAATGGTACGCAGATATGACCTTGGCCAAGACCTTCAAGTTGACCGAACGGTTTAACCTGAAGTTTGAGGCTCAAGGCTTCAACGTCTTCAACCGTGCTAATTTCCTGTTGGCGACCCCGCAGACCGGTGCGCACAACAAGATCACGGATCCTCTGTTCGGCGAAGCTGTCACCACATTGAATGCGCGCAACTTGCAGTTCGGCTTGAAGCTGAGCTTCTAGGCAGATCGCCAGATCGTGAATCGGGGCTTGCCGGACTTGGCAAGCCCCTAAGTTCTTCTGGACGTGGATGAGAATCAGTTTGGACTAGCGATCCATTGCTTGAACATCTAATAACTACTAAATTGGGGATTCCCATTGCCTATATGCAACTGAGTATGGCTTACACTTGGTTGAAGCAGTACGATAAAGCAATCCTGCTTGCTGCGCAAGACGGAGGAACAGAGTCTCCGATGGACTAACAGGCGTTGATTTAAGCCCTTAATGAAGTTACTCCCCAATTACCCGGCACTAATCCCGGCGCCGCATGTATTTATCCCGCGGTACTGGTTTAAACCCAACAGCAGGAGCACAATGGATCAGGGTTACTCCACGTGTCAGCGCTCTTACAGAGTGTCGTGAATCGGGAATTCGGAATGCCGCCGAGCACGGACGAGGTAAACTCTGCGAGGGCGGACTTAAACATATTGTTATTGCGGTGTCTGGAGCTAAGTAAGGATATTGCGCGGATGCATAACCTTTTAAAACGCCTCGCGCAATGCGCCAATGCTATTCGGCCCGGAGGAAAAGCAAGAGGAAAATATCGTTCGGCAAGACCTTCAGGGTCACCCTATCGCTGGCAGCCTCCGCTCGCGAGGAGAGATCATCGTCGGTCACCTGCAAATCCCAGGAGTAAACGCCCGACGCGATCGGAGTTGGAGCGAGCCTGCCGCATCGCGCTGATGGAAGCAAACCAGCCGGCGTCTGTGGAAGCGATCTACGACCGGATTGAGAGGCGCGGCTCCATCACTTTTGCTGGTTACAAGCGTCCGTTTCGAGCGATAGCACTCGTCATGAATGCCCTGGTCAAACAGGGTGAGGCGAGCTTGTTAAAGGGATCGGGCTCTCGCCGCTGGCGTTGGGAGATGGAAGCGCGCACCGTTTGAACCGCCGACTCCTCTTACGCTCGCCTGCCTGGCCACCGACTGTGCTTCACCGCTGTTGCCCCGAAGTATTGTTTCACCCAAATGCTGATTTCCCCGACTCACAGGCTTCTTGGCATTCGGGGCAGTGTGTGCGCCATCGTTTCGCCGAAGAGGAAGGTCTAGAATTCGATGGGACGCGCCTCCAGAGGGAACAGTCGCGGCCTCTTAGGTATAAACGGCAGTTATTAGGGACGAAGAGCGGGTTTGTGGGGACGAACTGCAACCACTCCAAAGCATAACTGTGATTGAATGTCAGTGGCAGTATTTCGCAGTACAGTAGACGAACTCAACCCGGGCCGCGGCCACCGAACTAAGTTGAGCGCAGGTAGTACGTTCATGCAACTTCAAATGAAAACTCGCTGTGAGAGGTGCGCGGCACTCCTTCGCGCGGACGGACACGCCTACATATGTTCCTACGAGTGTACGTTCTGTGCCGTGTGCGCCTCCGAGTCGCGGGGCACGTGTCCGAATTGCACTGGCGAACTCACGCGTCGACCGCGCCGGGCTGCCCCGGTCGCTATTGATGAGAGAGTGGCTTCTGAAGGACCGTGGGGCACGCGTCCGTGGCTGATCTGGGCAGCGAGCTTTGGCATCTGGACCCTCGTTGCCTTGGCTGCGTCCGGTTCGATTTACGAGTTGTGGCGGTCGCGAGGCTACCCCATGACTTTCGTCAGCGTCTTGGCGTCGGAGCTCAGCCAGATACTCACCTATGCTCCCCTTACTCCTCTCGTGCTTGCCCTGGCCATGCGCTTCCCCATTCAACGGGGAAATTGGGTGCGCCGGTCATTACTACATCTCTTGTTCGCCCTTGCCTTCTGCATCGCTCACATCACACTGCGTGGTTTGACGCCCTATGCGGCATGGGATGCCAAGATGGGGAGATTTGTATCCGCCGTTTGGAATTCACAGACGCACGTATTTGCGGTCAACTGGCAAATCTTCCAGAATTTGTTTTTGTCAAACGTCGTTGACGACACTACCGGAACCTATGTGCCGATTGTGCTGGTGGGGCACGCTCTGTCGTATTACCGCAGATTCCGGGATCGAGAACTACATTCCGCGAAGCTTGAAATGCAGCTGAGCAGGTCGCATCTGCAGGCCTTGAAAAGCCATCTGCAACCACACTTCCTTTTCAACACCATGCATTCGATTTCGGCGCTCATGTTAACCGACGTTGCAGCTGCCGATAAGATGATGTCCCGCCTCAGTGATCTGCTGCGGATGAGCCTCGAGAGTAGCGGAATCCAGATCACCAGCCTGAATCGGGAACTTGAGTTTGTGGCCGGTTACCTTGAAATCGAAAAAGTCAGGTTTGGCGAGCGGCTGAGTATCGTTCTCGATATCGCGGCGGAAACCTTGGATGCGCAGGTTCCGTCCTTATTACTGCAGCCGCTGGTGGAGAATGCGATTCGGCATGGTATTTCAAGGCTCTCCTCCGGGGGCAGTGTCTGGATCGCCGCCAGTCGCGATGGGAGCGATCTTTACTTGCGGGTGAGGGACAACGGGCCCGGCCTGGTTTCAGTTGCCGGCGCTCCCCCGGGAACCGGTTTGGGCCTTCGCACGACGCGGGAAAGGCTCCAGACGCTATACGGCAACCAGCAGAGCTTCGAGATTCACGATGCCCCGAGCGGTGGCGTCGAGGTATGCGTGCGGATCCCGTTTCGAATTGAGCCTCAATTGTCGATGGATGAGGAGAACTTCGCCAGGACCACGAGCTCTAGTGAAGCCGCTAATCCTTTGAGCTCGGTGCGCGTCTAACCGATATAGGCGTGGGACCAACGACCCCGAAATGGGGTCGGTGAAACAATCACATGATTATCCCTGTGATCCGTACCATCATTGCCGATGATGAGCACCTGGCGCGCAAGAAACTGCGGGTGCTGCTCGATTCAGAACCCGGCGTGCAGGTGGTCGCAGAATGTCAGGACGGCCTACAGACCGTCAGCGCCGTACAAACTCATCGGCCTGACCTTTTGTTGATCGATATTCGGATGCCTGACATGGATGGGTTCCAGGTACTCAAGCAAATCGCGTCCGACGAGATGCCGGTTGTTGTCTTTACCACGGCCTATGACCAATTTGCGATTCGAGCATTCGAGGCGCACGCCCTGGATTACCTGCTGAAGCCTTTTGACGGTGAGCGTCTCCATCATGCCGTTGAACGAGCCAGGGCAGAGCTCTTGAAGTTCCACAATCGCGATTTGACCGGCCGGATTCTTGACCTGCTCGCCAAGAACGCGGAACCAAAGACGGAGTCGAAGCAAGTTGACGACCGCATGGTCATCCGCGCAGGAGGGAAGGTCGTGTTCCTCGATGTGAAGGAGATTGACTGGATCGAAGCAGCCGCCAATTACGTGAAACTGAACGTCGGCAAAGACTCGTATCTGCTGCGGGAAGGTATTGGCAGCATCTCCGAGAGACTCGACCCGGATCGCTTTGTTCGTATCCACCGATCAGTGATTGTGAATGTCCGCAAGATCAAGGAACTGCAGCCCTGCGAGAGCGGCGAATACATTGCGGTTCTGAGGAATGGTAAAGAGCTTTCCTGCAGCCGAGGCTACCGTACCCAGTTACAGCGCTTGATTGGCAGATCGTAGAAAAAGACTCGAAATACCTCATGATAATGAATCTCGGTTGCAGCGAAACCGGCATCAACCAGCCATCTGTCCTCAATTAGCGTCTGAACGTCCCAAAGCAGATGATCAAGCCAATGGCAACATGCTACGCTGACCCGTTCGCGGAGTGCGTGCAGACCCATGCTTCTATTACCAACTGGAGATTACTGAGGCCATTCGAAAAGGAGGATCTATGAACAGGCGCGAAGCAATCCATGGCTTGGGAGCTCTGGCATTTGGTGCAACGATGCAGAGTGCGGCGTGGGCAGGTTCCGGAAGGCAGCCGCATCCTACCGCGACCCAGCGTGCGACAGAACCGCTGCCATCCGAGGTTGCCGGTATCCGCATGGTGGATTCAAAGATCGCAAGAACCGCAACCGACCTAAGCCGTTCTTTTTCCCCGCCGTATCTTTTCAACCATGCGGCCCGGACATTTCTCTTCGGTTCTCTGGTCGGACGAGCGCTGGGGAAGACATTTGACGAAGAGCTCCTGTATCTTGCGTGTATTCTCCATGATCTAGGGTTAACCGAACGCTTTGAGGGAGATATGCCTTTCGAGATTCAAGGAGCCGAAGTAGCGAAACGCTTCCTGCAAGAGCAGGCATACTCGCAGGAGAAATCTACAATCGTGTGGGACGGAATTGCCATGCACGCTTCTTTCATCGGGCAATTCAAGCAGCCTGAGATCGCGTTGGTAGGCGAGGGAGCCGGAGCTGACGTGCTCGGCCCTGATTTCACCCTAATAAAGAAGAGCGATGTCGATGAAATTCTTAGGGCGTTCCCCCGGCTGAAATTCAAAGACGCATTCGTGAAGACCTGTTCGGATGTGGTTCGTAAGCACCCCCGCGCTGCTTCCCAGACGTTTATGCGCGATATTCGCGATCGCTACATGCTCGAATTTCGCGCGCCTAATTTCTGCGATTGGATTGCGCAGGCTCCTTTCTCGGAATAGACGAGGGTAACCGTTGACTCGTTCATGCTGAGATTGCCGTAATCGGACCTCGTTCGCACCGATCGAGGATGTCAAATTCGTTCCGCTCTCCTCGAACTCGGGTGTTATAGCCTACAAGCTCACAGAAAAGGGCAGTACCCATGGTACAGATTTCGAGACGCAAGTTTAACGTGAGGGAACTGCCAGCGCTGACTAAGAGGGACCGGTTCACTCAACGGCGTATCCTAAGAGCGAAGTTCGCCTCGGAAGTCGGCTGGTAGGAAGTTTAACGAGCTTCGGTGCACAAAACCGTCTTTATCCGTCTTCCCAAACCATGCGGCTGAGCGATACTTGCGTTTCTCGTCGGGCACGAATCTGATAAATCCCTTCCGGCGAAGGTTAGGGCATCTTGATCTTCGACGTCATCTCTAGAGAGATTGGTTCAATTGAAAAACTTCAGGTTCCAGGCGACGCAGGACTGTTATTCGGCTTGCATGGGACGGCGCAGCAATGTTAACAATAGTGTTGACATATTGGCAAATCGGGAGCGAGTACGCTATGAACGCAAGATTGGGATTTCGGAAACGAACCATGGGTGGAGTGAAAACAAAGCACCCCAGAGACGCACGACAAAATTCCCGTATGGCCCCTCGAGACCATGTAACGCGGTGCGTTGCCTTGGCCATTATCGGATTCGGTCTCGTGACTAACTACGTCAAGGCGGCTGACCTGGATAAACCCACCGGCATGCGCCAAGACAACCCATGGCTGAAAGAACATCTCCTGAATGACAAGGCCCAACTGCCATTCTCATTCGCTTATGACAGGCAGGGATCCAGTGCGCTGCTGAAAGTCTGGCCGAGGAAGACGGAAACCAAGCAAATCGACAGCGACCGCACGGAACATACCGTGTTGTGGACCGATCCGAAAACCGGCTTGCAGGTTCGTTTGGAGGCGATGGAGTTTGCGAACTCTCCCGTAGTGGAGTGGACGGCGTATTTCCGGAATGAGGGCAAGGCCGACGCTCCGATACTCGAGTATGTTCAGGCGCTCGACATTTCATTTCCAGTTGCAGGCGAGGGCATTCCGACCATTCTTTACTCCAAGGGATGCGGTGTCATGGATACATATGCGTTGGTGAAAAAAACTCTGAATCAACTTGAGTCTTTTCAAATCTCCAATGAAAGTGGCGGTAAAACCGTTGAGACCATACCGTTCTTCGATATAAGGACGGAGGGGCGCGGCCTGATCGGTGCTCTCGGATGGCCGGGAACGTGGACCATCAACTTCTCGCGTTCAACCGAGGCAGCAATTGCTCTCAGTGCCGGCATGCAAACGACACACCTCTCTCTGCATCCCGGCGAGGAGATTCGCACCCCGCAAGTCCTTCTGCTTCCATGGGAAGGAGATGATATCGACGCACATAATGTCTTGCGGCGGCATATCCTGAAATACCACACGCCCCAATACGACGGGAAGCCAGTCGTTCTTCCCGTGTCTCATTTGGGGTGGGGCGGGATGAAGACATCCACGAGTCTGAAACTTATCGAGCAGATCACCAAAGAAAAAATCGGCTTTGAGAACTTCTGGATGGACGCCGGATGGTACGGCGCGGACCGTCCGGTGGATGAGTTTCAGGTATTCGGTAAAGAAGACTGGTTTCTGCACGCGGGAAACTGGCGGGTTAATGAGGTTCCTCATCCCGACGGAAAAGGTTTGAAGCCGATCAGCGATGCCGCTCACGCTGCGGGCATGAAGTTCCTGCTGTGGTTTGAACCGGAACGGGCGGTCGTTGGGACCCCGCTCACAATCGAGCATCCAGATTGGTTTATCGGAGAAGTCACAACCAATTTTGAAGGAAATACCGAGAGACCGGTGGTGAAGTTCCGGATGTTTGACTTTGGCAATCCGACGGCCAGGCAATTCATGATCGATTCGACCTCGGAACTTATCGATAAGGAAGGCATTGACGTTTACAGGCAGGACTGTAACTTCGCTCTCGCTCCATTCTGGGAGAAGAACGATACGCCCGACCGCCAAGGGATGACGCAGATACGCTACGCTGAAGGTTTGCTGGAGTTTTGGGACGGCCTACGGCGCAGGCATCCGCAACTCATTCTTGATATTGTTCAGCGCGGCGACCTGGAGACGATTACGCGCGCCGTCGACCTGAGCCGCGCAGACTATCCGGTTTCGCCCGATGCGGATCCGATTGGCGCCCAGATCAGCACCGAAGGCCTTGCTTATTGGAGGCCGCATTTCGGAACGCTGCTCCAAGTCCGGCCAAGCGATACCTACCATTTCCGCAGCGGAATGGCCCCTGGCTTGGCATTCGCGCTTTTCAATGTCGCTGGCTACCCGAACCAAGTCGGTAACTTTATACCAGCTGATTTTCCCTTTGACTGGATGCGCAACATGGTCGCGCAGCTTAAACTCGTGCGGCCCTACTATTACGGCGACTACTATCCTCTATTGCCTTGCAGTGCGAATTCCGATTGCGCCACCGACCCGAGCAAGGAACATAGCGCTGGGTTCGAATGGGCCGCCTGGCAGTTTAATCGTCCCGAACAAGGGGATGGAATGGTGCAGGCTTTCCGTCGAGACGAGAACAAGGAACCCACAAAGAATCTATCTTTGCGAGGCCTTGATCCGGCCGCAACGTACGAGGTCACCGATCTCGATGCGAAAACCCCGAACACCATCTCAGGAAAAGACTTGATGCAGCACGGACTCCATGTGGCAATTGCAGAGAAGCGTGGAGCCGCGGTCATTGTCTATAAGAAAGTCCATTAGGTCATGAGAGAGTCCGCTAGTCGGCTGCGACGTCCTGGTTCTGTTGCCCGAGACCGCGTATGCCCAATTGAATGCGATTACCGGGACGCAGGTAAACGGGTGGCTTCTGGCCGAAGCCGACGCCGGGAGGAGTGCCGGTTGAGATGATATCGCCGCTTCTCAAACTCATAAATCGGCTCAGATAGCTGATCAAATATGCCACTCCGAACACCATAGTCTTGGTGGATCCGTTTTGGTAACGGTGACCATCTACCTCCAGCCACATTTCCAGATTCTGCGGGTCCGGAACCTCGTCGGGAGTCACCAGCCATGGCCCAATGGGGCCAAACGTGTCGGCGCTCTTGCCTTTCACCCACTGACCAGTGCCCTCAAGTTGAAAGGCACGTTCTGAAAGATCATTGATCACGCAGTACCCGGCAACATGCGAAAGCGCATCGGTCTCTTCCACATACTTTGCCGGCTTGCCGATTACCACGCCGAGCTCGACCTCCCAGTCCGTCTTCTTGGATCCGCGCGGGATGACAACAGTATCGTCGGGGCCGCAGATGGACGAGGTTGCTTTCATGAACACGACCGGTTCGACGGGTACAGCCATCCCGGATTCTGCCGCGTGATCGGAATAGTTCAAGCCAATACAGATGAACTTTCCCACGCCTCCTACACAAGGACCGATTCGAGGGAGGCCGGCGACTCTGGGCAAAAGCGAGATGTCAATGTTTCGCATCTTTTCAATCGACCCGGGGAGCAATGATTCTCCGGCAAGATCGGGAATGATTCCCGATAAATCGCGGATTTCGCCATCGGCAGCTAAAAGGCCCGGCCTCTCGTGGCCCTGTGAACCGTAACGCAGCAATTTCATTTTTTCTCCATCAAGGTTTGGCCTCTAGAGAGCAAAGCCGCCATCGATGATGTGGGTTTGGCCCGTGGTGAAGCTGGATTCGTCCGAGGCCAAATAAACGGCCAGCGCCGCAATCTCCTCTGGACGACCTAAGCGCCCCATCGGCTGCCGGGCGACAAATTCGGCACGGACTTTTTCAACATCGCCTTGCGCGGCGATCCGCTGATCGAGCGAAGGTGACTGCACTGTGCCAGGGCAGATCGCATTGCAACGAATGCCGCTCCGAATGAAGTCGGCAGCGATTGCCTTCGTGAGCCCAATCACGGCAGCCTTCGTGGTGCCGTATGCGAATCGGTTGGGCACACCCTTGATACTGGAGGCAGCCGAAGACACATTGATAATGCTTCCCTTCCCAGCTTTTAGCATGGCTGGGAGAAAAGCGCGGCAGGTACGATACATGGACTTGACGTTTAAATCGAAGGAGAAGTCCCAATCTTTTTCGGCACAATCGAGGATGTTGCCGTGATGAACATATCCGGCACAGTTGAACAGGACATCGATCGTGCCCACTTCGGCGGCGAAAGCGGCAACGGCCTGCGATTCGCGGACGTCCAGCCGGTGGGTTCGAATGCCGGGCCAATCGTGGCTGAGGGTCTCAAGCAACGGCTCGCTGATGTCCGTAGCCCAGACCACCGCTCCCTCGTCGGCGAATGCGATGGCGGTGGCGCGCCCAATGCCCTGTCCCGCCGCTGTGACTAACGCAATCTTTCCCGCAAGTCTTCCGCTCATTTCTATTCCCTAGATTCTAATTCTTACATTGGTAGATTCCTGTCACTGGTGAGTCTGCAGTCAGGCTACCGCAAATGGGACATTGATCTGTTTCTCCTTATCAATTGAGCCGCTTCAAAATGTAAGCAGTCCTGCCCTTCGCTGAAATCTGCACTTTGCTATCGGGACCGACGATGTAGTGTTGCGCCGCTACGCTGTCATTAACCGGAGTTGCGGATATGCTGGCCCGCGCCCACTGTGACGGGAGAGTCCACTCAAAAGGGCCCCCATCTACCCCGTAGAGGACAATCTCTTTGTCATCGATTGGAAGCACGCGTCGCTGACCGTCAACACTTTTGAAGTCGTGGTCGACCACTGTCCAATACCCATCGTCCCTGACGGTTGACACGGTTCCATCATCGAATCGGGCGATGTAGTTATTCACAGGCACAGCGACGGTCTTTCCATTCTTTTCCACTTGCTTCTCGCCAACTTTTTCGGTCCCGAGCCAAATCAGGTTCTTCTTGGTTAAATAGGATTGGGTGAGATTGCCGAGGTAGTACATGTCCGCGATCCCGGCTTCGCTGTACTTATCGAGGTGCAAACCACCCATCTCGTTGGTCTCTCGAAACGAGTAGCCTAGATTCATGGACCAGCCCAATGCCTGCCCCACGCCTTCCTGAGATTTGCCTCCACCGTAGAGCTTTCCTTGCATCATCAGGAGCTGGAAGGGATCGGAGATCACGAAGCGATGCTGCACGCCCTCTGATTTTCCGTAGTAGGCATCCACAGGTCCTTCAGTCAAGGGAACGATGCCGCGCTCCATAAACCAATCAAGGATTTTGGCGCCGTAAACTGTCTCGGAAACAATGCCTATGTCTTCGCCAGGGCCGACACTAATGTCACAATTGCGGAACGTATCCAGACGGATG
>Ga0185299_10004678_pt1 | contig 16266 bp, 16 predicted proteins | sample PaiPotPPA55metaG_FD_128002 | JGI IMG/M metagenome (GOLD analysis project Ga0185299, IMG submission 128002) | Iron sulfur acid spring bacterial and archeal communities from Banff, Canada, to study Microbial Dark Matter (Phase II) - Paint Pots PPA... ...
AGGGGCCGGCTTCCTGAGCCTGGAGACCGCCGCCGCTGTGGCCGCCGTGCCGATGCTCCTTGAAGCTGGACGGATCGATCCCAACGACGAGGTGGTCGTCTTCGACACGGGCGCCGGTTTCAAATCGGAACCGCCGCGCGACCTGCTCCGTCCTCTTCGCGTGCCAAATGACCCCGATCAATGGGAGGGGATCCTCTCGAAGCTCGTGGAAAAGGAATCTCAGCCCAGGCTACATTGAGCTCGTGTTGCAGGTCGCGGTCAGGCTGCCGGCCACGATCAACGAGGTGGGGGAGTACCTTGCGGACGTCACCGCCTTTGAAGCTGCCGGGGCGGCCGCGCTCTGGATCGACGACACGGGACTCGACCCCTGGGTGCTGCTCGGCGCGATGGCAGCCGTCACGCATCGCGTCCGGCTGGGCTGCATCCTCGAGTCAGATCTGGGACCGCCGCCAGACCCGCTAGCCACCCTCCAGAAGCTGAGCCGCGGACGGACCATGGTCGCGATGTCCCAACCCGGTCACGAGGGCCGGCGGATTTTCAACGCGGGACCAAACAACGAGGCAGCGACGGGGACCATCTTCGAAGTTCAGTCGGCTGACCAGCTGGATGTCGCACCCGACGCACATATAGAGGTATGGGCGGCGATCGAGGTCCCGTCCGATCGCGCCGCCTGGGCCGAGACGCTCAGCGCGTACGAGGCCGCCGGCGCCACCGGCGTGATCCTGCCCTGGAATGAGCGCGTCCTGGACCTGCTCCGCAATCCTGAGCCTGACGACCGCACCGATCTCCTCATCTCAACCGGCTGAAAGTTGACACGGATACAGCCCTGAGCTAGGGTCAGGTCGCTGCTTCGTTCGCGCTGTGAGAGGGGAGGCTGCTGTGCCGGCAGTCACACGTCGGGATTTCCTCAAAGTCGGAATAGCAGGCGCCGGGGCCCTTGCGGTCGCCGGCCTCGGCTTCGACGTCGCTCTCGCCGACTCCACCAAGGTCAAGCAAACCCTTCGCATCGCCGGCGCCAAGGAGATGCACTCGATCTGCCCCTACTGCGCGGTCGGCTGCTCGCTGGTCGCCTACACGCGCCAGAACAGCGATGGCAGCACCCAGCTCCTCCAGATCGAGGGTGATCCCGACAGCCCGGTCAACGAAGGCCGCCTCTGCCCCAAGGGCGCGACCGCCATGCAGCTGGCGGTCTCGCCGCGCCGCGTCGCGAACCCACAGTATCGAGCCGCCGGCGCCGCGGGTTGGGCGACGGTGACGTGGGATTTCGCGCTGACCAAGATCGCGCAGAACATCAAGGCCTCGCGCGACGCGACCTTCGTCACCACGGATGGAAACGGCAACACCGTCAACCGCACCGAAGGCATCGCCTTCGCGGGAGGCGCCGCATTCAGCTCGGAGGAAGGCTACTTAGCAGCCAAGCTGATGCGGGGCCTGGGACTGGTATACCTCGAGCAACAGGCCAGGGTTTGACACGGCCCCACGGTGGTCAGTTTGGCCGCCACATTCGGAAGGGGAGCGATGACAAACCACTGGCGCGACATCAAGAACACTGACCTGATCCTGATCAACGGCGCCAATCCGGCGGAAGCACACCCGGTCGGTTTCCAGTGGTTCATGCGGGCGAAGCTCGACCGCGGGGCGAAGATCATCCACACCGATCCGCGCTTCACCCGCACCTCGGCCGTGGCCGACATGTACGTGCGCATCCGGACCGGCACGGACGTCGCGTACTTCGGCGGTTTGATCAACCACATCCTGCAGAACAACCTCTACCAGGCCGACTACGTGCGCAACTACACGAACGCCTCATTCCTCGTCAAACCGGCATTCGGTTTCACGGAAGGACTCTTCACCGGGTACAGCTCGGCGAAGCGCGCTTACGACATCAGCAGCTGGAGCTATGACGCCGGGCCCGACGGGTTCGCCAAGCGCGACATGACGCTGCAGAACCCGCAGTCGGTCTTCCAGCTCATGAAGACTCACTACTCGCGCTACACACCCGAGGTTGTCTCGAGCATCACGGGCATTCCGGTCGCGCAGTTCAACCAGGTCGCCGATCTCGTCGGCCAGATGGGCAAGCCCGACAAGGTGATGACCATCGTCTACGCGGTCGGCCTCACACATCACACGACCGGCGGCCAGCTCATCCGGTCGGGCGCCCTGCTCCAGCTGCTGCTCGGCAACATGGGCAAGCCGGGTGGAGGCATGAACGCAGAGCGCGGCCACGCCAACATCCAGGGCAACACCGACCACGCGATCTCGTGGGAGCTCCTTCCGGGCTACATGAAGATCTCGGCGCCGGGGCAGAAGACTCTCGACGACTACGTCGCCCAGAGCGCGGCCAAGAAGTCAGATCCCAACTCGTGGAACTTCTTCGGCACCAACTACCGCAAGTTCATGGTCAGCCTGCTCAAGGCCTGGTACGGCGACGCCGCGACCAAGACCAATGAGTTCGCCTTTCACTACATCCCCAAGCCGGCCCAGAACTCGTCGTGGATGTCGATCTACGACCAGGCGCTCAAGAACAAGATGGAGGGCCTGATCCTGTCGGGGATGACCGCGGCCAGCATCGGGCCGGACGCCAACCAGGTGCAGCAGGCGCTGTCGAATCTCAAGTGGCTGGTCGTGATGGATCCGCTGCCGACGACGAGCTCCGAGTTCTGGCACGCGCCGGGCGTTACTCCCGCCCAGGTCCAGACCGAGGTCTTCATGCTCCCGGCCACCCACTGGATCGAGAAGGACGGCTCCTTTACCAACAGTGGCCGGTGGGCGCAGTGGAAAGACCAGGTGCTTCCGCCGCAGGGCAACGCCCGGCACGACCACTGGATCCTGGCCGACCTCTTCAACCGCGTGAAGGACCTCTACAAGCAGCAAGGCGGCAAGTTCCCGGACCCGGTCATGGCCCTCACGTTCCCGTACAAGGATCCGCTGAAGCCTGACCTGGACGAGATCGCCAAAGAGATCAACGGCAAGGACCTGGCCGCGGGAAAGCAGATGACGTCGTTCGCAAACCTGAAGGACGATGGCACGACCACGGCCGGAGACTGGATCTACACGGGCGCCTACCCCGACGCGGGAAACCTCATGAAGCGCCGCGCCGGAATCCAGGACCCCAAGACCAACGACCCGACGGGGATGGGCTTCTTCCCGAACTGGGCGTGGAGCTGGCCGCTCAACCGTCGCGTCCTGTACAACCGCGCCTCCGCCGACCTCAACGGCGCGCCGTGGGATCCGACGCGGCCAGGCATCAGCTGGAACGGCACGAAATGGGTGGGCGACGTGCCCGACTACCCGGCGACCATGAACCCCAAGGATCCGAACGCCTATCTGCCCTTCATCATGAATGGCGAAGGTGTCGGCCGGCTGTTCAGCAACGGCATGATCGACGGCCCGTTCCCCGAGCACTACGAGCCGGTCGAGTCTCCCGTCGCCAATCCACTGCACTCGACGGTGTCGGCGTCGCCCGTGGCGTTTCTCTACGACCAGGCCTCCGGACGGCCCAACCGATTCGGCACCGTGACCGACTTTCCGTACATCGCCACCAGTTACCGGCTGACCGAACACGAGCATTACGTCACGCAGCACGTTCCGCACCTGGTCCAGCTGCAACCGGAGCCGTTTGTCGAGATCCCGTGGGAGCTCGCCCAGACCAAGGGCATCAAGTCGGGTGACAAGGTGCGGGTCTCTTCAAAGCGCGGCAAGGTGGAGGTGCTCGCGCTGGTGACGAAGCGCCTCGCCGCGCTGACGGTCGCGGGGCAGAAGGTCTTCCAGATCGGAATCCCCATCCACTGGGGCTACGTCGGCATTCCCGCCGACGCCGATCCAAACCACGGCCGCTACTGGCTCGCCAACGCGCTCACACCCTTTGTCGGCGATGCGAATTCGCGCACGCCGGAGTTCAAGGCGTTCCTGGTCAACCTGGAGAAGATGTGATGGCGCGCTCGGCCGTCGCTGCGGGCCCGTACGCGGAGCGCCGCGGCCGCACTCGAGACCTACGTGCTCGTTATCCATTCGCCCGCGAGTTGCTGGACTTCTACGGCGCGGTGTTGGATGTCCAGGCGCAGGCCTTCGATAAGGCACGATCCGCCACGCCCCCGGCCGGTGAGCTGGTCGCTTACGTAGCCGAGATGGTGATGCCGTCGGTGGTGGACGTGAGCATCGCGTCCGGCCCCCAGAAGCTGAGGGAAGCGGTGGCTGAGCGTGCCGGAAGCACCGATCCGCGCGAGCTCGTCGCCGCCTGGATCGGGAATGAAGACCAGGTCCTGGTCGACCGGTACCTGGCGCGGGCTTCTCTTGGCCCCGTGCTCGAGGCGTTGGAGCCCGATGTGGCCGCATCCTGCATCGGAGTGCGCGATGCGCGCCACTGCCCAACTTGCGGCGGCCCTCCGCAGCTGAGCTACTTCGCTCTGCCCAGCGAGGACCTCGCCGCAGGCGGTCGTTTTCTTCTGTGCGCGCGCTGCGACCGCACTTGGGGGTATGCCCGCATGACGTGTCCCGGTTGCGGCGAAGATTCGAGCTCGCGCCTGCCGATCTTCAACGAAGAGGGGACCGCTTCGGGTGAGCGCGGAAGCGTGGTGCGCGGGCTCGAGGGCAAGCTTGCGGATCGCGGCAAGGCCGAGCACACGGCGGTCTTTCCGCACGTTCGTGTCGAAGCGTGCGAGACATGCCGGCATTACCTGCTCAACGTCGACCTCCTCGCCGACCCGACCGCGGTCTTGTTGGTGGACGAGATGAGCGCCCTTCCGCTCGACCTGTTCGCGAGAGAAAAGGGCTTCACGAAAATCACTCCTAACCTGATGGGGTTTTAAGCGATGGCCACGACGATCACGCCCGGCGAGTCGTACGGCTTCTTCACCGACACGAGCATCTGCATCGGGTGCAAGGCGTGCGAGGTCGCCTGCAAGGAGTGGAACCAGCTCCAGGGCGACTCCCCCCAATTCCTGGCCGACAGCTACGACAACACCGGCCGGCTCGACGCCCAGAACTGGCGCCACGTGAAGTTCATCGACAACGTGCCCGAGCAGACGGCGAATGCCGGCGATGGACGGGCCTGGCTGATGATGTCCGACGTCTGCAAGCACTGCAAGCACGCGAGCTGCATGGACGTCTGTCCGACCGGGGCCATCATCCGGACCGAGTTCGACACCGTGTTCATCCAGCAGGACGTTTGCAACGGGTGCCGGAACTGCATCGCCGCGTGCCCGTACAGCGTGATCGCCATGAACCAGAGCACCGGCACCGCCCACAAATGCACCCTGTGCTACGACCGCCTGCAGGGCGGGCTCGAGCCGGCCTGCGCCAAGGCATGCCCCACGCAATCCATCAAGTTCGGACCGCTGGCCGAGCTCCAGCAGGCCGCCGACGTCCGTCTTGCCGCGCTGCAAGCGCAAGGCATCTCGCAGGCGCAGCTCTACGGGCGCGACGAAGCGGTGTACGGCGGACTGAACGCCTTCTTCCTTCTCATGGACAAGCCCGAGACCTACGGGCTGCCAAGCGCAAGCAACGCGGGGTTACCTTCGCGGAACGAGCTGGGCGCATACCTGGCGGCTCTTGTCACCAGTGTGCTGGGCGTGATCGCCGGCATCGTCGCGTTCAGGCGGAGGCGGGAATCGTGATCTACCTGGCCGCGGAGCACTTCGTGCGAGCGCCTCAGTGGACCTGGTACATCCTCTTTTACTTCTTTTTCGCCGGAATAGCGGCCGGCTGCTACGTCCTGGCGACGATTCTCCGCTTCGGGCGTGATCCCCGCGACGAGCCGGCAACGCGGCTCGGCTTCTACATCAGCCTGGTCGCAACGCTGTTCTGTCCCATTCTCCTGACCGCCGACCTGGGCGTCAGCTGGTCGAGGTTCTGGCACATGCTCGTCGACGTCACGCCCGGCGACTCGAGCCTGAACTTCAAGTACGGGTCGCCGATGTCCGTCGGCGTTTGGGCCCTGCTGTTCTTCGGGTTCTTTGTCGCCATCAGCGCTCTTGATACCTGGGCCAGGGATCGGGGCGGACGCCCGGGCGGGATCCTGGGGGCCGGGGCTGGGCGCGTCTTCAACATCGCGGGCGCGATCCTCGGACTCTTCATCGCGTCGTATACGGGTGTCTTGCTCAGCGTCAGCAACCAACCCGTCTGGAGCGACACGTGGGCGCTAGGCGGCCTGTTCCTCGCGTCAGGGCTGAGTGGAGGGGCGGCGGCGATCACATTGCTCGTCCGGTACCGCGCCGACGCTGCATTCAGCCTGGAACGCCTGCGCCTGGCCGATGCTTACTTCGCCATCCTGGAGCTGGCGCTCCTGATCGCCTTTTTCGCCACCGTCGCCCTCGCCGGCACCGCTGATCGGATCGTGCCGTTCTTCCCGCTCTGGATCATCGTGCTCATCGGGATCGCCGCTTCCATGCTCGGCATCCGGCGGCCCGCGCGAATCCAGGCGAGTGGCCAGTCGGCCGCCGTGGCGACCGTCACGTTGGAGGCGACAGTAGTCTCGATCGTGGTCCTGGTGGCTGTGCTCGCGATGCGAGCGGCGGTGATCTTCAGTGCCCAGTAACGGCGGAGCTCCAAGCTCGGATCAGGTCCTTTCCGTGCTGTCCGCGATCCAGGATCCGGACCTGGGCCGCGACGTCGTCAGCCTTGGAATGATCAAAGACCTGGTCATCGGAGGCGACGGCCGGGTGAGCTTCACGTTCGAGCTCACGACGCCGGCCTGCCCCGTGCGCGACCGCTTCCAGACCATGGCGACCAAGCTGGTCGCCGACCTTCCGGGCGTGACGGCGGTCGACCTGAAGATGACCGCCAACGTGCGATCGGCCTTCAACCGGCCGCAGCCGAACCAGGTCATTCCTGGCGTCAGGCAGGCGATCGCGGTCGCGTCGGGAAAAGGCGGCGTGGGCAAGTCGACGGTCGCGATCAACCTCGCGTGCGCGTTGAGCCTGAGCGGCGCCAGGGTTGGGCTTCTGGACGCCGACATCTACGGCCCGTCGATACCGGGGATGCTCGGCGTGCAGAACGAGCCCAGGGTTATTGACCAGAAGCTGATTCCGCTCGAGGCCTTCGGGGTCAAATTGATGTCGATCGGCTTCCTGGCGGGCGCCGACAAGGCCATGGTCTGGCGCGGGCCCATGGTTTCGCGGGCGATCGAGCAGATGCTCACGGACGTCCGTTGGGGCGAGCTTGACTACCTGGTGATCGATCTCCCGCCAGGCACAGGCGACGCTTCGCTGACTCTTGCCCAGGCGGTCGCGCTCACCGGCGTCGCCATCGTCTGCACGCCGCAGACCGCGGCGCTGAACATCGCGGTCAAAGCGCTGCAGATGTTCCGCGGGCTCAACGTGAACCCGCTCGGTCTCGTCGAGAACATGAGCTGGTTCGTCTGCGGCCGCTGCAGCGAGGAGCACTTCATCTTCGACCACGGCGGAGCAGAGCGCGCGGCCAAGCGCCTGGGTGTGCCTTACCTCGGCGGCATTCCCCTGGAAAAGTCGATACGTGAAGAGGCCGACGCCGGCGCACCGGTCGTGGTGTCTCGCCCGGACACGGCCGGCGCCAAAGCATTTCGCGACGTGGCGTCGGCAGTCGCCGCTCGAGTCTCGGTGCAGAGCTTCCGCCAGCTCCCGGTGATCAACGTTCGTTAGGAGCCGCGGCTCTAAGCTTCGGGGGTTTCCGCCTCCAGCTCTTTGCGAATCTCGTTGATATAGGCCGCCACCGCTTCGTCATCCAGGCTGGGCTTCGCCATCCGCAGACGCTCGGCCGCAACCCCGGCCAGGTAGCACGACAGTGGCGCAAATCGCCGTTCACGCGTGTGCGCGGCGACCCGGGCCAGCTCGAGCAGCTCGAGGGCAACCCTGGCGTCGATCGAAGGCGCCTCGATCGTCGCCTCGCGCCGGCGCGCACCCGCCACCCAACGCCGGCCGAGCTCATCAAAGAATTGATTCATGACCCTCCTCTTTCGCGAATCGACCAGACGACTGCGCCGTCGCAGGCGCGGCCCGGTAACCGATCCATTCTCCACGCGAACGATACTTTCGTTTGTGAGTGGCCTGGGCACGCTGTTGGTGCCTCGCTCGATCGCGCTCGTGGGTGCGACGGAATCCTCCTCCTGGGCGCAGGCGGTGATCACCAACCTCACCGACCTCGGTTATGAGGGTGCGATCCACCTCGTGCATCCGCGCCACACAGAGCAGTTCGGCCGGCCATGCCATCCCACGTTGACCGCCATCCCCGATCAAGTCGACTGCGCCTACGTGATGACGGGCACGAACGTGGCGCCCGAGGTGATCGAGGATTGTGGACGCAAAGGCGTGACGAACGTCGTCATGCTCAGCGCCGGCTTCAAGGAGGTGGGCGCGGCCGGATCGGCTCTCGAGCAGGACATGGTCGCTCGCTGCAAGGAGCTGGGCATCACGCTGCTGGGACCCAACTGCCTTGGCTTCATCAACTACAGGCAAAAGATCGCAGCCTATGGGCTGCTCCTTACGGCGCCCATCAAGGCGGGCGCGATCGCGCTGATCAGTCAGAGCGGGGTGATGCTGCTCCATTTCCACCGCCTTGCGATGACTCGCGGAATCGGCCTCGCCGCATCCGTCTCGATCGGCAACGAAGCCATGCTCACAGCCAGCGACGCGCTGGAGGATTTCATCCGGCGAGAAGACGTACGCGTCGTCGGTGCGCTGCTCGAAGGAATTCGCGACCCTCAAAAATTCGTCGCCGCCGCCGAAGCCGCCTTCGCCGCCGAGAAACCCTTGGTCGTGCTCAAGGTGGGCCGCTCGGAGGTATCGCGGCGCTCTGTCATCGCCCACACCGGATCGCTGGCCGGCGCCGACGCGGTGGTCGATGCGGTACTGCGCCAGAAGGGTGCGATCCGCGTCGCCAGCCCGGAGGAATTGATCGAGACGTGCGCCCTCCTGGCCACGAGCGGGTGGCCTCGCGGTGGACGCACCGCCGTCGTCACGACCTCGGGCGGCGCGTGCGGGCTGGTGTCAGACCTCTCGAGCGGAACAAGGGTCGAGCTCCCGGACTTTGCTCCAGAGACCAAGGTGCGACTCGCCGGCCTGCTTCCCAGCTTTGGCACACCTCAGAACCCGCTCGACACGACCGGGGTCATAGTCAACCAGCCGGCCCTGCTCGCCGCCTGTGTCGACGCGGTGCTGCTGGACGGCGGATTCGACGCTCTCCTTATCAACTCGGACCCGCCACGCGACCCCGGTGCCGGACCCGGGCGCGTCGAAGAACGTCTCGCGCCGCTCGCCGAGGTGGTGCGGCGAGCACCCATCTTCACAGCGGTCTCGGCGACCGTCTCCAGCGAGCTGACGCCATTCGGCAGGGAGGCGCTGAGCCGGCACGGCTTGCATTTCGCCAATGGGCTTCAGCTCGGGATCCGCGCGCTGGATAACGCAGTGCTCTACGGCCAGGCCCGAGCCCGGCCGACCCGGCCAACGGCGACGCCGGCGCGGCGCGGCGAGCCGCTCAACCAGGCGTGGAGAGGAGTCGTTGGAGAGGTCGAAGCAAAGCAGTTCCTTGCCGGCTATCAGATCGGAGTCCCGGACGAACGGTTGGTACATTCGCCGGCGGCGGCCGTTGCGGCAGCCGCCTCGGTCGGTTATCCCGTGGTGCTGAAAGTACAGTCGCGCGACATTGCTCACAAGACCGAGGTGGGTGGCGTCAAGCTCGGCCTGCGCACCGCGGCCGAGGTCAGACGCGCTTTTGCGGAGGTCAAGGACGCAGCGCGTGGAGTGCGATTTGAAGGAGTCCTGGTCTCGCGCCAGATCACACCGGTCGCGGAGCTGATCGCGGGCATCAGCTCTGATCCCCAGTTCGGAAACATGGTCCTGATCGGGATGGGCGGGATCTTCGCCGAATCCATAAGGGACATCAGCATGCGCATGCCACCGATCGACCAACATGTGGCGGTGGAGATGTTGGAGGAGCTCCGTGGAGTGGAAATACTGCACGGTGCGCGCGGCCGGCCGCACGCGGACCTCGCCGCCCTGGTCAAGGTGCTGGTGGCGCTCGGCGAAATCGCGATCGACCTCGGCGATCGCCTCGTTGAGCTCGACATCAACCCACTGTTCGCGCTGCCCGCCGGAGCTCTTGCCGGAGACGCCCTGCTCGTCGTGACGTAACCGAGCATCTCGGTCGAAGAATCATGCGTTTGTTGATGGAGACACAGGCACGGCGATTTCCGGCAGAATTCGCGCGTTTGTACACAAACTCGGCAAGCTGGCCGATCCTGGCGCTGATCGGCTCGGTCACCGCGATGGTGTTGTTGCCTTCCGGCCACATTGCACACGGCATGGGCACGGAGGTGGTCGTGGAGACGAACCGGCAGCGCCCAGTCGGGGAGCTGGCTTTTCACGCGCGGAGCGGGCCGCCGCCCACTTCGATGCTTGCAGTTGGTGCAGGCGATCCGCCGGCTACATCGTCTTTCTATGTCTACGGCTCGTACGTCGACCGGTGCGGTCTGAGCGCGACCACCGAGTGCGCCCTCTACTACGATGCGGCGAACGAAGCGGTCCCGCCGGCGGGCGGCATGACGATCCTCGACTTCGGAGCCCCCTGTTTCGAGCCGGCAACACTGGCATGGGGCACCCAGCTCTTCAACAGTCAGAGCTGCACGCCGGACACCACGCTCGTGATCCTGGCCCAGGCCTGGCTCCGCGGCTATGAGACCAATCCCAACCGCTCCGCTTCACCCACCTATGTACTGGTGGCGGGAACCAGCAACAGCCTGACGGCAGCAGTACCTGGCAATGCCCTGACCCCGGCGGAGATGTCGCTGCACGGCCAGGCATGGTTTGGGTCGGTCATCAGTCCGATCGCAGCGGTGGCGCGGAGCCTCCCCACACCGGTTGCGACCTGGGCCGGCAACGACATCGAGGAGTCAAGCGACGGCAGTTGGTACGACGGAACGACCACCGGCGCCTGGGTTGACGCCTACGCCACCGCGTCGGGCGCTTCCAAGCCGTGCGTGGCAAGCCGCGATGGGCTGATGGCCGACTACGGCGATTACGTACCCAATGAACCCGGATGGTCGGCGGCCGCTGTCTACCATGTCGCCTGGCAAGCGGCGCCGGCCTGCCCCGTGCCGGAGATCTACATACCCGTGATGGCCGGCGAGTGGCAAAGCGTGAACCGCTACGCCGACAGCGTCGGGCTCCCCCGAATGCAGTTCACAGGTGTCCTGTCGGAAGACGGAGCCGCGGAAACGCTGTCTGGAGCGGACAGCTGGAACGCTCTTAGAAGCGCGACCGGTCAGGCGGCCCCGTACTTGAGCGTTGTCGGAGTGACAGGACCGGTCCCGCCAGAGGTGCCCGACCCGCCGGCGGCGGTCACGGCGGTTCCGGGGCCGGGGCTCGCCACAGTCAGCTGGTCGGCTCCGGCCTGGGACGGAGGCTCCGCAGTCACGTCATACACGGTGACTGTGTACACGGAATCGACGATCGCCCAGGTGCTGACGGTAAGTGGCTGGCCAGCCGCGGAGACGGTAATTGTCGGAGGGCTGGCCAACGGCACCTCATACACCCTTTATGTGAGCGCGACCAACCAGGTGGGAACCGGACCCCAGTCTCTGCCGTCCCGCAGCCTGACCCCGAGCGGTCCCTCTTTGCTGGCCTGACAGCACGGCCGCGCCAGCCCGTTCGAGGGCGCTCTGGGTGCACCTTATAGTTCTTGGTCGTGAGCTCTGGGGGGCTGCTGGAATCGGCTCGCGCGCTCGGACCGAGGATTGTCTCCGACCGCCGCACCATCCACTCCCATCCCGAGATGGCCTACGAGGAGGACCAGACGTCGACCCTGGTTCAGGCGCGCCTCCGCGATCTCGGCATCCCGTTCCGCGCCGGACTCGCCAAGACCGGTGTGGTGGCCCAGATCAAAGGCGAGGGCGGTGATGGTCCGTGCGTCCTGCTTCGCGCGGACATGGACGCGCTGCCGATAGAGGAACGCTCGGGAGTGCCATTTGCTTCCGAGATCCCCGGCGTGATGCACGCGTGCGGGCACGACGCCCACACCGCGATGCTGTTGGGCGCCGCGCAGCTCCTGCTGGAGCGGCGGTCGCAGTTCGCGGGCACCGTGAAGCTGATGTTCCAGCCGGCCGAAGAAGGCGGGGCGGGCGCCGCTCGAATGATCGAAGACGGCGTGCTCGGCGACCCGAATGTCGACGCCGCCTTCATGCTCCACGTCCGGCCAGAGCTCGACGCGGGTCAGGTTTCTTACGCCGCCGGCCCGCTGCTCGCCGGCGCCGACGCGTTCACAATCACCGTCGAAGGTCGCGGCGCCCACGCCGCGCGCCCGCACCAGTCAATCGACCCTGTGGTAGTCGGCGCCCAAATCGTGCTGGCCCTGCAGACGCTGGTTTCGCGCGAGGTCGACCCAACCATCCCCGCGGTCGTCACGCTGGGCAGCTTCAATGCCGGCAACCGCGCGAACGTGATCGCCGACCAGGCCGTGTTGAAGGGCACGATCCGTGCCTTCGACGACGACCTGTTTGCTCACCTCGAGCAGAGGTTGCGCGAGGTCGTGACCGGGGTCGCGTCGGCGCTTCGCGCCACGGCTCGCATCGATTTCGAGATGCGATATCCGCCCTCGATCTGCGATCCGGCGATGGCCGAGCAGCTGGGCGAAAGCGCGCGCTCACTCCTCGGTCCGGACGCCGTGCACATGTCCGAGCCCCAGATGGGCGCGGAGGATTTCGCCTTCGTGCTCCAGAAAGTGCCAGGCGCGATGCTGTGGCTCGGCGTCAAGAATCCCGGCTGGGCCGAGCCGAAACCTCTGCACACGGCGATCTTCGATATCGATGAATCAGCGCTTCCCATCGGCAGCTCTACGATGGCCGGAGTCGCGCTCGACTATCTGGCGAAAGATTGGGCCCCGACAAGCCGTACCGCGGCGACGTGAGCCCGGTCGCGTTGCAGGCGGCGGCTCCTTCGTATTTGGTGTCGCTCTAACCCGATCAGGGCAGCTTGCCGCCGCGAATCCACCGCTCCAACAGGTCAACTCGCTCAGGTGGCCAGGCGCCATCACAGGGCATGGTGCCTCCCCGGACTCGCTCGAGGATTCCGTCCGCATGCGCGCTCACATCGTCGTAAGACCCCAGGTCGAAGTGCCTCAGCATCGATTGCCGGTCTTTCACCCGAAACAGCGGTTGGATGTCGGCCACAAATCCGACTGGTTCATTCGGCAAGGTCACGATCGAACCTCCTGCTCATTGAGACTAGCCGTCGACGTGTGCGCCGTCGTCGGTGTGCGCGAACGACAGGTACTCGTGGACTGAGCGGACCGCCGCCGAGCCTTCGCCTACGGCGGCCGCAACTCGCTTGATCGAGCCGGATCGCAGGTCGCCCACCGCAAACAAGCCCGGTTGGCTGGTCTCGAATGGCAGTGGCAAGCGGCCGAGCGCGTCCCATCGCGTATCCAGGTGCTCCGCGCCAAGCGAGCGGTCCGTGAGCACGAACCCGTGCTCGTCGAGCGCCGCGCAGCCTGACAGCCAACCCGAGGCGGGTTCGGCGCCGATGAATGAGAACAGGCCGGCGCAGGGCAGCACTGAATCCCCGCCGCTGCTCCGGGCCTGCACTGTTGTGAGCGTCGTGTCTCCGTCGAGGCCGGTAACCTGGGTGTTAGTTCGCACTGCTATTTCAGCAGTTCGCGAACGCGAGGATCGCCGGCTAAATTGAGTCGAAAGCCGGCCCGCTTGTGGCAGACGGCGGCGGGGCATCACTGGCACGCAGCCTTGCCGGCACGCTCGAGCGTGCGCGCGGCCGTAGTCCCGTGAGCTCTTGCAGTCGCTTTCGCGTAAACCGGCCGACGAATAGAGGGACAAATTGCGGAACTTTGGAGCCGGCCAGCTTCATGAGGTACTCGCCCGCTACGAGGTCGATGGACTCTTCGGATACGACGCCGCCGTACTCGGCCTTGACGTTTTCGATCTCGGTTGCGACCTGTTTGAGAACTCTGGTATCGAAAGCCGCGGGGTTGATGGTCAGCTCACCCTGGACTTGAAGCGGTCGGCTGCGTCCGTGACCTGGTCCGCAACGCGGCCGCGCACGGGCTCGGTGATGCTCGCGATCTGGCGGGCGGCCCGGCGACCGGCATCCACGGCTGACAGACGGCGCGCCGAGCCCTTGACCGGGTCCATGAAGTAGACGGCGGCTCCTCCTAGGGCAGCGGCGCCGAGAAGCGTCGAAAGGCTGGTCGCGCGGCGGCCTCGTTCGATGACCAGGGGCCAGCCGCGGCTGCCGATTGCTTTGGTGATCCGGCGAGCCATGGGACGCGCCGAGTCAATCGTCTCGGAGGCGGTGCGTCCAGCCTCCAATGCGCTGTTTCGGTTCTCCCGCCAGAGCGAAGACAGGCGTCCGCGCCGGTTCGCGCCCAGCTCGGGGTCGTAGAGGTAGACGGCAAGGCCGCCCAACGCGGCGCCAAGGGCTATTCGCTTCATGTAAGTAAGTCTCCATTCGGCTCGAGGTCCGGCCACCGAAGCCGCCCATCCGCCAGCCAGAACCCACAATCGCCGGTCAGCCATAACAAATGCAGCAACCCGTGCTTTGAGAGGCTTCGACCGCCTCACTCAGCCCGAAGCCGGAACTCCAAACGTGCGGCGAGGAAACGTCGTAATTTGAGCCCCCTCCCCCTCAGGGGGCGGGTCGGGGAGAGGGTGGTTCGGCAAGACATCGGAATCAGGGGGGACGGTTGTGACATCGGGTTCAAAGACGGCAGATACGCGATTGAAAGTGCTGGCGGATGGCAGCTCCATCCCGGTGCTCGGCCTGGGCGTCTGGCAGATTCCCAACGGGCCGGCGACCGTCAACGCCGTGCGTTGGGCGCTCGAACTCGGCTACCGGCACATCGACACCGCCCAGGCTTACGGCAACGAGGAGAGCGTCGGCCGCGCCCTGAAGCAGAGCGGGGTGCCGCGTGACGAGGTGTTCATCACCACCAAGTTCTATCCGGGCGGTGAGGACCCCGTCGCCGAGGCTGAGGAGAGCCTCCGGCGGCTCGGGGTCGATTACCTCGACCTGTACATCGTCCACTGGCCGCAGGGCGGCGTGAGCTGGGCGTGGCCGGGGATGGAACGGGCCAGGGAGCTGGGCTACGCGCGCTCGATCGGAGTTTCCAACTTCGACGTCCGCGAGCTGGAGCAGGTGATGGCGGTGGCCATGGTCCCGCCGGTGGTCGACCAGGTGCAGTTCAGCCCCTTCGAATACCGCCGCAAGCTGCTCGAAACCGCGCAGCAGCGGAAGGTCGCAATCGAGGCCTACAGCCCGCTCGGGACCGGTCGCCACCTGGCGGATCGGACGCTGAAGAGACTGGCGTCGCAGGTCGGGCGCACGCCCGCGCAGGTGCTGGTGCGCTGGTGCGTGCAGCGCGGACTGATCGTCATCCCGAAGTCGACTCATCGAGATCGGATCGCAGAGAACGCGGCCGTCTTCGACTTCACGCTGTCAGACGAAGTCATGGCGGAGCTCGATGCGCTCGACGAGACGGGTGGCACCGACCGCGCCCTCGAGAGCAACTGGTGGTGAGCGACTCGAGGCTGGCCCCCGACATCGCAGGCGGCGACCACGTTCGCGGCAGCGCCGGCGCACCCATGCGCTTATTGATCTACGGCGACTACGAATGCCCTTACACGCGCAAGGCGCTGATCAGCGTGGCGCAGGTTCGCCGAGAGCTGGGCGACGATTTCAGCTACGCCTTTCGCAACTTTCCCCTGACCGAGATCCACCCGCACGCCCTCCATGGCGCCCTGGCTGCGGAGGCCGCGGGCCTCCAGGGAAAGTTCTGGGAGATGCACGACGTGCTGTTTGCGAACCAGAGCGCGCTGGAAGATCAGGACCTGGCGGCGCTCGCCACGGAAATCGGTCTCGATGAAGCAAGGTTCCGCACGGATTTCGCGGATCAGAAAGGCCTACCGCGGATCGAAGCCGACGTAGCAAGCGGAGTTCGCAACGGGGTAGAGGGAACCCCAACCCTATTCATCAACGGAAAGCCACACCAAGCCTCCTACGAACCGGCAAACCTGACCACCACCCTACGCGCAGCCGCCCACCGCCTCGACTAAACGGTGACTTCCCCGCCGGGGGGAAAGCGCGGGGCGATAAAAAAGTGACTTCCCCGCTCGCGGGAAAGGTGGCGCGAGGCGATAAAAAAGGTGACTTCCCCGCTCGCGGGGAAGGTGGCGCGAAGCGCCGGATGGGGAGTTGGGGTTTGACAGGGCGATGCGCGCCGGATGGGGAGTTGGGGTTTGACAGGGCGATGCGCGCCGGATGGGGAGTTGGGGTTTGACAGGGCGATGCG
>Ga0185299_10004680_pt1 | contig 16263 bp, 9 predicted proteins | sample PaiPotPPA55metaG_FD_128002 | JGI IMG/M metagenome (GOLD analysis project Ga0185299, IMG submission 128002) | Iron sulfur acid spring bacterial and archeal communities from Banff, Canada, to study Microbial Dark Matter (Phase II) - Paint Pots PPA... ...
GGAACATGGCTCGCAACGGCATGCACCCGAGCCATCTGCGGAACACCTCCAAGAGGCGCTCAGGATAGCGCGAGGAGTGGCAGATCGATACGGTGTGATGACGATCGATGCGAAAACGCTCGCGAAGTTCAAAGCTGAGAAGGACCATACGGTCTACGTCATTGACCTGCGAACACCCGAAGAATATCGCACGGGCCATCGGCCCGATTCCTCCTACGGCTGGGGAGTCCAGTTAGTGCAAGGGATGGACAAGTATGCGGCAACCAGGCACGCGCGTGTTGTATTGGTGGATAACCATCTCGTGCGAGCGCTGATGACGGCCTCATGGTTAGTACAGGCAGATTGGCCCGATACTTACGTATTAGCCGATCCATTCGCAGGCGTGGAACTGGCAACCGGAGACTATAAACCGACAGTTCTGAAAGGCAGTCAGAATATTGCTCCCAATGTTAGTCCAGCAGAGCTTAGCGAGTTGCTAAAGACGAACAGCGCTACGCTGGTCGATGTTTCCGCCAGTTCCAGTTACGCCAAAGCGCATGTCTCGGGAGCATGGTTCGTCATCCGCGCGCGCCTCGCCGAAAGCATCAAAATGATGGCGCCTTCGGAAAGATTTGTGGTGACCGGAGACGATGCCTCTTTGACAGCCTTTACTGCAAATGACTTGGCGATGCTCACAGGCAAGCCGGTAAGCGTTCTCTCAGGCGGCAATGCGGCGTGGCGCAAGGCCGGACTGCCGCTGAAATCCGGAATGGAGAAGCCAGGCAGTGTGGTGGATGATGTTTTCGTCCAGCCGTTCCTTTGGGGCCAGCTCGATCCCAACAGCGCCGAGTTCCGCAAAGCGGCGGACGACTACATCTCCTGGGAACTGCAGCTACCCAAACAACTCGATCGGGCGAAGGAGACTGATTTCAAGCTCGCCGGCAACTAGGTGGGCGCAGGGAGATTGGCCGCCACCTCAACGAGTGGATGAAGACCAAGAACTGAGTCATCTCCTGGTCGGCCATCTTGTGCCACTTTGTGGCCTCTCGACGCATCCGCCAAACCGCAAATCTGAAAAAGTAGTGTACGGATGCGCCGTGATTCAGGCCCTAGCCTTTCCGCGCGGATGGCAGCACGTCGCTTCTGCGGGACGCCGAGTACACTCCAAAGTGATGTATATTCGTTGAGACAGAGATCAAAATGGACATCCCTGCCAGTCCAGTAGACGCCGTTGCGTCGGCCTTTCGGCCTGCCACCTGGCTCTTGAGCGGACTTAAGCAGGCTGGCAGGCTGAGTAGAGCCAGCAACTGCCACCCTGCAGTGTCCAAGGCGGCCGGATTCCTTCTTTGGGGGCTGCTGCTCACCAGCGTGCCGGCAGCGCTGGCCCAACCGCCGGATGTGCGAATAGCGGAAGGACAACGGCTGTTTGAAGCCTCCTGCACGGCTTGTCACGGGCAGAACGCGAAGGGTGGCCGCGGGCCGGACCTCACCGGCAAGCTGAACTGGGGTTCTCTCGAATCCGAAATGATCGATAACATTGTCGGCGGGATTGCGGGCACGCAGATGCCGGCGTTTCCGATGCCGGCGGAGAACGCTCGGGCGATCGTGGCTTATCTACGGTCGCTGAGAGCTGGCGGACCCGATTTGCTACTGACCGGGAACGCGGCCAGCGGGCAGCAGTTGTTCTTCGGCGAGGCGGGTTGCAGCCGCTGCCACATGTATCGGGGACAGGGCGGGCGGCTGGGACCGGACCTCAGCCGCATCGGAGAGGCCCGCAGCGCCCGGGAACTACAAGGGGCCATTGCCAAGCCGCATCACGACCTGGTGCGCGGATTCGAAACCGTAGAGGTTCGCATGCGAGACGGCCGCCAGATTCTCGGCGTCCGCAAGAACGAAGATACCTTTTCCTTGCAGCTGATCGATGAAGCGGAAAAACTGCATTTGCTCAAGAAAACAGAAGTGATCAGCGTGCGGCTCACGGGAAGGTCGCTCATGCCGGAAGGCGCCGTCTCAGGACCGCGGTTAGACGACGTGATCGCCTTTCTGAAAACCGCTCCCGCCGTTGACCTGGTGACTAATCGCGCACGGAGCGGCGACGACGTTTCTTTCGAGCGGTTGAAGGCGGCAGCCAACGAGCCGCAGAACTGGCTTACCTACTGGGGTGATCTACGCGGAACGCACTACAGCGGGCTTTCCTCGATTACGCCGGCCAATGCCGGTTCGCTGACGGGAGCATGGGCTTACCAGTTTGGCGGGGCCCGGGTCGAAACAACGCCCCTGGTGGTGGATGGGGTCATGTATGTCACCGGACCTCGCAACAATGCCGCGGCGCTCGACGCGCGCACCGGGCGGGCGATCTGGCAGTACGCGCGCAAATTGCCTGTCGATATCCATTCGAACTGCACCGTGATGACAAACCGCGGCTTCGCAATCTTAGGTAACCGTCTATACATGGCCACTCTGGACGCGCACCTGGTGGCGCTCGATTCCGAGACCGGAAATCCCATCTGGGACGTGGCGGTCGACGACTACAAAACAGGCACATCGATTACCCATGCTCCGCTCGCCATTGATGGCAAAATCATCGTCGGCATCACGGCCGGTGAGTGTGCGCTGAGCGGTTTCGTCGACGCCTATGACGCCGCGACAGGCCGAAGACTATGGCGCGTCAATGTCATCCCCGGCAAAGGTGACCCCGCTCGTTCCACCTGGGCCGGCGACTCGGCGGATTTCGGCGGCGGCCCCACCTGGATGACGGGCACCTATGATGCGGATACCGATACACTGTTTTGGTCCACTGGAAATCCGTCGCCCGACTACGACGGCACGGTGCGCGCCGGCGACAACCTTTACACTTGCAGCGTCCTCGCACTCGATCCCAAGACCGGGAAGTTGAAGTGGCATTTCCAGTTCACGCCCCACGATACGCACGACTGGGACGCCACCGAGACCAATGTCCTCGTGGACGGCCTCTTTCGCGGAGAGATGCGGCGCCTGATCCTCCACGCCGACCGCAATGCGTTCTTCTACGTGCTCGATCGCAATACGGGGGAGTTTCTAATGGGCAAGTCTTTCGCCAAACAGAATTGGGCGAAAGGGTTGGACGACCGGGGCCGTCCCGTCGTGATACCCAACATGGACCCGACTCCGCAAGGCACCTACGCTTGCCCGGATCAGTCCGGGGCGACCAATTGGGCCTCGCCTTCGTGGGACCCGCAAACCAAATTTTTCTATTTAGCCGTGCGCGAGTCCTGCGCTTTCTACACGAGCATTACGAAGGAGCCTCGACCGGGAGACCCCTACACAGGGACGGGCCAGCAGGAAGATCCGGGCCTCGTTCCCGGCGCCATCCGGGCAATCGATCCCCAAACCGGCGAGATCAAGTGGAATTTCAATTTGCACCAGGGCTCGGTAGGGGCCGGGGTGCTCGCGACTGCGGGTGGTGTAGTCTTCGCGTCTTCGAAGGATGGCAACCTGATCGCGCTCGATGCCCGCACTGGGGCCGAACTCTGGCACTACCAGACCGGCGCCGAAATCAATAGCTCGCCGATCTCCTACAGCGTGGATGGGAAACAGTACATTTGCGTATCGTCGGATTCAGCGCTGTTCACGTTCGCGCTGCCGTAACCAACATTTTCCCTGCGCATCACGCGAAAATCTGCGGGCACCGGGGCCGCATTTCACCAAAAGGGCTGGACTTGAAATGACACTCTTTCAATTACGCGTCGTGGCGACGATGAGCCTAGCTGCTTTCCAGGGTCTAACTCTGCTCGCCAAGGACTCGGGCTGCGAGGTTCCTGCGTTGGTCTCCACCGGCGGTCCTACTCCGCAGAATCCGCGTACGCTAGCGATCCGGTGGACCGGATACTCCAACTTCGAGTTGGTCTACGACGGCCACATTATTTTACTCGACGCCTTCTTCGATCGCGGAAGCACGTATCCTCCGCTGGGATTCAAGGCCAGCGACATCCGCAAGGCAGACGTCATCCTGATTGGTCACCCGCACTTCGACCACATGTCAGATGCCCCATCGGTGGCCACAAAGACTGGCGCATTGGTTGTCGGCGCTCCCATCACAACGGATAAGCTACGGTCTCAGGGTCTGGATCCCAAACTCATCAAGACCGTGACAGGGAAAGGAGGAGAGCTTCTAAAGTTCTCCAAGTTTGAGGTCGAGCCGATTCTGGCCCGTCACGGCGAGCCTCCAGCGAAGGTGACAGCTGCGTTCAACCAAGCTCTTCGGGAAGTCACAACACCGTTCACGGAGGAGCAGCGCACTGAAGCCGCCGCGATCCGGACCCGGGGCAGCTCCGATCCTCGCATCACGGCGGAGGGAACCATTGCGTATCTCATTACTTTCGACAATGGGTTCCGGATTATGTACCGCGATAGCGGAGGCGCGATCACCGACTACGAAAGAGCGGTGATGCAGCGGGCGGGGCGCGTGGACGTGGCTCTGGCGGCGGTGGCGGAGGATGTGCTCCAATCCTGACCATCAACCGAGCTTTGGAGTATTTGAGGACCTACCAGCCCAGCGTCTATATTCCGGCTCACCATGACGCAGATCTCAACGGCATGTGGAGGCCGACGGAGTCCATATTTCAGGCGCTCGAGGATGAAGACCCCAGTCTCATCCAGTCTCGAAACAATATCGTGAACCGGTCTGTCTCGACACGAACAATAGCATTCAACGTCATGCGAAAGTTCGGCTCGTTCAATAGATATCCCGTTTCATTGCCGGTAAAATCGCCAGAAAAGTCTACCTACTAAGCGAGCTGCTCACGCTTCCACAACAACCGCGAAGATGGCAGAGTTTACACGGTTCAGCAACAACAATAGACGTCACACACGGAATCCGGCTTGCAAAAATTTTCCTTGTGCTTCGCTTGCCGCAGACGCGCTTGGATTCCAATGGGAGGACGCTGTGGCTCGGGGTGAACCCGTTGACCTTCGCGCCCCGCCCGGCTCCCTTATTGATGGACTGCTGTATACAGAGTTGTGGTTCCAACAATGTCACCCAGCATGAAGGTGAGCGGCACAAGATTGTCATCCGCGACCAACGGGACAACGACATTAAATTGACACGAACCGACTAGACTCGGCGTCAGGCCTGCGTACGTTCATTTGCGCCAGTGTTGATCCGAACAGAATCTGGAAATTTTGGGTGAGCTGCGACACCTGACTCGCAATCTCGCCGGCAGGAATATCCGGAGAGCTCACGAAGCGAACAGCGGCCGGCGTCTGCAGCAGTAGCGGAGTGCGTTCTAGTCACTGGACCGAAACCGACACCGTACATCACAATCGTCTCGCCGGGTTGGGGGCGGGGCGCTAACTGACGCCCGGGACGATTGCGCCCGGTGGCAATAATCTTGATGCCGGCGGTCCCAAAATGACAACGAGCGGCGAAGGCCGGTCATGGCCGCCAACAATCGCCGCTCGCCAAAGAAGTTCAGGTTTCGATCAGGCCATTACCTTGGAGAAGGCCGCTTTGAACTTCTCCATGTCGTCGCGCGTTCCGATCGAAACACGTACGTGATTCGGCCACGCCGGCCACAGACGGCCGATGATGACCTTCTCTTTAGCCATGGCCTGCACGACCTGGCCGCCCGGACGCCCAACGTTCACCATGAAGTGATTGGCTTCGCTCTTGGTGTATTGGAGATTCATCTTGTCGAGATAGGAGAATACGTCCGCGCGAATGTCGTTGTTGATTTTTTTACGCTCCGGCACGACAGTCTTCGATTTCAAGCTGGCCATGGCCGCAGCCAGGCTGGTAACGGGGAGACTGTTGTTGCCCCACGGCTGGAGTTTGGAAATCAGATCGGGCCGTCCTGCGGCATAGCCCGCGCGGATTCCAGCCATCCCGTAAACCTTCGAGAAGCTGCGCAGCACGATGATGTCCTTGCCGGAAGCAGCCATCCCGAAAGAAGTCTTTGCGTTATCGGAGAAGTGGATGTAGGCTTCGTCCACCAGCAGGAGCGTGCCCTTGGGCATATTCGCGACCGTCCATTCGATATCCTCTAGAGACGTGAGCGTGCCGGTCGGGTTATTCGGGTTCGTGATATAAATCACGCCGGGTGTGGGATGCGCCTTTACCATGGCCTGAACATCGTGCGAATTGTCTTTGCGCAGCGGAACGTGAACCGACTTTGAGCCGATGAAGGTGGCAGCGGAGCCGCCGGATTCGTATCCGGGATCGCCCATTACCCACGGCTTGCTCGGAGACGTGAATGCGAGCGCGGCGCGGAACAGGCCGTCGCCGGATCCGGCAAAGAACATAATGTTTTCCGGTTTCAGGTCGATCGTCTCGGCGACGAGCTTCACGGTGTGGCGCTCTTCCCCATGGGGCGAATAGCGTCCGCCGTCTTTGGCGATCTGCGTGATTGCCTCAAGAGCCTCGGCGCAAGGTCCCAGCGGATTCTCATTCGAGTTGATGCGCACTGCATCCGGTGGAATTTCGCTACGCATGGCGCGTTGTGCGAGGGCTGCTTCGTTCAAGAATGGTAGGGTTCCGCCAGCCGTCAAGGCAGCTGCGATCCGTCCTAGTTGCCGTCTGGAAAAGCCGCGTTCGAAAAGGTTGTTCTCCACAGCGCGTGAGATTGTTCCGAGCATCAAGAGCCTCCTTGGCCGATAAGGAGATTTTATTGCGAGCCGGTTGCCAATGTCAAAAATCTGAGGTTTGACAAGTCAGGGTTGCCGTAGATAGAAATTCTTTGCATTCAACTCCCACTACGTCGCATCCTTATGCATTCCAAGGAGAAGGCCAATGATGATTGCAGGTACTTTCACATTAACGAATGGCACAACGGCCATTTCCGAGAAGGACCGAAAGAGCGTGGTTCTAATTCCGGCGGGCGCACGCGGGGTGCTCGTAGATGGGGACATCGAGCGAGACAAACTTCTTATTCGTTAATCAGGAAAAATCCCCTGCCCGCCGTAGCCCGAGTTCACATACAGCATGTCATCCACAAGGGTAGGACCCGTTGAGCTGAAGATCCGCCGTTCGCGGGAATGTCGTTGGTGGTGGGAAATGATCGCGTCGCGTCGAAATCCCATATGATTTTCCCCGCCGGCATGTCGAAAGCGCGCAGGTTGCCGTCAATCGATCCCGAAAATACCGCGCCATTAATCGCGCTGGGCGACGCAAGCTGGGCGGAATTGCAACCCGGCTTTGGCAAGCACGCGGGTTGATTGTCTCGTCCGGTACCTCTGCGGTTGGGGCAGACCAAAGGTCCGTTCGTTGCCACGGGTTACACCTTGCAAAGGCTCGTCGCGTTCGCATACGGCGTTGAACTTTTCCAGGTTTCCGATGGGCCGGGTTGGGCCAACTCCGAGCGATACGACATCACAGCGAAGAAGGAGAGCGATCAACTTCTTGCTAAACCCGATGATGATAGATACCGTACGCGAGCAATCCTTGAGAGTCGGTTCCATCTCATCGTCCACCGAGAATCCAAAGAGCTCCCGATCTGCGCGCTCGTCGACACGATGACCAACACGAGAGCGACGCTGATCACCTCGACGATCATCGGCATTGTCGCTACCTCGGGAGAATCAACAGCGGGGACGGTAGCAGGTCCCCTTTTCGGCTCAGGCTGAGTAGCAGAGCCACAGGACGAAACCCAAGTCGAAAACGCCCGGTGGAGGAATGATATGCCGATTGGGCGTGGGGCTTGCCGTTGATTGTTCTGACCGTGGTCATCCACGTCGTAGGCCTCGGGTTCGTCAGCCAAAGAGCCGTTCACGTCTCCTGCGGATTAACTGAACGTCGTCACTCCAAGGCCGCGTTCGTGGTGCTAATGGGTGTTGCGACCTTGTTAGCCACTTGCCTGCACGGGCCCGCAGTCACGCCTGCCTTACACGATTCGTTCGGCGGGCAGTTCCTAGGCGTTTCTGCTACTCCGCTTGCATGGCCGTAACCAGCAGCTCGGAAGAGCCGGCGCTCAAGGCCGTCAGCCGATTGCGTAATGGCGTAGATTTGGATCGTTTCCAATACCGCCACTACTCCAACACCACTACTAAAGTACTTGGCAGGTTCCGCCGAGGTATTTCAATGGCACTGCGATGCCGATATGAAAGTACTTGGTTGGCTCACTTATCTTCTACTTGGAACCGCAACCTGCGCTCGGCCTGCAAGCGCCGCAGATGCATTGGGTTGCACGGACCTAAAGCTGATCCCGAGAGTGCCGGGCTGCGTGATCGTAGAATGTTCCGCAAACCAAAGTGACCTGATAAGCACTATAAATAAGGATGATCGGTTGGTGGACGCAGCCACAAACTCCGTAGTGTACTCGTGCCCAACTGGGATCGATCCTCAGCGAATCGAGCGCGAGGTGGCGTTACAGCTTCGCAAAGGAGCGTATCAGACGGTCCGTGAAGAGAAAGACGACCCAATGAGTACTGCGCTAACGGCCCGAAAAGGGTCGCAATGGATAAATCTAAAGGCATGGTTAGAGGATGGGACTACCACGTACTCGCTGCTTGCCGCCGAAACAGGCGCTGAAAAGTCGAAGGCCCAAACCTGCAGCCAACCCCAGGTTCTCTCATTCGAACAGCGCTGCGGCGTCGCTGAATGCACATCCAAGTCTGAGAACGCATTGCAATTGCAGACCAGTGAGCGACAGCGAACTTCGCTTGAGGGCCCTGCAATGACAGCTACTCTTACCTGTCCAGGATTGAATCCCTCAGAAATCTTCGATTCCGCCGAGAAGGAGTTAAAGGTTTCCGGCTTCCATGTTTTATTCACGGATCGCGCGCAAGCGGCGAGTTACTGGCTCACGGCTCGATCAGGCGAGCATTGGGTCGAGTTAGCAAGTGCTCCTGATGGCGATACGATGTCGTATGCATTGACCGTCATTTCATCGGCTTACGGCATCGCGGTAGCTGAGGCGAAGCCCCAGGGTGCAGACAACGCTCAAGGGAGGAAGAGCACAGACAGCGCTCCGGAGGTTTCCAGCGCCGAACCGCAAGCAGGATTGAAGCTGCCGCCGCAGCCTCCAGTCGTTGCGGAAAATGCAGTAGCCGGCGTGTTGACGCCCCCATCGGCGGAACCTGCTGCGCCTCGATACCCCGAACGTCATGAGATTGCCCAAGAATCGGCGACGCGGGAAGCTGTTCCGCTGCAGTCCGTTCCACTCGCGTCATCCACTGGTGGAGCACCTACAAGATCAAGTGTTCCGGAGGTTTCCACGATGCGGGTCCGACCTCCCAAACCCGTCGTCCGGATCCCGCTGCTGGTTCAAGGTGAAGTCAGTCTGACCGTTAGAGATGAGGTATCCGTAACTCTGTTGGTTGACGTCAACGAGGATGGTCTTGTGACGGAAGCGAACGTCACCGGTCGAATTACAAGCGACGTCCTAAAGCTGCAACCAGCTGCCCTTGATACGGTTAGGCGCTGGCGTTTCGAGCCCGCGCGCCAGGGCAACAAAGCTGTGCCGAGTCAGACAATCGTCAAGCTGAGGTATGTCCCGCTAATAACTCGATGACTCTTTCCGTGTCCTGTTAGAGCTGGACGGAGCCGGTACGCCCATCGTTTTCAGATACACTCTTCCCGGCTAGGTCCACTGTAAGGTTCCATGAACTCGCTAGTTTCGATGTGGCGTGAGTATATGGTCACCGAGAACGGAATGCCGTCTTCCACCAGCGGCGTCGCTTCCAGTCCGCGCGTGGTGCCGAGTTCGCGGCTCCAGGCCAGGCCCAGCTTGCCGACGTTTTCCTCGTTGATCTGTTTCAGCGGACTGAATCTGTGGTCGTCGTAAGTCCCCTGTACAGCAACCAATTACTTGTGTCTTGATCGGTGCTGCGGAGTCGCACATCGTCGAGGGGCATTGTCCGGCTGCACGAATCGAGGAGGAGGACGGAGAGAACTGCCGAGGCAATCAAGCTGTGCTTCAACATGGACGAAAAACTTCGGGCTGAAAGAAATGCCCCACGGATTCTTGAGGTTTGGATCAATGTTCGCGGCCGACACAGATCCGTCCGATGTCAGATTCACTTGGTAATAGATCGTTTCTCCAACGGCAGAGGGTGAAAGGGAAATTACAGCCACTCCTAGACACAGAACGACTGCGGTGATGCCAGCGATGTCCTTGCGCATAACGAAGTTTAACGCCTAGGGAACAGGACGGACTACTGTTAGAGTTGCCAGTTTTTGGTTGCGTGGACCGGGTTTGTCGGTACTGGGGCCGCTGCGCTCTGCTTGGTGATCCTGGCCACGTGCTCCAGCCGCCAAGCTGAACCGCGGCGGGGTTCGGTATCCGCGGTAGTTTAGCGCGGCGACTGTGCGGAAGCTATGGCCGTCTTGGCGCGAGCGACGGATCTCGTCGAGGACCGCTTGCTCACCGAGATCCTGCTCGCGGACCTAGCCGGAAGAGTTCCTGCGTCAGGTGTTGCGATAGATCGAAGCGCACGGAGCGCTGAAGGCCAAGCGGTTGGAGCAGGCGCAGACCCTCGACAATAGAGCGGAACCATCAGCCGGGCAATTTCCCAAAACGGTGTTTGATCGCGAGATCCCGGCTGTTGGTAATGCGGGGACTTAGCGAGCGTACTCAACCCTTCCCACAAGGGAACGTGCGTGATAAGAGCCCGGAAGGCTCAAGGCAGCCTCATCAAAACGCGGCTACGCACTTCGAGTCATTCCCATGCTGGTGAAGGGTGGCAGTGCGGCTATAGCACAGAGCACGGCCGCGAACCCGCCGAAACGTCAAGTGGCGTATAGTACGAACATGGCGAACAAGTTAGTCCTAATGCTCGCTCTGATCCTGACGCTCGCCGCTCAAGAACCTCTGGACACCCACGCTCCGGTGCCTCTGCAACCGCTCGCCCAGCAGGTGCGCCGACTAGAAACCGCTCTCAACTATCTCGGCCAGCCTTTGCTCGCAGCTGATCAGAAGGAGATCAACAACGCTATCGCGGATGCCGACGATATCGCGGCGGTCAAACGGCTGGAGCGGACGCTCGACAAATACACGCTCGCCGTAGTCGAGATCAATCCGGAGAGCCGCGTGAGGGTGGAACAAGGACTTGCCAAGCCGGAGTTGGTGGAAGGCGGCACCCGGCTCTTCCTGGTGAAGGTGCTGAACCAGGCTGGGGTCACCGCTCCACTCCGCGTCACCAGCCCGAATAGTGGCGATGTCTACATCACCTCCAACGGCGCGCCTGAACCCAAGTTACAGCTTTCTCCGCATGACGCGCAGGAACGATGGGCGAGCATCTCAATGTACGATAAGCCGCCCATGGCTAGAAGGCTTTCCGGGCTCGGACTCGAGTATATGATTCTCGAGGTTTTCAGCCGGGATGGTGGTCAACGTTCAGCTGTGATGCAGTTCGATACCGGCCAGACCAGCCAGGACCTTGGTTTTCGCAGTGAGATCATGGTTCTGTTCACGGCGCTTCCCGCACACACTGTCACGCTGAGGATTCGTAACGAAAATGGCAAGCCTTCTGCGGCCTCATTATTGGTGAAGGATCGCTACCAGCGCATCTATCCGAACCCTTCCAAGCGCCTCGCGCCCGACTTCCCGTTCCAGCCGCAGGTGTATCGCTTTGATGGTGAAACGCTGCGTTTGCCCGAGGGCTACTACACGGTCGCTTCGACGGGGGGCCCGGAATATCTGACGCACACCAAGGAATTATCCCTCGACGAAAACGGCCCTAACGAACTCTCCGTCAGTCTTGAGCGCTGGATCGATCCGTCAAAGTTCGGATGGTACTCCGGCGACCATCATGTGCACGCCGCCGGTTGCTCGCACTACCAGAACCCAACTGAGGGCGTGTTGCCCAAGGACATGATGCGACAGTTGCTCGGCGAGTCGCTGAACATTGGCGCCGTTCTGACCTGGGGCCCCTGTTACTACTACCAGAAGCAGTTCTTTTCGGGCCAGGATAATACACTTTCAACTCCGGACCGGCTGATGCATTACGACCTGGAGGTCTCCGGGTTCCCCTCCAGCCATGCTGGACATCTTGTTCTCCTCGGGCTGAAGGATCAGGATTATCCCGACACGAAGCGGATCGAAGACTGGCCGACCTGGGACCTTCCGATACTGCAATGGGGCAAGAAACAGGGCGCGGTCGTGGGATTCGCGCACTCCGGTTGGGGCCTGGAAGTTCAAACGAACGATCTCCCGAACTACGAGTTGCCTCCCTTCGACGGCATCGGCGCCAACGAATTCATCGTGGACGTGACCTACCCCAACACCGTCGATTTCATTTCCGCGGTCGACACACCTTACTCGGCCGAGCTGAACATCTGGTACCACACCCTGAACGTCGGTTTTCGCACCAGGATTAGCGGAGAAACGGATTTTCCGTGCATTTATGACGGGCGCGTCGGCATCGGACGGGACTATACGAAGATCGACGGAAAGCTGAGTTATTCCGGCTGGCTGACGGCAATGCGTGATGGCCGAAGTTATGTCTCCGACGGCAGGAGCCATCTGATGGACTTCAAGGTGAACGGCCGCGATGGAGAGGTGCAGTTGAACTCCGGAAAGAACGCCCATATCGAGGTCAACGTGGCGGCTTATCTAGACCCGTTGCCCGACGAATCCATCCGCAAACTGTCGTTCCTGCAGAAACCGTATTGGGCGTTAGAGCGCGCCAGGATAGGAAACACTCGCGATGTGCCGCTGGAAGTCGTGGTAAATGGCATTGCCAGGGCACGAAAGCTCATAACCGCCGACGGCCAGATCCACCCAGTTGCGTTTGACATTCCCATCGAAAAAAGCAGTTGGATCGCTCTGCGAATCGTCCAGTCATCCCACACAAATCCGATCTTCGTGATCGTGGACGGCAAGCCGATTCGCGCCTCTCGCCGCAGCGCCGAGTGGTGCCTGGCGGCGGTCAATCAGTGTTGGACCCAGAAAGCAGTCGCCATCTCCAGATCCGAGCGTGAAGCGGCGCGAAAAGCGTATGACCATGCGAGGCAGGTCTACCAGCAGTTGATCGCAGAGTCTCAAGAACCGTAAGGTCTGAGCAAGTGCAGCTAGAGTCGGTTGGGGTGAACCTCTCCGTTTGAGACAAACTGAAATTAACACAGCTGCTGTTCAACGGTTCTTCCTTCTACATCATCTCCTGCAAAAATGGTCTTTGGTTTGTGGCCAAAACAGGCCAAAAAAGCCACGCAAAACGAGGGCCTGCTCGACTTGCAAATAAACGGCATACATCAGTCCAACATGTGCCATATCAAAACTGCCGAGAACTATGCGCACCGGGGACGCAACGAGCCGCGCGGGCAGCACTCCGTCGGAAGATGCGGGTCGGAACAATGCACAAGTCTGCAATGAAGTTCACAGCCCTATTGTGTTCGCCCCTCATCCGAGGGGCAGGGTGATTGCTAGAATCCTGGCCCGGTAAACGAGGATCTATGTAAGGGAATTGGCCAATAGTAATCGGCCTCAGCCAGCCACAATCAGCAAAGCGCGTTTTTCATTCCCCATCCGCCGTGCAGAACCGCTACAGGTAGGATAAAATCGTTCAACGCTTATGTTTCTGGCTCCCGCAATTTGCCTGCGATCCTGCGAGGTTCTTTCGCCGATCGGCGCGGGTATGGGCGAAGTGCATCGCGCCACGGATACCACACTCGGCCACGACGTCACTCTGAAAATTCCGCCCGAGGTTGTCGCTCAGGACGCCGAGCAAATGCCCCGTTCCGTTCTCGCCGTATTTTTCGGAAAACATTGAACGGTCCTATTCCATAAAAAATCCTTCCACCTATGCTAATGCCTCGCTTGTTCACAATCGGTCTCCTGCTAGTGGTTTTCTCCTCTCTGATCGCCTTCCAGCCGAATCCGGTGCCGGAACCTCTGACCGATCCGTTCGCAGCAGGCTGGATGATCGCCGACTCGAATGGCGACGGGATCGTCGACTTCGTCCCAGGTAAGATCGTAGTGCCGACGCATCCCTCCGCCGCCGAGAATGCCGCGGCAGCCGACATCGCCGCGCGCATTGGATTCGCCACCACCGGTTTCACGCCACCCATAGTCATCAGCGCTGACCAGGATCGCAACGATGGCCCGCGCATTTACATCGGCCGTCCAGCGTCCGTCGAGTTGCAGCCAGAAGAAGGCGGTGTTTTTGCCGTGGGCGGCGATCTGGTGATCGCCGGGCATGATGATGCCGGATTACTCGCCGCGGCGCAGGCCTTCGCTTCCCGGGCTCCCTATCTTTGGCGAGTTCAAGGCGAAAGACTGGACGCTATCGAACAGGTCTCTGGCCCCGGGACCAGGGCAACCGGGTTTACCTACCTTAAAGGAAAGGCCGGCGTTAACAGAGCGTTCCTTCAAGCCGGAACCGTTCCAACCGAGCTTAAACTTGCAAACGTGCACGAACTCGTGATCACGGTCAATGGAGCCACCACGTCGATTGTCAATCCCAATCCACTCTCGGCCATGCCAGCCGCACAACCGGCTGCCGGTCCTGCGCCCGAAGCCCCTGCCGCCGACGCAGGAGACGGTGCAGCAGGCCCCGCGCGGCTCGACCTGGCGACGCTCTACACGATGCGTGGCCTGTTTCGTGGCACGCCGCGCATGCCGGTCCCATCGAATCTCGACGCCCAGCTCTATGTTCCAGAAGGCGCGGCCGGAATCGCCATGGCGAATCTCGCTGCGCGGATGGGCATGGAAACTACAGGCATCACTCTGCCACTGGCCACTTTGGCGAACGCCAACATGGTCCGGGAAATCCGCACGAAATCGGTGGTATCAGAATCGTCCGATGTCGGCAAGGAAGCCGCGCGGAAACTAAAGGAAGAGAGCCCGGCGGAACCCTCCATCCGGTCCGGCCAGGGCGAGCTGCGCATCGTCGATAAAGCGTTCGGGCGCCAGCCTGCGGTGCTTATACGCGGAGACGAAGCGGCCGCGCTGGGCTTACTCTCGGATCATTTTCCGAATCTCTGGGAGCCCGGCAAGCAGAATCTTTCGATTGAAGAGATGCGCTACGACCTGCATCGTTTCTTTTCGCTCCGATCGAGCGCCGGCCAGGCGAGCGTCGCGCTCTACCGCCTGGAGAAGTGGGCCGAGAAGATCAAATCGCCTCACAATGTTAAGGCGAAGGTTTTCGTCGACATCGCCGATCCCGGGCTGAGGGACCTGGTTCGCGAGCAATTACAAATGCAGCTCGCCGTGAGCGATCTGACGATCGAGACGAGCAGCCTCCACGCCGGAACACAATGCTGCGAGAAGCTCCCTGCGCTGCATTATCGCGAGCCCGGCTACCAGTTCCATCAAGGCACGCCCACGTTTCAAGAGGATGTCGTGATTCCGTGGGAGGGGACGCGTCTGCTCAAGACGATCAAGGACACGCTGCCAAAGATCAACGGTCCGGTAAAGGTGGTCGCACGCGTGAGCGAAGGCCCTGAAGTTCGGCGCTCGCTGAAAAAGCAGATCGAGGACCTCTTGCCGAAGACGAGCCAGGTGACCGTGCTATGCGCGTTCAAATCCGGCGTGAGCTGGCTGATGGACGAGATCGCTCCGCAGATCAAAGGCAAAGCGTCGTCGCTCAAAATCGAGTTCAAGCGGAACGAGGACCCGACCGCGACGCGATCCATGTACTCGCCGGCTCGCTGGGTGCAGGAGCTATACCCCGTGGACGAGATGCTCGCCAAAGATCTGAATATTCCGCTTGAAAAAATCGATTTCACAGAGTTCGAAGGCACTGGGCCGACCTATCGAGTCCACGCATACAATGCAGCCGGGAAGGAAATTCTCGCGCGCGAGTTCAGGGTCACCACGGTGGAACGTCCCTATAACGGCGTAATGCCCGAATACGAAAAAGTTCAGATCGATACCGGCTGGGTGCGCATCGAATCCGGATCATCCGTCGTGCTCGATCAGCGTATCGCGACCGATATCGAAGAGTTCTGGGAGCATTACCACAAGGATGTTTTGCCGAGGGTTTTCCGGACAGTGATGGCGCGCTACCACGGCGAGCTGCGCCCGGAATTTGCGCCCCCATTCGACACTCTGAAGATGGATTTCCATCTGAGCGAGCCCAATTACGAACTGACGGGCATCGACAAGGAGCGCATCTCGTCACTGGAAGCCCTTCAGGAAGACATTTTTTATTCCACTGAGAATTTCGTGAATATGATGGGCGATCTGCAAGCTGGCCGCGCGATCAACTACGTCGGAAGAATCATTCCCATCGTCCACGCGTCCGACGACGGAAAGGACGGCCACGTCCACATTGAGTTTTATGCCAAGCCCGCCGGTAGTCCCTCGGTCGAGCTTTCCTGGACCGACGCGCAAGGTAAGCGTCATCGCCAAGCGCGCGACCTGTGGCCGC
>Ga0185299_10004681_pt1 | contig 16262 bp, 18 predicted proteins | sample PaiPotPPA55metaG_FD_128002 | JGI IMG/M metagenome (GOLD analysis project Ga0185299, IMG submission 128002) | Iron sulfur acid spring bacterial and archeal communities from Banff, Canada, to study Microbial Dark Matter (Phase II) - Paint Pots PPA... ...
CTCCTTCTCATCCTCTTTGCTTAGTTGAACGCGCAGACGACGGTAGGTCCGCATGTCCAATTATACGCTGAAACATTCTCGAACTGAAATGTTTAATAGTAACTTCTTCAGGCGGTCAAAGACCTAGAGGTCTGTGAATACGAAACGTTCCTGTCGATATCGAATTCGGTCAGGTCGGCCCGTAGCGGCACCGAAATGACGGGAATCAAAGCAACGACCGCAGCTGCCAACGAGGGTAAAGAAGGAAACAATTCGCGCATACGATGAAGCGCTCCTTGAGCCAGTCTAAGTATATATGCGGCACCTCATGTTTGAAGCTAATGTTCAATGACTCCAGAGCGCTTTCGTACTAGTACTGCGACTTGGTATATGACTAATGGCGCGTCCACGCTTGAGCGAGCGCAAAAGGTGTTGCCGAACGATCCGCTGATGATCCCGGCTCAGCTGAATTGATCAACCGGCCGTAATTTACGAGACTGTCCGGCGGCGATAAATCATACCGAATAGGCTTAGTAAGCCAGCGAGTAAGATGCCGTAGAAGCGCGGCTCGGGCGTAACTTCGACCAGATAAGTCTGGACCCTGGTAGTGTTTGAAAGCGCACCTATAGGGCTACCGGGAACATATGCGCCGCTAACCACAGCCCAGCCGCTGAAGTTATAGCCAGCAGCCAGCATACTCTCTGCGGTCGTGATCAAGCCGCTCGGGCTACCCAAGTTGGGTTCTCCGTTGGTTCCCGCCTGCCCGGGCGCGATGGACGTGTTCTCCATCACTTGCCAGATGGCCTGCTGAACTGCGTCGTTGTTGGGATTGTCGAGGGGTTCCTGCTGGGGGTTATACATGCTGATCAGGATGGCCGCGAGTTTATATCGGGTCAGCGCGTCATTCGTATTCGAGACGCCACTAACACTGAAAAGCCAATTTCCGCCGCCGTTTCCTACAGAACCATAGCGAACTTGAGTTCCGTCGTCGAAGGCGGTGTCCGGTGTCGTGTTCAGTGAAACGATGTTCGCGGTATAACTCGATCGTTCAAATTCCTGGGAATCGACGCACCAAAGGGTGGTGTTGGATATTGGCCCGATCGTCGCGGTAAAGGCGCCGCCACACCCTGGGATAACGTCACAGATACCTCCACCGGAAGGATTCGGAGTCAGGTTAGAAATGTTCTGAATCCCTAATTGACTTGGATGAATCGGAACCGGCCCGGCATACACCGACGTGATCGCCAGAGCTGTAAGTGCGAGTAAGTATGTGAACTTAGATTTCATGGCAACTATAGAATAAGCGACCCACCTGGACGGGTCAACGCTGGGGGGCTGTGTTTTTTCCTGGTACGCTCTAGTACCAGCGAACATTACAGGCGAAACAGCAGAAGATGTTCGATCTGCGACTGCTCCTCAACGGACGGATGCAGCTCCTGCGCGGCCCCAAGTTCATGATGGGCAGAGTTGACGTCTCCACTTTCGAGGTACGCCATGGCAAGATGAATGCGGAACGAGGCATTCCGCGGTTGTCGTTGACGAAGATTCTGAAAGACTTGCAACGCACTCGGGATATTCTTCTTCTTGAGATAGACCCAGCCCAGCGTATCGGCGAATTCGAGGTTGCCGGGGCTTTTTTGAATAGCTCGTCGCGCCATTTGGAGAGCCTCATTCAGATCGCCATTGGTCTCCGCCAGAGCGAAGGCCAGATTATTCATCACCGAAGTATTCTCTGGGTCTAAACGAAGACTCTCGCGATAGCTGGCGATAGCTTCCCGGCGCCGGCCGGTTTGATCCAAAACCTTCCCCAACATAGCCGCAGGAAGTGGATCTTGAGGACTCATGCGGCGGGCGGCCTGAAATTGGGCAAGCGCCTGGTCGAACTGGCCCTTCGCGTCATAAAGCAAACCGAGTTGAAGCGGGATGTCGGGTGAGGCGGGCTGCACCTGTAGAAGCTTTTGATACTGTTCGATGCCGAAATCAAAGCGGCCTGAGCGAGCCGCGGTTTCAGCCAGCAGCCGATGTAGTTCGGCTGATTGCGGGAATGCTTCCAGCTCTTTCTGTAACACGGCGATGCCTTTGTCCCACTGTCCCCGAGCCGCATACATCTCCAACATTCCTTTTAGAAGGCGAATATCGCCTAGGCCGGGTTGATAGTGTTTGCGAAACAGTACCTCGGCTTCGTCATAGCGTTTCTCCTGTGTGTCGAGCAGCCCGAGTTGCAGATATGCGCCTTCCAGTTTCGGATAATCGTGAATCAAGCTCGTCAGGACAGCCCTTGTCTGGCCATAGTCGCCCAAGCCTGCGAAACTGGCCGAACGCACCAGGCGGGCGCCCGGATTCTGGGGATCAATCGCCAGCCACATGTCCGAATATAGCTTGGCATCGGCGTACCGCTGTTCCCGAAGGCACAAGTGGGACAGAGCATCCAGGGTTGGAATATCGGAGTTGTTGAACCGAAGAATAGCCAAATACTGGGCTTTGGCCGTTTCCTCGGCTCCTTTTAGCTCGTACGCTCGCCCGAGCTGGTAAGCAATTTGGAGGTTGCCGGGTTGCTTCTCAAGCAAAGGCTTGAAGTCCGCAATGGCTTGGTCGAGGTCCTCGGGCGTACCGCCAGCCATCCGCAAAACTGCTCGAGAAGCGCGCGCGTCACCCTCCTCCGCGTGATCCTTCAGAACTTCGTCTAGTATTTTTTCGGCTTCCAGGCGCCTGCCGGCGGACAGGAACACAGTCGCGAGGCGCTTCTGATAAGTAAGCTTGTTCTTTGGATTGGTCCGGATGCCGGCTTCGTATTCCCTACTCGCGTCATTCCAGTCTCCGCTTTCGGCGTAAAAGTTCCCGGCATCTAGATGTCCCTCTGGAAACTCCTGGGGCCGGGAAGTGATCTGGCTGAGGAGTGGTATCGCTTGCTCGCGCTTTCCGATACTCCAATAATGCCGGCATAGCTGGGTCACAAAGAAGCTATTTTTGGGACCGTTTGCGATCTTCCGCTTCAAAACATTCTCGGCGTCCGTGAGGCGCTTCAGCTCCATGAAGTGTGCATACAAGATGTCGTACAAAGGCCCATAATCCTTGTGAGCGTCGAGGAAGTGCAAGGCCAGAGACTCACCCGCCTCGGATTGGGCGTCGCGAAAAAGATTTTGAACCAACAAGCCGATCACGTCCGGCCGGTCGGGCTGAATCTGGTTGGCTCGCCGGAAGTTCTCGATCGCGTCTTTCGGTTTGTTATCGGCTATCGCAAGATATCCTTTTAGGCGCAGCCCGTCAAATGAATTGGGATCTTTGCTCAGCAGATCGGCTGTAAACAGGGACGCTTGTTGATACAGTCCAGCGAGGTTGCGCGGGTCGGTCAGGTAGGTTTTGAGATCGAGTTCGGCTAACTCGGCTTTTGGCTCGGCGCGATCGGGCATCAGCGCCACTGCATGTTGCAGCGCTTCGGCTGCCTCGGTCGAACTGCCTTGCTGGAGCTCGGTAAGCCCGAGTCTCAGATAGGCTTCGCCGAACTTAGGGTCTTTTTGGATCGCCCTGCGGAATTCGATGGAGGCCTCGGGGTATCGGCCTTTTTCGTAGAGGTTCGTTCCGCGATCGAAGGCCCTTCGCGCGGTGAAGCCGCAGGAAGCCGACAGAAGAGCGGCGACTAGTCCCACGATCACTGGCAGAGTTCTCATGCACTACCACAGTGTCATGCGGCTCGTGATGCTTCAATAGTGCCGTGGTACGTCGATCGAGTACCAACGCTCTAGGACAGCCGGGCTGCTATGGCGTTGCACGCTTGGCAATTTCGGACGAGAAACTGAAGGGGATTTCAAGAACCACGTCCACATCCACCGCGGTTCCGTCCCGTGTTGCCGGTTTGAATTCCCAGGATGCGATGTCCTGGATTACCGCTTGCGCAAACGCCGGACCAGTGTTGCGGAGCAGGGAGATTCCGTCGATCTTGCCGTCTTTTCGGATCACCGCCGCAATCTGTATGCGGAATTCCGTCCGGGCGCCGGGAACCAGCGTTTCCACCGGCTCGACCTTTCGTAGCGGGATGGGCGCCCGCATCAGCGGCGAATTTCCAGGCTTCTGCTCCTGTTCGGCGAACCAGAGAATCCAGTCGCCCGAGTAATCCGGCAGGTTCTCGATCGGGACCACCATCGTGTACACAAATCGCCCCTGGAAACGGGCGTCGATCTGCCGCGGAATGGTTCGCGAGGCCGGCCGCAAAGGAACCGATAGGGTAGTGACAGGAATGCTCCGAATTTTTTCGGCGTACAAAACAGTCTTCCGGCTGGGATCGACATGCGGGGGTTCGACCTTGGTGCGATCCTCCCGCATACTCAGATCCGGCACGGATAGTCCCCCTTTCACTTCGCCGGTGGCCGTTTCGCCCACAATAGGCGCCTTAGAAAACTCACCCGGACGCGCTCCGTCGGGAAGCGGGCCGTTTAGCTTGTCGGCCGGGTGCAAGCCGGCTATTGCGATGTCCACCTTGGCGTTGCCGGCCGTCGTCACAGGACCCGGTGGTGCGTTTGGCGGGGGCGCCATGCCTTTTGAGAACGTCGGCGCGCCCATTCCTTCGGGTAAGGCATTCCTCGCGCTAGATGTACCGACGATTGACGCATCGGGCATCGGAACATCGGCGGTCTGAACCGGAACGGTCAGCCGAGCCTCCTGCTTTACCGGCGGTGGCGGGACGAAAGCCTTGCGTGGTTTCGGAATCTCGATCGCTTGGATGGGATGCTCCTCGGCACGGTTTACATCCCCTTTCGGCTGAGGCGGCGACAGATTAGGCTGGGGTGCAGGTGGGCCCGCAACCTGAGGTTTTTCAGTCTTTTTCGGTTCGGGAGGGGGCGGCGCAGGGATCGCAGTGGCCGCTCTCGCAATCAGGTTCGGCACTGCAAGGTCTTGTTTGATCTCGATCTTTGGGACCGGAATCCAAATGAATTGTTTGTTCGACGTCGCTTTTGGCGCTGTCGCGATGATGACATCCCGCGACATTTCTTTTCCCCGCGGCTTAGGGAAGGTTCCAATCCGCTGGGCCGCGTCAACGTCCGGCAGCTTCGGCTTACGGTAGTCATACCAGACGATTTTGTGCGCCTCGGGCTGGATGACATCATCATAGATTGGCCTGTTCGATACGGAGCTTTGGGGGGAAATCAGACCCAGGCCCAGCACCACAGTCGAGTGCAGGACGAGCGAGACCGCGAACGAGCGCGGGCGAATGCGGTAAACCGGGATCTGCCGCGATGCATCGTCCGCAAGCCAGTTGGATCGAATCCGTACTTTTACTGGCATGCGAGCTCGATCCGGGAACACAGCCGGCCCTTGAAACTTCTCAAGTTTGGAAATTGCCTTAAACTTGCAGAATAGCAAACTTTATCCGGCTCACTTCCTTGGATCGACGAAAGTATCACAACTCTGTAGGCCGCCAGTTCGTGAAGTTATTGTAGAATAGTCGCTTAGCTCTGGCGGACAGCAACGAACACGGGATGAGAGTCAGACTCATATTCCATCGCCCACACTGCGGGTCGCATTCAATTCGACCTTCGTGGAAGCGAGCTTTTCGGGACTCTTTCCTCCGCATTTTGGGCTTTCGGCCTCATCGCTGCCACATATGCCGGTCTAGATTCTACCTCTTCAGGCCCAAAGCCTTGCGGACTTTCGTCTTGGCGCTGAATCGCCCGCCTAGCGGTGCCGAGACTATCGGAGCGCCAAGCGCCCTACTGACACCCGAGGTAAAGCGGCGGTGGGTAATTTGGGATCCGCTGCGGAATAATCGACTTTGGTAGGGCAGGGCCGATCGTCAGTCGATGTAGTCGTACGCCGCCAGCGTCAGGAATTCCGGAAATTCCGGACTAGTCATCATGCGCTCAAAGATTTGCGCTGCTTCGTGAAAACGGCGCTTCTCGAATTGGTCCGAGCCTAGTTCCTGGCGCAGCTTTTCAATTTGCTCGCCGCATGCCAAGCGAACAAATTCAGCGGTCACGGTCCGGCCATCGCTGAGCTTGGCGCCGTGGCGAGCCCACTGCCAGATCTGCGCGCGGCAGATCTCGGCCGTAGCCGCGTCCTCCATGAGGTTGTAAATCGGAACGCAGCCGGAGCCGCGCAGCCAGGCTTCGAGATACTGCAGACCGACATCGATGTTCCAACGCAAGCCTTTCTCGGTGATTTCGCCGGGGGGAACCGCCAGCAGATCGGCTTGAGTGATGTGCACGTCGTCGCGTTTGACGCCAATCTGGTTCGGCTCCTTCATGTATTCATCGAAAACCTGTTTGGCTACGGGCACCAAGCCGGGATGCGCCACCCAGGTTCCGTCGTGGCCCGCACGGACCTCGCGCAGCTTGTCCTGCCGCACTTTTTCGATGGCCTGCTGATTAGCCACCGGATCATTCTTGATCGGCACTTGCGCTGCCATCCCTCCCATCGCGTGGATCCCGCGCCGGTGACAGGTCTTGATCAGCAACTGGACATACGCATTCAGGAAAGCCCGGTCCATGGTCACTTGCGCGCGATCGGGAAGCACGAATCGTGCGTGGTTCCGGAATTTCTTGATGAAACTGAAGATGTAGTCCCAGCGGCCGCAATTGAGACCCGCGGAATGGTCGCGCAGCTCCCAAAGAATCTCGTCCATTTCGAAGGACGCAAGAATCGTCTCGATCAGAACGGTGGCGCGAATTGTGCCGCGCGGGACTCCCACCGTGTCCTGAGCGAAGATGAACACATCGTTCCAAAGCCGGGCTTCCAGATGGCTTTCCATTTTGGGCAGATAGAAATACGGACCACTGCCGCGCTGGATCAATTCCTTCGCGTTGTGGAAGAAGTACAGCCCGAAATCGAAGAAGCCGCCCGAGATGGGCTGGCCATCCACCAGGAAGTGCTTCTCGTCGAGGTGCCAGCCGCGCGGGCGCACCAGCAAGGTGGCGATTTTGTCGTTCAGGCGGTAACTCTTGCCCTCCGGACTTTCAAATGTGATGGTCCTGCGGATAGCATCCTGCAGGTTGACATGGCCGTCGAGATTGTTGTGCCAGGTGGGGGAGTTGGCGTCCTCGAAATCCGCCATGAACACACTCGCGCCGGAGTTCAGGGCGTTGATGATCATCTTTCGGTCCACGGGGCCGGTGATCTCAGCGCGCCGGTCCCGGAGGTCCTTGGGGATGGGGGCGACAGTCCATTCGCGCTCGCGGATGGAGGCGGTTTCGGCGAGAAAGTCGGGCATCTTCCCGGCGTCGATCTCCTGTTGTCGCACCTTCCGCCTCGCCAGCAACTCCTGGCGGCGGGGTTCGAATAAGCGCGACATGTTGGCCAGAAACGCAGTGGCTTCCTTGGTCAGGATCCGGGCCTGCTCTCCCTGCGCTTCGCCTTTAATCTGGATTTGTCCTTTGGCTGGGGCTGCTTCAACGCTCATAACTTCCATCATACTGGGTCATCGCACCTAGTATTGTGCCGGCTTTCGCCCAACGTGGGCTGTCGCCTGCCTGCTTCATCTCTTCAGTTTCAGATTAACTGTCGCGGCCTTCTTGGTGTTGAACACGGTTAGCGTCTTCTTTCCGCTGGTGACGCTGTCCTTCTTGGCCTCAAGTTCATATTCAACATTGGTGCTTAGCCCGGAAAAATGGTAGCTGCCGTCCGCCTCAGTGAGAAACGAGCGGATCTGCAGCGATTTGGTGTCCTTCAATTGCACAACCGCTCCGGCCACCGGCCTTCCGGAGGCATCGGTGACGACGCCTTGTACCGACCTCGTGCCAGTGTCGTCGTTCTGGCCGATCAGAGCGCTGGTGAAAAGCGTGGCAATCAGGCAAGCAGCCGCAGCCAGTCTCATACTCACTCGCTTACTTCGATTCTTCGTGCAATGAAAACGTTACATCGACGCGCGCTTCGCCTTCCACCTCGATCGGCTTCTCTTCGTCGTGATAGCCTTTAGCCGCTGCCCGCACCGTGTAGTGCATGCTGACCGGTGGTATTCGGAAAACAAACTCGCCACGGGAATTGCACACAGTTTGGAGTTTCTTAATTTTCACTGCCGACGCTTCCTGCGACGGAGCCGGAGTAAGCGTCACCGTTGCATTTGGCAACGCGAAGCCCGGATCACGAAATACCGTTCCCGACACCAAAGCGTACGATTCCGGCTCGGCCTTCTTCTTGCCGGCCTCAGCTTGGGGAAGGATGGCGATCAGCGCCAGAAAGAGGCTAATGCCAATCCTCTTCTTCTTCTTCCTCCTCCTCTTCTTCGTCTTCGTCCTCGTCATAATCTAAGGCGTCTTCTTCTTCCTCGTCCTCTTCTTCCTCATCCTCAGTGGTTTCGAGCTCAAAAGGATCGAGCCCAGTCACGGTGAGATCGGCGCCGCATTCCTCGCAGGTCAGCGTGTCGCCTTCGTCAATTTCGTCCTCGTCTACGTCGATCACAGCGTCGCAGTTTGGACAGTTGACCATCTACTTTCCCTCCAGAAGCATATTCCCTTATACAAGAATTCGAAGCTGACCGCTTATGCGTTCGCCTTGGCTTGGCGGCGCCGGGTGGTGGGCGGCACGATTCCCTTCAAACGGAGATACATAAAGAGCTGCGAGCGGTGCGTCAGTTCGTGCTCCTTGACCCCTTGAAGCATCTCCAGACGTGTCACTCTCTGGCCGTCGAAGCGGGTGATCTCACCGGCATAGAAGCTGGCCGGCTGGGCGGCAAGCTGGGCCGCGCGTGCGCTCATCTGATTCCTCAGTTCGCCCGCAAGTGCGCCAGCGTCCTTACTGGGCGGCAGTTCAGCCACATACTTGTTAATCATCTCGCGGAACTGCGGCGTAGCCAGGTTGTCGACGCCATCGAGCAACATCCCGGTCAGGGCGTGGCTCGCTTGCAGAATGTGTCGTGCGATGTCGCCGAAACTCATCAGATCGGCGGAGGGCTTGTAGTCCAGGTCGTGCGCGGAAAAATCGTCCACTGCGTTCGCGGTGTCCTCGCGAATGCCCTTCCAGGAGTCGAGTATTGATTCGAGGCGTACCATAGACCCATTATTAGCACGCACGGCGGGTGGGGAACGGTTGCCTTACGGCGAGTTAGCTAATTCCGAGCTTGGCTTCGATTCGGGTTACCCGGTTGTCAACGTCGATGACTTTACCGGTAAGAGTATCGAATTTAACGTCCAAGTGGTTGAAACGAGCGTCGATGCTGTCGAACCTTGCGTCAACACCATTGAATCTGGCGTCGACACTGTTGAATCGAGCATTGACCGCACTATGATGGACGACATTCATAAACATTCCCACCAAGATGGCAAAGGTTGGAATGCCGATGGCTATATAAAGCTGCAGATCCGTCATCTGAGACTATTGTACGTCATCAAGCCAAATACTCTCAGAGTTTGTACACTCTTCCATATGAATCGATTGGTCTGGTTTGTGATCGTGCTGCCCCTGATTGCCGCCTCGCCCGAGCAAGATATCCGGCGGGTGCTGGACGATCAAGTGGCGGCCTGGAATCGCGGTGATATCCCCGGCTTCATGGAAGGATACGACAAGTCTGAATCGACCACCTTCGTTGGTTCAAGCATCACGAAAGGGCACGCGGGGGTGCTGGCGAACTATCGCAAACGCTATCCGACGCCCGCGAAAATGGGAACGCTACGATTTTCGGATCTCGAAGTGCGGCCTCTGGGGCCAGATTATGCCTCCGTGATCGGAAGGTTTCATTTGGATCGCTCCGCCGAGGCGGGCGGGGAAGCATCCGGCATTTTCACGTTGCTGTTCCACAAGACAGGCAAGGGGTGGAAGGTTATTCTGGATCACACCAGTTAGCAAACAATCGCGGCTAGCACATCTTGTCGCGCTGGATGTTCCGCATCTCGTCGATGATGCGTTCAAAAATCCGCTTCAAGGCCTCGGCCGTTAGCGGGCCATTATTGTTGCTGGTCACGTTGTGAAACACCTGATCTTCGCGCTTGGGCTCATAAATGGGCAGCGACAGATTCTGCTTGATGCGGCCAATCTCTTCGACGATACGTGTCCGTTCGTTCAACAGCAGCAGCAGTTTGAGATCGACCGCGTCGATCTGGGTGCGGCATTCGGCGAGCCGTTGAATGCTCATGCGTTCTTCGATAGTAAACCACTGGAAAGCTCGCGGGCCAGAGCTTGAAGCTTGGTCTCCAGATCGGGGCTAACCGCATTCTGCTCGATGACCCGCACGAAGGCGCTGCCTACCACGACAGCATCGGCGATCGCGCCCACGGCGCAGGCCTGGCCGGCGGTTGAGATTCCGAAGCCAACCGCTAATGGAAGGCGGGTGATTCGCCGCACGGACTCAACCAGCGGAGCGACTCCATCAGAAAGAGACGCGCGTTCGCCAGTGACGCCGGTTCTCGAAATCAAATAAACGAACCCGGTGGAATACTCGGCCACCAGCTTCAGGCGCCTCTCGGTGCTGGTCGGGGCGGCCAGAAATACGGTATCGAGTCCGGCGTGCCGCATGGCGGCGGTGTAAGGCTCGGCCTCTTCGACACTTAAGTCAGTGAGCAGACAACCATCGATTCCGTGCGCCACCGCGTCGCGCGCGAGCGCATCCAAACCATAGCGCAGCACCGGATTCATATACGTAAACAAGAGCAGAGGAATTTCGGAATGTTTACGGATCTCGGCGGCGATTTCAAGTACTTTGGCGACGGTCGTCCCGGCCTTCAGTGCGCGCTCCGAGCCGCGCTGGATCACCGGACCGTCGGCGATTGGATCGGAGAAGGGCACACCCAGCTCGATCAGGTCCGCTCCTCCGCGTTCGAGCGACGCCACTAGCGCCGGCGTGCGAGCGGGCGATGGATCACCGGCGGTGATGTAGGCGATCAGGGCCGCACGATGTTCAGCGCGCAGCCGCTCAAAGAGCCGGCCGATTCTGGTCTGGCTCATCCAGCTCCTGGAGGTTCTCGCGGTAGATGTCGGTGTCTTTGTCGCCGCGGCCGGAAAGATTGATGACGAACAGCTCGTCCTTCGACGCAGGCGCGCGGCGGAGCGCTTCAGCCACCGCGTGAGCCGATTCGAGCGCGGGAATTATGCCTTCCGTGCGCGCCAGCGTTCGCGCTGCCTCGAGCGCCTCGGTATCGGTGACCGAAACGTACTCGGTCCGGCCCTGGTCGCGCAGCCAGGCGTGCTCGGGACCCACCAGCGCGTAATCGAGACCGGCCGAGACCGAGTGTGTGAGCGCAATCTGACCATCGGCGTCCTGAAGCAGATAACTGAATGCACCGTGCAGGACGCCGGGGGAGCCTCCGGAGAAACGCGCGGCATGCAGCCCGAGCTCGGCTCCGCGGCCACCGGCCTCGACGCCGATCAGTCGTACCCCTTGATCGCCGACAAAAGGATGAAACATCCCGATGGCATTGCTGCCTCCGCCTACGCAGGCGAAGATCGAATCTGGAAGCCGATGCTCGCGCTCCAGGATCTGCAGGCGCGTCTCTTCGCCGATCACCCGATGGAAATCGCGAACCATCATGGGATAGGGATGGGCGCCCAGCGCCGAGCCAAGCAGATAGTGCGTGGACTGAACATTCGTTACCCAATCGCGCATCGCTTCGCTGATCGCATCTTTCAATGTTCGGCTGCCAGTTGCGACGCCCACGACTTTCGCGCCCAGCAGACGCATGCGGAAGACGTTGAGCCGCTGGCGGCGCATGTCCTCCTCACCCATGTAGACAATGCATTCCAGCCCAAATAGCGCGCAGACCGTGGCGGTAGCGACACCATGCTGGCCGGCGCCGGTCTCCGCAATGATCCGCTGCTTGCCCATGCGGCGCGCGAGCAAGGCCTGGCCCAGGCAGTTGTTGATTTTGTGCGCGCCGGTATGCAGCAGATCCTCGCGCTTGATATATATCTTGGCGCCGCCCGAGCTTTCGCTCAGCCGCTTGGCGTGGTACAGCGGAGTCGGCCGGCCGGCGTAGTTGGCCAGCAGGTCCTTGAGCTCGGCTTGAAATGCAGGATCGAGCCGGGCTTCGAGATAGGCTTGCTCGAGTTGCTCGAGGGGAGCCATCAGGACCTCAGGCACGTAACGGCCGCCGTAGGGTCCGAAGTGACCCTTTGAATCTGGTTGCGTGGTACTCATGACTGCAGCGCCGCCTTCACGAACTGGCGAACTTTGCCGTGATCCTTCATGCCGGGCGATTTTTCAAGGCGCGAGCACGCATCCACGCCCCAGGGCTGTGCTTGTTCGATGGCGCGGCGGACGTTCGAGGCGTCGAGTCCTCCAGCGATGATGATGTGCTTGGGGAGTCCTTTGGCGCGCGACCAATCGAAGCTTGCGCCGGTGCCGCCGTGAAGGTCGTCCGAAGGCGTGTCAAGCAAGACGGCCTCGGCGGTTTCATCGTTGACGTGCGACAACAGCGACTCATTGGCGAGAATGGCCCGCCAGATACGAATCCATCGCGCATCGGACGTTCCGTGCAATTGGGCGACGTCGAGTCCGGCATCCAGAGCAATTCTTGCGATGGTCTCCGGCGTTTCGTTGACGAAGATGCCGACCTTCCAGACATTGGCGGGTATCTTGGCCGCGATCATGGAAGCGCCGGTCGGTGAAATGTAGCGTGGACTCTCACGATAGAAGTTGAAGCCGAGGGCGGAAGCGCCGGCCTCGACGGCGGCCAGAGCATCTTCACGATTCGTGATTCCGCAGATTTTGACCATCATGACAACAGCGTCTGAAGGGCACGCGCGGGGTCGCCTGACCTCATCAGGTGTTCGCCGACTAGAAATGAATTGTATCCCGCGGCGCGAAGCTGGCGCACGTCGGCAGGGGTGTGTATTCCGCTTTCCGTGACTTTGATCACGCCGTTGGGAATCTTGTCGGCCAGCCGCAGCGACACGGCAAGGTCGACGTGGAACGTACGGAGATCGCGGTTGTTTACTCCGATGATGCGAGCTCCCGAGGCAACCGCCGGCTTCAGTTCTTCTTCGTCGTGCACTTCGATGAGGGCGGACATTTCGTAGTGTTCCGCAAGCTCGCGAAAATCGCGCAACTCGCGTTCGGAGAGGATCGCCGCGATGAGAAGAATAGCATCCGCTCCATGAGCCGCGGCTTGATGGACGTGGTAAGGGTGGATGGTGAAATCCTTGCGCAGGGCGGGGAGCCGGACGGCGGAACGAGCCGATTCAAGATCGGATAAATTTCCCTGGAAGTGCTTTTCGTCTGTCAGCACCGATAATGCGGCCGCTCCACCTTGCTGATAGGCGCGCGCCAGAGCGGGTGGATTGAACTCTGCGGCCAGGACGCCTTTAATGGGCGAAGCGCGCTTGATCTCGGCGATCACGGCCGGCCCTTCGGTGGTGAGTGCGCGCGCAAAATCCCGGCGGCCTGCGATGGACTCCTCGGCTCGGAGCTCTATGGCGTCCGAGCGGTGGGCGAGTTCCAACTTCTTCTGCTCGACAATTTGGGCCAGGATGTCCGGGATTGCCTTCACCATGGGCGGGAGTCCTTCATTGTAACCTGCCGGCCACTGTAGCGGCGTGTTACTTTAGTTACTTCGGATATAAGGTCCAATATGGAAACGTTCCGGTTGAGTAAGCCCCTCAATGTTGTATCCCTAGACGCGGAAGGTAAAGGCAAACTGGTCACGCTGCCGATCGGCGCGGATATTACTGTGTGTGGCGCTTCGGCAATTCCGTCCTGCGTCGAGATCCGCTGCGGCGAGTCCCGCTATAACGCATTCGAACAAGACCTTCGGGAACGTGCGGAAAAATCGTCAGCGACGTCTTCTTCCTAGCCACTTGTTATCAGGTCCCGGTCACTAAGCAGGCACCGGGCGGCTGCGTTAATCCAGCGAAACACCTGGACTGCGCTTCCCGCTGCACATAGCAGGATGAACCCGCCCATATACCAGGTGAATTCTTCGGAATTGATGATCCGAATAATATGACGACCCAGCCACAGCGCCAACAGGCCGAGCAAGGTGAAGCGAACGGCGCGGGAGAAAAAAATCACTGTGAGCAGGCGTCTCCTGGCGTACTGAAAGGCGCTGGCCGCCGCCACTACCAGCGTAAAAGGAAACGGCGGCGGCGCCAGGCATGCAACTACTAAAACCAGCGCGGCATGCTTGGCCATCTTCGCCTTGAGGTATTCGAATCGCTTGCGGCTCAGCATTCGTTTCAAACCCTCCTGACCGCCCTTGCGGCAGACCAGATCCAGCAGAAGGACCCCAATAGTTGAGCCTACGGACGCGGTCAGGACGTACAGCGGAAGGTGTTCCCGGTCTCTGGAAGTGAGGATCACTAGCAGGAAGTCATTGCCAAATGGGAGGAACAAGAACGAGGAGTCCAGAATGCCGAGCAGCAATGGACCAAGAGCGCCCAGATGGATCAAATAAACGAACATCTGGCGGAAGAAGGCGTGCACCTCGGTTCTCGTGCAAGTGAAGGGCCGCGGAGAGGCGGGCCAGACTCGCGAACCAGGGGGCCCCAGGGTCATTTTCAAACCCTCCATTTGACACTTCCCGGCCTGATTCGGTAAGCTGAAGTGACTGCAAGTCTTTAACGGAGAAGGTCTGTCCTTATGAAAACCCAGTTTCCGTCCGAGCGCGAGATCGTGCGTCAATGGCACGTGGTGGACGCCGACGGACAGGTGCTTGGCCGGGTCGCGAGCAAGGCCGCGATGATCCTGATGGGCAAGCACAAGCCCACTTACACGACTTTTTTAGACACGGGCGATCACGTGATCATTATCAACGCTGAGAAGATCCGGTTGACCGGCCGGAAGGACGCGCAAAAAGTTTATCGCCGCCATTCCGGTTACCCGGGCGGGCTGAGCGAAGTAGGCGCCGTGAAGATGCGCGCCACGCGCCCGACCAAGATGTTGGAGCAAGCCATCGCGGGAATGCTGCCGAAAACGAAGCTTGGCAAGCAGATGTACCGCAAGTTGAAAGTTTACGCGGGCGACAAGCATCCCCATCAGGCTCAAAAGCCGGTGGGCATGACGGCAGTGTAGAGAAAGGGATTTGGAGTGGCAGCTACGTTAGTCCAGTATTTGGGAACAGGCCGGCGGAAAACCTCGGTTGCGAGAATTTTCCTGCGATCGGGAAAAGGCGAGATCACCGTCAACGGCCGGTCTTTCGATAATTATTTCGCCAATCAGTCATCGCGCGCGATGGTGCGCCAGCCGCTGCTGGCTACCGAAATGGCCGACAAGTTTGACATCATCATCCTGGCGAACGGCGGCGGCCCGACCGGACAGGCGGGAGCAGCGCGCCTGGGCATCGCGCGGGCTCTCATCGAATTCAATTCCGAACTGCGGCCAAAACTGAAGCAGCTCGGATTATTGACTCGCGACCCCCGCGCCCATGAGCGCAAGAAGTACGGACAAAAGGGCGCGCGCAAGCGGTTCCAGTTCTCGAAACGCTAGTTTTCGGCGTTGAGAAGAGTCTCGACGCTGCACGTAGAGTGCGTGCGCCACATTAGAAGCGGCCGGTTTTTGACCGGCGCACACAAATTCCGCTTTGGGCCGTGTGCGCTGGCTACGATCGGGCGAAACCATTAACCCTGAAAACAAGGAGGCATTTTTGCCGTCAATTTCAATGAAGGAGTTGCTCGAAGCAGGCGTTCATTTCGGGCACCAGACCAAGCGCTGGAATCCAAAGATGAAAGAATACATCTTCGGCGAACGCAACGGAATCTACATCATCGATCTCCAGAAGACCTTGAAGCTTTTCAAGGACGCTATGCGGTACGTGGCTGAGATGGCCGCGCAAGGCAAGACCGTCCTGTTTGTTGGAACCAAGCGTCAAGCGCAGGAAGCCATCGCCGAAGAAGCCGCTCGCTGTAGCCAATATTACGTAAATCAACGCTGGCTGGGCGGCTTGCTTACGAACATGCTGACGGTGCAGCGGTCCATCAAGCGTCTTAAGGAACTGGACATAATGGCAGCCGACGGCTCGGGCTATGAAGGGCGCGCCAAGAAGGAAGCCAGCCGGCTTGAACGTGAGCGCAAACATCTGCAGCAGAACCTGGCGGGCATCAAGGAAATGAGTGGTCTGCCGGATATACTGTTCGTGGTCGACTCGAATAAGGAAGCTATCGCGGTAAAAGAGGCCCGCAGACTGGGCATCCCGGTGGTGGCGGTGGTGGACACCAATTGCGATCCGGACGAAGTGGACCACGTGATCCCGGGCAATGACGACGCTTTAAGGGCGATTCGCCTTTTCACGACCAAGATCGCCGACGCCGTGATTGAGGGCCGGGCGCTGGCAACCGAGCAGGATTTCGCCGCCGAAAAGATTGTCACCGACGAAACGCCGGCCGAAGAGATCCCCGAATACACGCAGTTCGATCCGCAGCAATTGGATCAG
>Ga0185299_10004683_pt1 | contig 16260 bp, 6 predicted proteins | sample PaiPotPPA55metaG_FD_128002 | JGI IMG/M metagenome (GOLD analysis project Ga0185299, IMG submission 128002) | Iron sulfur acid spring bacterial and archeal communities from Banff, Canada, to study Microbial Dark Matter (Phase II) - Paint Pots PPA... ...
CTAGGACGCAATGATAATCAGGTCAAAATCCGTGGCCATCGTGTAGAACTTGGGGAGATCGACCAGGTCCTGGCGACCCACCCCGCCGTACGCGAATGCAGGGCCTTGTGGCGGGAGACACCCAGCGGTGATAGGCTGACAGCATACGTAATCGAAACCGCCAAATCACGCGGCGGTAACAATGTGGGGCTGCACGTCGCTCAGGTTGACGAGTGGGCTTCAGTTTTCGATGAGCATATCTACGAGGGAATCAAAGAGGATTTCAGCGATCCAACATTTAACATTACGGGATGGATCAGTAGCTACACTGGCAACAGAATACCGCAAAATGAGATGAGCGAATGGCTCGAAGGGACGATATCGAGCATTGGCGGGTTCCCTAGGGATCGGGTACTGGAGATCGGGTGCGGGACGGGAATGCTTTTATTCAGACTGGCACCAAACTGTTTGGCGTATCGGGGCACTGACATATCGTCAGTCGCTCTCGATTACGTTAAGCAGAAGGTCACTGATTTAGGCTTAGATGGCAAAGTCGAATTAGAGCAGCGCAGGGCGGACGACTTCGAAGGGATTATTCCGGGCGAATACAGTACGGTGATTCTGAACTCGGTAGCGCAATACTTTCCTAGTCTCGAGTACTGCAGGAAAGTAGTAGAAGGAGCTATTAAGAGCGTGGGTTCGGCGGGGCATATCTTCATCGGAGACGTTAGAAGCCTTCCTTTGGAAGAGCACCTGCAAGCATCGTTGCAGATGCACGCGGCGGACGACAAGATGCCGGTCCGCCTGCTCAAGCAGCGAATCGATGTCGCGATGGAGCGAGAGAGAGAATTGCTGATAGCCCCAGGTTTTTTCTATAAATTAAGGGAAGAATTCTCCGAGATTAAGAGAGTTTCAATAGTCCCAAAGCGAGGACGGGCTAACAACGAGCTTACAAAATTCCGTTATCAGGTAATAATACAGATAGGAGGCGATGAACCGGAGGTCAGCGAGACCGGTTGGAGAAATTGGCGGACCGAGAGGCTTAATTTGCAGAGCGTGCGCGCCTGGCTGGCCAGCCGTCTGAATGACGGATATTGTGGCATCGAAGAAATTCCGAATGGTCGACTTAGTAGCGAGGCGGCGTTACTAGGAGAGTTATATGGCGACAATGATGAGTCGGAGACAGTAGCCAGGCTTAGAAAGGGATCGCGTGATATTCACGGCGATGCGGTCTTCCCTGAGGATCTGTTCGACCTAGCGGAGGAATTAAAGTGTAAGGTCTATGTAAGTTGGGCTCGCCAGGACCTGGAGGGAAGGTTTGACGCCATATTCTGGCACGAACCGAGCGGACGGGAGAGGGTCTTTAAGGTACCTGAGCCAGATGTCAGCTTAAAAGATTGGCATGAGCTCGGTAACAACCCGCTGCGCGACAGAGAAAGCCAACGGTTGAGTCAAGAATTAAGAGCTCATCTGGAACCGACGCTCCCGCCGTACATGATTCCCACGGCATTCGTTGTTTTAGAGAAATGGCCAGTGACCGCGAATGGAAAACTAGACATTCGCTCGCTACCTGAACCCCGCTTCGGTCGAGACTTTGTAACGGACGAGTATGTGGAAGCGCGGACTCCCGTGGAGAGTGGCGTCGAGGAGATATGGAAAGAAGTTCTTGGGATCGAGGGCCTCGGGATGCTCGATAATTTCTTCGAAGTTGGTGGCCACTCGCTTTTGGCAACACAAGTTGTCTCTAGAATCAGGAAAATCTTTGGTGTCGAGATCGCCTTGGATTCATTTTTCGAGTCGCCCACCATAGCTGGCCTGGCGAAAGGAATCGAAAGCAATCTGACCAGAGAAGCGGGCCCGGAAACCGCGATGGTGCCGAGAGTGGACCGGGCGACCCCGCTGGCTCTGTCCTATGCGCAGGAGCGAATGTGGTTTTTCAATCAGCTCGTACCAGATAACCCGCTCTACAATGTCCCAATGGCGGTCAGACTTAAAGGACACATCAACATTCATGCGATGGGGCGAGCAATTGGAGAGATCATTCGAAGACATGAAACACTGCGAACAACATTCAGAATCGTGGAAGGGCGACCAATACAGGTCATTGCAAAGCCTGCAGAGTTCAAGCTAAAGGTAATCAGCCTCGAGAACGTTGATGATGTCGAAAATAGGCTGCAATCGTTCATCAGTGGAGAAGTAACGAAGGTATTCGATTTAGAGCAGGGGCCAATTATCAGAGCTAAAGTGGTGCGTTTAAAGCCCACCGAACATGTCTTGCTGGTTACGACCCACCATATTGCGGAGGATGAGTGGTCGCATGGGATTATTGAGCGAGAGTTAAGCACACTATACAATGCCTATGATGCTGGCGACGAGTCTTCCTTGCCGGAGCTGTGTTTGCAGTACGCTGACTTCGCCGCGTGGCAAAGAAAGTGGCTCCAAGGTGACGTGCTGGAACAACAGTTGACCTATTGGAAGAGGCGACTAACCGGGCTCCAAGGACTGGAGCTTATGCCTGATAGGCAGCGGCCGGCCACGTTGAGCTACAAGGCGGGACTGGTACGCTTAACGATCTCAAATAAAGTCGCCCGAACCCTACGACAAGTATCCCAGCGCGGAGAGTCTACACTATTCATGACTCTCCTGAGTGCTTTTTACATCTTATTGCACCGTCTAACTGGTCAAATTGATTTGGCGGTTGGCGGTGTTATTGCAAACCGCCGCAGAGCGGAAGTTGAGAACCTGATCGGCTTTTTTGTTAACACACAAGTTTTAAGAGTGAGCGTTGATGGTAATCCTACATTCTTAGAACTACTACGACGGGTACGGGACGCGTGTTTGGGAGCATATGCTAATCAAGATCTCCCGTTTGAAAGGCTGGTGGAAGAGTTTCGCCCTGAGCGAGAGCTGAGTAGGAATCCACTCGTGCAGGTTACCTTTACTCTACAGAACACGCCAAAATCTCAGCTCAGATTGAGGGGGCTTGATGCATCCGTGGTAAAGACTGGAGAGACTAGGACACGTTTTGATCTGGAGGTTCATTTCTGGGAAAAAGATGATAGTTTAGAAGGTTGGTTTGTTTACAGCGAGGAACTGTTTGATTGCGAGACAATCGGACGCATGGCAAAATCTCTTGGGAGCGTCCTAGAGAAGATTGCGGCTGAGCCAGGGGTACGGATTGGGAATGTAGATCTGGTGGAAGGGGCTGAACGGCAGCTCCTACTGAGAACATGGAATCAAACAGATTGCGCTCGGCCGGAGGGTGTTTGTATTCATCAGCTCTTCGAAGAGCAGGTGCGGAAGAATCCTGAGGCCACGGCTGTAACCTTCGGTGACGACTCTCTATCTTACGGTGAGCTCAACGCTCGGGCTAATAGCCTGGCTCATCGGCTGGTTACGTTAGGCGTTAAACCTGATGAGCGCGTGGGTATTTGTGTAGAACGCAGCCTCGAGATGGTGATTGGCCTGCTAGGAATTCTCAAGGCGGGAGGGGCCTACGTGCCACTGGATACGAAATATCCTGCCGAACGGCTAAAGTGTATGCTCCAGGACGCTGGGCCAGTGCTGTTGTTAGCTGATAGTGCTGGACGCGAGGCTTTAGGGGACGCGCAGTTGCCTTTGCCGATCTTGGAGCTGGATCCGGGAGAGTCAGAATGGGCCAGCTTGCCGCGGAGCGATCTAGACCCGGAGAGTCTAGGTCTTAATTCCTCCAACCTTGCCTATATCATCTACACCTCGGGCTCAACCGGTATCCCGAAGGGCGTCATGGTGGAACATGCAAACACGGTCAACCTACTGCATTGGAGCGTCCAGACGGTCGAATGCCCGGGAGTGCCAGTCTTATTTTCAACTTCAATCAATTTCGATTTATCGGTCTACGAATGCTTCGTTCCGCTCGTGGCAGGAGGTACTCTTCGCCTGGTAGAGGACGCTCTGACGCTGATGCAATCAGTACAGGAGATTTGTCTTATTAATACGGTGCCTTCCACTATTAGTTCCTTACTTAAGATTGAGGCGATACCTTGTTCCGTTCGGACGATTAATCTGGCTGGCGAGCCGCTGAAAGCGACATTGATAGAAAGCCTCTTTAAGAGCACCCAGGCAGATCGCATTTGCAATCTGTATGGTCCAACAGAGACAACCACGTACTCGACCTGGATGGAGATTCGCAGAGGCGGCGTGATCACAGAGTCAATCGGCCGTCCGATTGCCAATACCCGGATCTACCTGTTGGACGGCTACGGCCAGCCCGCGCCAGTAGGGGCTGTTGGAGAGCTTTACATAGGGGGAGATGGGGTCGCGCGGGGTTACCTCAACCGACCAGATCTGACAGGAGAGCGCTTTTTGGCAGATCCTTTCGGTCCTGTTCCAGGAGCACGCATGTACCGAACGGGCGATTTAGCCAGGTACTTGCCTGATGGGAATTTGGAATTCTTGGGGCGCAACGACGGGCAAGTTAAAATTAGGGGCTTTCGTGTTGAGCCTGGCGAAATCGAGGCCCGACTGGCTAAGCACCCAGCTGTATCCGATGTAATAGTTATCGCTCGAGAAGACACGCCTGGCGACAAGCAGTTGGTGGCGTACGTAGTTCCAAGCAAAGAGGCGCCGGATGAACTGGCTAAAGTGCTGCGCGGCTATCTTAGCGCAGTGCTACCGGAGTACATGGTGCCAGCGGCTTTTGTACGCCTCGAGGCGATGCCTTTGACGCCTAACGGTAAGATCGACCGGAAGGCCTTGCCTCTCCCAGAAGCTGATAGCTATTCGTGGGCTGGATACGAGGTGCCTCAAGGTGAGATCGAACAAGCTCTAGCAAAACTCTGGAGCGAAATCTTGGGTGTCGATCGGGTGGGACGACATGATAATTTCTTTTACCTTGGGGGCCATTCACTATTAGCGGTTAGATTGGTAAGTCGCTTGCAACAGCTGCTCAAGCTAGAACTACCTTTAACCAGCATCTTCGCCCAGCCGACTCTCAAAGGGCTGGGTCAGACGCTAGTGGAGATTCTGGCATGGAATGGCGCGGGGGGGATGGAGCCGATCGTTTCAATCCCCCGTGGGGTTCCTTTGCCCCTTTCTTTCGCTCAGCAGCGACTCTGGCTTTTAGCCCAGTTCGAGGAAGTGAGCTCTGCCTACAATATTCCTCTGGCTATGCGTTTGAAAGGAAACCTGAACGCGGAGACTTTGCGTCGCAGTCTTGATGGCATATTGGCCCGTCATGAAGCGCTACGTAGCACGTTTGTTGCGCGAGAGGGCTACCCCCAGGTGGAGTTATTACCGGCTGATATAGGCGTCTCCTGGCTTGAACACGATTTGCGTGATCGCTCCGATGCCAATGAACACCTCCAGCTGCTGTATAGTCAGGAAGCCCATGTTCCTTTTGTGCTTTCGGAAGGACCCCTAGTGCGCGCCAGACTGATCCGCACCGATGAAGAAGAGCGCGTGCTTTTAGTAACTTTTCACCATATAATATGCGATGGCTGGTCAATAGCAGTGTTTCACAGGGAGCTCACCTCTCTGTACAGCGCTTTAGGCCAAAATTGGGCTGATCCGCTTCCTCGTTTGAGCATTCAGTATCCGGATTACGCAGCCTGGCAATGCCAGTGGCTGGCCGGCGAGCGGCTGACAACTCAAGCGGATTACTGGCGTCGGCAACTAGCCGACGCGCCCGTTTTGCTGACCTTGCCGACCGACCGGCCTAGGCCGGCGCAGCAGTCCTTTAGGGGGGACACCGTGCCGGTGTCGATTGATGCTGAACTTACTCAGAGTCTCAAACGCTTGAGCCAGCGACATGGTACGACTTTATTTATGACTCTGCTTGCCGCCTGGTCAGCGGTATTGGCCCGGCTCTCAGGTCAGGAGGATGTGGTTATTGGCACTCCTACCGCCAACCGAGGTAGGCTGGAAATTGAAGAGTTGATCGGTTGCTTTGTTAACACTCTGGCCTTACGCATCGATTTATCTGACCAGCCCAGTGTAGCCGAACTGCTTGAGCGTGTGCGCCACACGACGTTAGCTGCTCAGGAGCACCAGGATCTGCCGTTTGAGCAAGTGGTCGAGATTGCACAGCCGCCTCGACGGCTTGAGCACACGCCTCTCTTTCAGGCGATGTTCGCATGGCAAAACAATGAGAGGGATAGTTTTAAGTGTCCCGGACTAGTTGTTGAAAACGCAGGGCTGCATTATGATGTCGTTAAGTTTGATTTGCAATTGGATTTAGCCGAATCCGAAGGAACAATCAGGGGCACATTTTGTTATGCAACGGCCTTGTTTGACGCTTCCACTATTGAGAGGCAGCGTGGCTATCTGCTCAGGATACTCAAGGCAATGGTGGACGAACCTGGGCAGGCAGTAGTTCGGATCGACATATTGGATGCGCCGGAGCGAGAGCTGTTACTAAATACCTGGAACCAAACCGAGGTACCCTATCCGGAGCATCTTTGTGTTCACCAGCTTTTTGAAGAGCAAGTGCGCAAGAGCCCTGAGGCGCCTGCATTGGTTTTCGGGGGCCAAGTTCTCACCTATGCCCAGCTTAACGCGCAGGCCAATCGTCTAGCTCATCACTTAGTCAAATTAGGTGTAAAACCTGATGAACAAGTGGCTGTCTGCGCTGAACGCAGCTTCGACCTGGTCATAGCCCTTCTGGCCATTCTTAAGGCCGGAGGTACTTATGTACCTTTAGATCCCAGTCATCCCTCCGAGCGCCTAGTTTACGTATTGGAGGACGCGAACCCGTTATTGTTATTAGTCGATGCTGGCGGGCGGCAAGCTCTGAATCAGGCCCCTGTGGCAAATTTTCGGCTTTTGGAGCTCGATACGGATCGGCCACCATGGGCTTACCTACCTGATGCTAATATCATCCCTGAGACTCTTGGATTAACCTCCTCCAACCTGGCGTACGTCATCTACACCTCAGGATCTACCGGCAAACCTAGGGGAGTAGCCAATACTATCGCTGGATTAAGTAATAGACTCCTTTGGTTTAGAGAGAATATATCATCTGACTCACCCGTGGCCGCTTTCAAAACGAGCATCGGCTTTGTGGATTCGGTGACGGAGATCCTTCAGACGCTGATCGGCGCCGGTAGTTTGGTCGTTGTTAACGCCGAGACTATGGCGGATCTGCAGTCGTTCATTTGGAACTTGGAACAGTATAATATATCACAACTTGTGGCTGTGCCTTCACTCGTGTCGCAGATTCTCGATCTTGATCCGACCGCGCTTCGATTTATCAAGACACTCATTTGTAGCGGAGAACGGCTGCCCATTGACCTGATTAGAGCGATCAGCAGCGCCTGTCCGGAGACCAGATTATTTAACTTCTATGGTTGCTCGGAGGTAAATGGCGATTCTGTTATACACTCTGTAACGCAGAATAATGACAGCATCTTTCAGACAGTACCCATAATTGGCCGACCGATCCCCAACACCCGCATCTACCTATTAGACATCTACGGTCAACCGGTTCCCCAGGGAGCAGTGGGCGAGATATATATTGGCGGGTCGGGAGTGGCGCGGGGTTATTTAAATCTGCCTGAGCTCACCGCGGAGCGATTTTTAGAAGATCCCTTTAGCGCCCGACCTGGCGCACGCATGTACCGGACCGGGGATTTAGCGCGCTACCTGGCTGACGGGGACCTTGAGTTTCTGGGGCGCAAGGATGCGCAGGTTAAGATCCGTGGCTTTCGGGTGGAGCTCGGGGAGATCGAAGTCCTACTGCGTGAGCATCCCTTAGTGGAGAATGCCGTTGTCGTCTCGCAAGAGGACCAATTGGAGCAATCGCGGCTAGTCGGTTATATTGTTTCCGCCTCAGGAGAGGACGCTGAGAAATCTGCGCTGCGAGACTTCCTTCGTCAGAGATTACCTGACTATATGGTTCCTAGTTTCTTTGTGAATTTAGACAGATTACCCGTCAACACCAGCGGCAAGATAGACCGCAGACATCTACCGGCACCTGACTGGCAGTCGATTGCGAAGTACGTGGAACCAAAAAATTCTACGGAGCAGGCCTTGGCAGCTTTGTTTGCCGAATTATTAAACGTTAAGAGAGTTGGCGCGGACGAAGATTTTTTCGAGCTTGGGGGACATTCTTTGCTAGCGACACCACTGATCGCCAGAATTCGCCGGGCCTTTAACGTAGAACTGCCATTAAAAAGCATTTTTGAAAGCCCCACTGTCCGAGAGCTAGCCGAGCGCATAGAAATGTCGCCGCATTGTCCGGCGCTGTAAGTCGGGTGGCTACCCGAAATAAGCCCGGCAGGATCGCGGGTGCTGCAGATATAAGCAGGCATTGAGAGGGATACCGCGAGCGCTGCGGACGATTCGTGGCCGCTTAGAGGAAGCGCGTGCCCGTCGCGTTTGGGGGCCGCGTCGATCTGATGTCAATTTTAGTCTTACAATAAAAGGAGGTAAAGATAACAATGTACAGGTATCTCTGTCATTCCAAAATCCATCGGGCGACCGTTACGGCCGCTGACTTGCATTACGTAGGAAGCATCACGATCGACCGGGAGCTTCTACGAATGGCTGACATTCGACCGTTTGAACAAGTACACGTACTTAATATTCGAAATGGTGCTCGCCTCGTTACCTACGCTTTTGAGGGAGCCTCGGATACTGGGATAATCCAAATAAACGGCGCCGCGGCGCACCATTTCGAGCCTGGCGACCTCATCATTATTATAAGCTATTGCGAAATTGAAGAAAAGGAAATGGCATCGGGATACCGACCGCGCGTGGTATTTGTTGACAGGAATAACAGACAGGTCGGCGAGTCGGAAGTACCCAGGGAGGAAATCCGAGGCCGAAATGCTAAAATTGATGTCAAGGCGGGCGTAACCACTGACATTCAAAAGCACAGATAGAAACTAGTGTCGCGAATTCGCGAAGCGTTTGGGATTTCATTTGCGCTGGGTGCGGTTTCTCGAACGACACTTCATTGCAGAAATTGGCACGCTCATCAGGGATATGTCGTGTGGCTACGGCTCCGCCTGAGTCACTGAAGGAATACGAACATATCTTTCCATGGTTTCTGCAGTTTATTTTTGTAGAATTCACAGTACGCGGATCAAGGCATGGCCGAGTTTTTGGTGGCTAGTCTCTTCGACGTCACCTTTAGACTGCGGGCAGAGATCTGCGGGTTCATAAAATGTCGGCTGCCCGAGGTGCAAATTGTTTGGAAGGCGAAACAGAAATCGAGAGCTGAGCCGCTGCCTAGACGAAGTAACGGATGCCCTCTAGGAAGTAGCTCTAACAGCAGTCTTGCGCCGGTCGGCGTCGCTCCGCAGTTCCCATTGGTGTGCGACAATAAAAGCTTTCGTCTCCCAATAGGAGCTACTCGTTAAGCGAAGTTCCAACTATTGAGTCAGAATGCATTCTCAGGCTTGCATCCATCTACCAAGAGCATTGCGTGATCGTCAGTTTGCGCTACTTTGGACCGGTCAGACAATTTCGCGTCTTGGTGACAACATTTTCATTATAGCCGTCAACGTCTGGTTAGTGGAGAAAACGGGGTCTGCCGAAGTCATAGCAGTGACTTTGTTGTCCTCGCTTGTCCCTACGTTAATATTTGGAATTCTGGGCGGAGCGATTGCGGACCGAATGCCTAGAGCGAGAATAGTAGCAGCCGCGGATGCGTTCTGTGCGGGTGCAGTGGGTGCAATATCGGCTCTCGCGTTTACCAATCATTTAGAAATTTGGGCTATTTCTGCTTGCAATCTCTTATTCGGATTTGCGGAGGCGTTTCACCAGCCGGCGTACCGCGCGTTAATTCCGGAACTCCTCTCAGCCGACGTGAGGAACAGTGCCAGTTCTATCACTGTTGTCGGCGAACGTATAACCGCTATGATAGGACCGATGATCGGCACAGTGCTAATAACGAAGTTTGGTCATTCGATGGCTTTCGCTGTCAATGGAATGTCCTACTTGGTAGCCGCCGCATGCATGTTGCCAATCAGGAGTACATCCCACTCAAATAAAGGGCAATTACGAACTCTTGGGCGGCGAGAAGTCACCGAAGGGCTGGTGACGATTGGGAGTAGACCGCTGCTTTGGATAACTATATCTCTGTTCGCGGTAATAAATGTTACGTTTTTCGGTCCAATTCTAGTTGCTTTGCCGTTACTTGCTCACGCGAGATTTGATCCTTCGGGTGGTGCCCTAGGATTACTGTATTCTGCCAGCGCCTGTGGCTCGATAGTTGTTGCTTTCGCGTTTGAGCGGATAAGAAAGGTGCGCCGTCGAGGACCGGTTATTTATTTTTCTGCAGTGTTGATAGGTCTAGCGGTAACTACCATAGGTCTTCCGTTAGCGCTGGTGTGCCTTGTGGTCGGCATGTTTGTGTTGGGAGCAGGTAGTTCAACATGTAATCTTGTATGGTTCAATACTATTTGTGAGATAGTTCCTCCGGAAAAGTTAGGGCGTGTAATGAGCTTGGATCACTTAGGATCCCGGATTTTGCTCCCCGTAGGAATTCTTCTTAGCGGAGTCTTGACGGACCACTTGTCGGCATCAGTAACGTTCGTTCTCGGTGGCAGCGTGACGGTGGTTTTGGTTTTGGTCTGTCTAACCCATCCAGGGGTTCGTAATTTCGACTAGCCGAGGAATTGGCCGGGGTTGAGATAAGCGCGGGAACAGCGCACCCTCTGGATGGGGGATACGCCTTGTGCCGGTATCGCAGGAGCGCGCGAGCGTGATGCCGAGTGTGGGTAATCGTCGAGAGCGAGGGATGCTGGACCTTGCAGTGACTCGTCGGATAATTGAGCTGGTATTGGGGATTTCAATCTTCGAGAAGGCGATCGCTAACGTTCGCGCGTACATGTTAGTTGCCGGGGGTAATAGTATGTAATGAAAGGGTGCAATGACGGAGGAGGGAAGTGCTCAGATCGGAGCTTTGAACGTCGAGGTTAGGAAATGCATTTACTTTTGCGAGAAATGATGTGTCTAGTTTTGAACGGGCCGGTGTTAACGGAGTCCCGAAATAGGGAATGGACTTTACCGAGATGGAAAGCTCGATCTGACGACGGTTTATGAACGCACAAAAGGCAGTGAAATCGCGACCGGAGAAATTGGCTATTGATGGCGGTGTACCGGCGAGGCGTCGGCCGGATCCCCCGATGTTCCCCGGCGGTAACTCGATTGGCGTTGAAGAGGAGCGAGTCGTCCTCCAAGTATTACGAGAGAAACGGCTTTTCAGATATTACGGTCCAGCTTCAGGACCCTCCAACGCAGCGCATTTGGAATTTGCCTTCGCGGACCGGCTGGGTGCCAAGAATGCAATAGCTGTAAGCTCTGGCTCGGCGGCGCTGCTGTGTGCACTGGCAGCCGCTGGCGTTGGTCCTGGGGATGAAGTGATCATACCTGCTTATACATGGATTGCGTGCGCATACACGGTAACAAATGTCGGCGCGATTCCCATATTGGCAGAGGTTGATGAAACTTTGACCGTTGACCCAGTAGACGCCGAGCGTAAGATCAGTTCTCGAACAAGAGCGATTGTTGCGGTGCATATGCGAGGGGCTCCGGCGCGAATGGATCAGCTTCGAGATCTTGCTTCAAGATATCGACTGACTCTTATTGAAGACGTCGCACAGGCTGTTGGTGGAAGCTTTCTGGGGCAACCCCTGGGAAGCATCGGTGAGATAGGATGCTTCAGTTTTCAATTCAATAAAATAATCACATGTGGCGAAGGCGGCATGATTGTTACCTCGGACGAAAATTTACATAGACGGGCTCTAATGTTTCATGATCCTGTCTCCGCACGGTCTAGCGAAATCCCTTCTGACGAGGTGCTGGTCGGAATGAATTTTCGTATGCCAGAAATTAGCGCTGCAATCGCGCGTGTCCAGCTAACGAAGCTTGACGGCTTGATATCCGCCATGAGAAGCCGGAAGCGGAGGATCAAAACAGGAATTGCCCGAGGTGTCGCAGAAGTAGACGGCAAGTTTCGAGTCTTGACGGATGAGGAAGGGGACACCGGTATCGCATTGGTATTTTTTATGCCTTCACCCGAAGCCGCGGCACACGTCATTAAATGCCTGCGCGCTGAAAATATAGGTGCAAGCCTGATGTACCTGCGTGACCGTTTGGACTATCATGTTTATGCCCACTGGGCTCCGATCCTTGATCAACGGACGTGGACGGCGCAAGGTGGACCATGGCGATGGGCACCGCCCGTTGAATATTCACGTGAAATGTGCCCGGGCACTTTGGAACTGCTTAGCCGTGCCGTTCATCTTGACGTAAACCCATTACTCTCGACGGACGAAATCGACGAGACAATCATCGGTGTAAACAAAGTATTGGCGTCTACACAAAGACCAGAACCCCTGCGGAACTAACAGTCTAGAAATTCCGAGATTAAGTCTAAGAACCTGTTCAGTTAGATGCGTCACGCCGGCAAAGGGCGACGGTTTTTCAAGATACATTCGTGAGTTGGTGATGGCTTCTGAATTATGCCGATACGTAACTCTGGTCCGCGCCCATTTAGATAAACTTTAGCAACACCCGGCGGGAATTCAACTCAGCTTGCCTTGGTGGATACGTCGCATTTAGGGATTAAGTACGGCACTCAACTATTGCAACATGAGGCGTTTTCAGCGGCAGGATTGAAGCTGAAATCAACGGCTGAGGTCCCGAAGCTGCGGAAGCTATCCTGGCACGCGCCGGAGCGGCCCCCGGACGCGCGGGAACTGGTCACGACCGTCTATTACATGGTCGCGATTACTCCAAGATTCGTTGAAATTTCTCCTCACATGAGCCCTAACCCTAAAAGCGTTGGAATCATCGGCGCAGGTTACATCAGTGCCACCTATCTGAAGTCCGCTTTTCCACAGTTCGAGATTGTCGCTTGCGCTGATGCAATCCCTGAAAACGCGGACGCGCGAGCGAATGAATTTGGGATCAAAGCGATGAAGGTGGACGAGCTGCTCAGAGATCCGTCGATCGATCTAGTGTTAAATCTTACAATCCCGCAGAGCCACGTTGTCGTGAGTCGAGCAGCACTCAATGCAGGTAAACACGTGTACTCGGAGAAACCGTTGGCCCTTTCCCGTGAAGAAGCGCGAACTCTGCTTGATGACGCTACGGCTAAGGGGCTCAGGATCGGCGCAGCACCGGACACGTTCCTAGGCGGCGCCCATCAGACGGCTCGGAAACTACTCGATGACGGCGCAATTGGGAACCCTATCGGAGGCGCAGCATTCTTTATGACCGGCGGCCCTGAAAGCTGGCATCCCAAACCCGAATCTGTCTATCAAGAGGGCGTGGGTCCTGTGTTCGATATGGGTCCCTATTACGTGACTGCACTAGTCAACCTTTTGGGCCCGGTTAAGAGTGTGCTAGCCGTTGGCCGAAACACGTTTCCCAAGCGAAAGATCGGGAGCGGGCCGCGTCAAGGAACCGAGTTTACGGTTCAGGTTTTGACGTACGTTACGGCTATCTTGGAGTTTCATTCAGGTGCAGCGGTCACTTTTGTGGTCAGCTTCGATGTCGCCGGTCATAATCATCCGCCGATCGAGATCTATGGGACAGCGGGATCACTGCAAATCCCGGACCCGAACTTCTTTGGCGGTGCCGTGCGTCTGATTCGCACCGGCCGCCAATGGACTGATATTCCGCATACGCACGGCTTCGCAGACGCGAACTATCGGGGAATCGGGATAGCTGATATGGCGGCGGCGATCACATCTGGAGTTTCGCATCGGGCATCAGGTGAGCTGGCATTCCACGTTCTTGAAGTGCTTCAGGCAATTGTGAGCAACGCTGCCGGGGACAGCTCTTTCGAAGTCAGATCAACCTGCGAACGACCGCCGCCTTTAACCCCGAATCGCCCAGTCGCAGACTTTCGGTAGGGACGAGTTACCCTCGTTTCGCGTTTTGCTTTGCCAGATTGCCGAGGCATTCAGTCCGACTCAGCCAAAAGGCAACGTTGCGAGCGCGTGACCAGGTCGTGCAAACGTTTTAGTATCGGGCACACCGAAGCCTGGGAATGCGGCCTTCATATCCGCGCCTTACGTCACCGAATAGAACGCGAGCGCGAACATCTTTAGGCCAAAAACTTCGGTTGTATAAGCGCTTTCGAGCAGCGTTACGAAGAGTATCAGACGACGCTTCTCGATTTCCTCCCTTCTGAAATTCCGTACAAGGTTTTTTTGCAGTGCGGCACCATCGTCTCTCAGCAAGGTGGTCGGACGGTACGCAGTTTTGAGATCAATCGAGAGACAGGTTCGCCGGTGTTTACGCTTGGCCCAAGGAGTAAGACCAAGTCATCTCGACCGCCGGCAAAAGCGCTGGCTTGAGGAGTCAACGCGGGTCTTTGGCCGAAGCGTAGAGGGATGTTTGAGACCCTACCGTATCTACGAGGATCTGGTTGAAGAAAATGTTTTTTTTTGGTCTAGGGACCACGATTGATGGGAGTAACGCAAGAGTCGGCTCAATTTGGTGTCGCGCACAGTGCTGAACTACTCGCCGGCACTTAGTCAAAAGTATACCGGACCTTCCTGTGCTGCTTGGAAAACGGTTGGTGAGACCATCGTCGATCTGCTAACTCTATATTCGTAGTCTGCCGGCTAGCTTCCAGGACATTCGACATACCCTCTCGTCTCGCATTTACGAGCCCTCCAGGACTGTTTTCCGTTGCAAAGGCAGCTGGTTTGAACCCTCTCATTCCGACCCTCAATAGCCGGTTTGAGTCACCGCTGACGTTCCGAGGGCGGCTTCAGGAAGCACAGTTTCGGGTCCGAATAATGAGCGGAGCGGTCGTTGGTGTTGAACCAATGGCCGCTCCGGGAAGCCTTAAATATTAGGAAGCTGTTTGTGCACATGAGGTTATCGTTCCTGACTGCCTGTCGCGTCTCAAAGGATTGTCGACGAAGTCTGAGTTGTTTTTGCAGGGCCCAAACAAACGGGAATCGATGTCAATCTAGCAAAATCCGTACGGCTGCTAAGGAATCCTGACCCGGTGAAGCCGGGAGTTAATAGACAGCTATGAGCGGAAACGCAATCGGGCGTGAGCCTAGAGGTGGAGCCCGCAATCTGACGAGCTTATGAAATCTGGATAGGTTGTGCCAGGTCAGTTTCTTTGAACAACCGGTTTTGACTTATCTATCCGGGAGGATTCGGGGGACCTCGTTTTACGCGGACTCGAAAAAAACGACGAACTCGTGACAGTAACGAAAGCCTACTTTCCGATCGGGAATTGGCTGTCTCGTTACTTAGCCACTAATATGGGGCATCCGTGCTACGCGGGCTTACTATCGATGATTGGTTACGCCCCTCATTTTCTCCACGCACGGTTGGATTAGTGTTGAACGTTTCCGATGTTCCTCCTCCTGGTGAGCCGCGTAAAAGGGGAATCGCCGCGACGAACGTCGGATCAGCCTAGCGTTAGACGGCCCACTGAACCCCTGAACTCCTCGGTTTTGCCCGTGTCTCAAAGTGAGACGTTTTCATCCCAAATTGGGACGCCCTAGCTCGGGCACATACGGATCTAAAGTCCGACAATTTGTCACCTATCATTCGCGATCCGAGCGAGCTTCAAGCGAGCTCACCCAGCCTCCGATCAGAATCGCATTTTCCGTGCTTTACCCTAGATTCTTCGCTCCTAGAATCTAACTCCTTCCCGGCGGTGGTATATAAGCTGCTGCCCTTGTGATAATAAAACTCCAGGATTGAGTTTATTTACGGTCTTCCTCCATTTAATTTGTATTTCTGTGGCAAATAAATCGCGCCTCGAATGCGAAGCCTAATATCCCATCTCCGATACATGATCCGCCTGGTTTCGAAGTCCCCAGGCTTCACCATCAGCGCGGTGCTAATTCTCGGCTTTGGTATCGGCACGAACACGGCAGTTTTCAGCCTAATTAGTACGGTGCTGCTCAATCCGTTACCGTTTCCGCAAGCGGACAGGTTGGTGCAGATCTTTCAATCGAGGACGAGCAAGTCCGTATTGGACCGGTCGGAGTGGGGTGGGTTGAGCTATCCTGACTATCTGGATCTTAGCGATGGTCAGAATACGTTGGATGTCGTCGCTGTGCAGTATTGGGGCTATTTAGATCTGGGCGCCCGACAGCTTCCCCAACGGGTGACGGCAATTTATGCTGCTCCGAGTCTGTTTAAGGTCACGAATTTACCGTTCGTGTTGGGCCGCCCATTTACTGGCGAAGAAGACAAAACGGGTGGCCCCCTGGTCGCTGTGCTTAGCGAGTCGCTCTGGCGAGACCAATTTAGTTCCGATCCAAATATCGTTGGTCGAAACATCATTTTGAGCGGTGAAAGTTTCCAGGT
>Ga0185299_10004684_pt1 | contig 16259 bp, 10 predicted proteins | sample PaiPotPPA55metaG_FD_128002 | JGI IMG/M metagenome (GOLD analysis project Ga0185299, IMG submission 128002) | Iron sulfur acid spring bacterial and archeal communities from Banff, Canada, to study Microbial Dark Matter (Phase II) - Paint Pots PPA... ...
TTGCCGTGGTATTCATAGCGGAAAGGCTCGAACGGCCGCTTGCGCTCTAGGCGTAATTTCGCCGCAACCTTTGTTCAACGGAAACATTTTGCCGGGGTTCAGCGCGGAGTTTGGGTTGAACGCGTCATGAATTCGGCGCATCAAGTCAAAATCGTCGTCGGAAAAAAGCAGCGGCATCAATTCGCTTTTTTCCATGCCCACGCCGTGCTCCCCGGTGAGTGCGCCACCAATTTCCACGCAATAACGAATAATCTCGGCGGACGCCTCAATGGCTCTCCGATATTGGCCCGCATCGCGGGGGTCAAACAAAACTATGGGATGCAAATTTCCGTCGCCGGCGTGAAAAATGTTGCCAATCTTGAAATTATATCGCTCGCCGATTTCCTGGATACGCCGCAAGGCCTGAGGAATTTTTGATCTGGGAATGACGCCGTCGAGTATGTAATTACTCGGCGCGATTCGGCCGAGCGCGCCGAAGGCATTCTTGCGCCCTTTCCAGAGCAATTCGCGTTCGTGCTCGTCACGGGCCACGCGCACCTCACGCGCGTGATGTTCGCGGCATACCTCCTCTACGGCTGAAACCTGCGTAGCCACTACCGCGGCCAGGCCCTCAAGCTCGATCAACAGGACTGCGGCGCTATCCAGCGGAAAACCAGCGTGGATGAAATCTTCCACCGCCCGCAGCGTCCAGCCATCGAGCATCTCGCAGGCAGCGGGAGTAATCGCGCGCGCGGTTATTTCCGCGACTGTCTCTGAAGCATCGTCAACGCGGTCAAAAATCGCCAGCAAAGTTTTCACGCTTTCGGGTTTGCGTAAGAGTTTGACAGTTATTTCCGTGACCAGCGCAAGTGTCCCTTCGGAGCCCACGAAAAGGCCAGCGAGATCGTAGCCCACCGTATCACCATGGCGGGTGCCGACGCGACAAATCTCACCGTCGGGGAGAACGAACTCCAGCGCGGTGACGTGATTGGTGGTCACTCCATACGCGAGCGTGTGCGGGCCGCCGGCATTTTCCGCAACGTTGCCGCCAATGGTGCAGGATTTCCAACTGGATGGGTCGGGCGCGAAATAAAGTCCGGCATGCTCGACTGCGCGCGTCAATTCGTAATTCACCACGCCTGGTTGCACAACTGCGCGCTGATTTGCCAAGTCGAGTTCGAGAATTCGATTCATGCGCGCAAACACAATCATGATTCCGCCGGTGCGCGCCAGCGCGCCTCCGGAAAGGCCAGTGCCAGCGCCGCGGCCGATGACGGGAATATCGTGTTTCGCTGCTAATCGCACCACGCGGGAAACGTCTTCGGTAGTTGCGGGAAAAACAACCGCGCCGGGCCGGCCCTTTTCTATCGAGGCGTCATATTCATAGAGCAACAAATCTTCCGGCCGGTGCAGCACCATGGAATCGCCGAGAATATTTTGCAATCCTCGGATTACATCGCGACGCAAAAGTCTCGGAGCAGCACCTTCTGCCAGCAAGTTAATAATCTCCATTCCCACTATAGTGAGGCTCGCGTCGCGGTTGCAATCACCGGTGTCACGATTTGCTTGCAACTAGTGTAGGTTCTCGGCTTCGCTGGACCTGTGCTAGTGTACTTTTTCGAGTCAACGGAGGGAGACGGATGCCCCGGCCGAAAATTCTCGCCACAAGACCACTGTTCGAAGAAGCGCGACGCATCTTACAGGAAAAATGCCAGGTGGAATATTGGCGTGAACCGGCGCGCATCTCCAGAGAAGAGTTGCTCGCGCGGGTGCGGGACAAACAGGGGTTGGTGTGCCTGCTGACAGAACGCGTCGACGAGGCGTTGTTACGCGCCGCGCCGGAACTTCGCATCGTCGCCAACGTGGCTGTGGGCTTTGACAATATTGATGTGCCGGCTTGCAGCAAGCGCGGAGTTGCTGCGACGAATACCCCGGGCGTGCTGGATGAGACTACCGCGGATTTTGCATGGGCGTTGATGATGGCAGTCGCGCGGCGTCTCGGCGAAGGTGAGAGTCTCGCGCGGTCCAGCAAGTGGGCGGGCTGGGATCTGGATCAACTGGTGGGCGCCGATGTTTGGGGAAAAACCCTCGGTCTGGTGGGCTTCGGCCGCATCGGTCGCGCGATGGCGCGGAGGGCGAGTGGATTCAAGATGAAAGTGCTTTATACGGATGTCGCGCGCGCGCCGGAAGATGTCGAAAAGGAATTGAATGCCGAATATCGCGATCTGGATACATTGCTGGCGCAATCGGATTTCGTCAGCGTGCACGTGCCGCTGCTGGCGGAAACGCAAGGATTGTTCACCGGCGCGAAATTTGCGCGCATGAAGCCAACCGCGTTTTTCATCAACACGGCGCGGGGTTCTGTGGTGGATGAAGCGGCGCTGGTGCACGCGCTCGAGAGCAAAAAGATTGCCGGAGCGGCGTTGGACGTCTACGAAAAAGAGCCGTTTATCCATGCCGGGCTGAAACGGCCGAATGTTGTGCTTGCTCCACATCTGGCGTCGGCTTCGCTGGAGACACGCACCAAGATGGCATGTATCGCGGCTACAAACGTGCGAGATTTTCTTGATGGGAAAGGCCCCGCAAATATTTTGAATCCTGAAGTGTTGAAGACAACTAAGTGAGCCGGTAAATCCCCATGGCGGATTTGAAGGAACTCGCCCGCCGTATCTTCCGCGAAACTTTGGCGGCTATAGACATCCCGCTGACCATGCAACGAAAGTTGGTGCGTGACGGATCGCTGCTGCGCTGCGGTGGGGCAGCCATTGATCTGTCGCAATTTAAAAAAATACGCGTGGTGGCCATCGGAAAGGCCGCGCACGCGATGTTGGATGGACTTAGAGCTTCTTTGCCACGCGACTTTTCGTTTGCGGGCATTGCTTCAGCGCCGGTTAGGTCGGCAAAGGCGCACCCCGGCGTTGAATATTTTGTTGGCGGGCACCCGATCCCTAATGAAGACAGTTGGAACGCCGCGAAAGCTGTTTTGGAGATGTTAGCGGCTTGCGACAGCCAGACGCTGGTTTTCTTTCTGCTGTCGGGCGGAGGCTCGGCCCTCGTTGAACTGCCGCTCGATCCGCTGCTTACTTTGGCGGACGTGCAACAAATTCACCGCGTGCTGATCGGTTGCGGCGCTCCCATAGAAGCGATCAATACCGTGCGCAAGCATATTTCCGCGGTAAAAGGCGGCCGGCTGGCCGTTGCGGCGAATCGCGCCACAAAAATTACACTGGCGGTAAGCGATGTTCCCGCCGGAAAAGAATGGGCGCTGGCTAGCGGGCCTACCTTGCCCGACCCGACCACGTGGTCCGACACGGAAAAAATTCTGGACGAATATGACCTGCGCGATAAATTTCCGGAGGAGTTTCATCGATGGGTTGCGCGAGAGGCTGTGCCTGAAACGTCAAAACCTGATGATCCTGTATTTAAAAATGCACATTTTTCGATCTTGCTAGGACTTGATAATCTGTTTCACCCGGCGCATGGGGCTTCTGAAGGCACCGGCTGCATAACCTGTTGCGATAACGCCACCGATGACTGGCCCGTGGAGCGCGCCGCGGAATTTCTGCTAGCGCAACTTGAAGAATTGCACCGCAATAATCCTAAGCGGCGCGTAGCGGTAATCGCCGATGGCGAAGTCAGTTCACCAATCCGCGGGAAGGGAATTGGCGGCAGAAATGGCGCGTTCGTACTTTGTTGCGTGGAGAAAATCGCAGGTAAAAATATCGCGGTGCTTAGCGCGGGAACAGATGGTATTGATGGGAACAGCCCCGCTGCTGGCGCCGTTGCGGACGGCGAGACATTAAGCCGGGCACATGCTGTTGGCCTCGACGCTCGCGATGCTTTTCAGCGCAGCGACGCTTATACATTTTTCAATCAGTTGGACGACGCAATCGTTACCGGACCGACCGGAAACAATTTACGAGATTTGCGGGTGTTGATCGCCGGGCACGAGACAGAATCTTCCTCTACGGAAATTTAAACTTAAAAACTCTCAAGCGGCAGAATCTTGAGCGGCAGAATTGTGATTAATGTTTTTCCGCCGGGAGCCGTGTTTCGATGGTCTTCAGGTGGTTGTTCATTTCCTGTATTAAGTGTTCAAGCTTATCAAGGCGCTCGGCGACCACGGCCGGGTTCGCGTTGCCGCCGGAATTGCTGCTATCACCGGATGCTTCGTCATCGTCGTCATCTGTATTGGAGCCAGCCGCGGCATGGCTATCTCTTTTTTCTTTCGCGGGCCGCTTCAAGTGCGCGATCTGCTCTTTGACCACCGGAGCAACTTCAATGCTCAGGTCATTGCTCTTGAGCAATTGCTCGAGAGCGGGGATTGCCGAGGCATCACCGCGCGCGCCCAACGCGGCCACCGCAGCCATTCGAATGCCGAAGTGCGGCTCAGGCAAATACGACGCGATCTGGGTGGTAATTTCCTTGTTATCTTTTTGCAGGCGCGCCAGGCTGAAGATCGCCGATTCTCGTGTCTCCATCGGTTTGCCGGGAACAACCCACTCGCGCAGAACCGGGACAGCTTTCTCGTCACCCAACGCGCCTAGCGAGCGCAATGCTGCGTTGCGAAGAATATTGTCCGGAGAATCCGCGGCGATCACCGAATTTAGCATAGTGAACGCGTTTGGAGCTTTTAATTTCGCAAGGGCTTGCAGCGCCGCAGCCCGCGCGCGATAGGAAGTATCCTGCTCCGCCACATTCTGCAGCTTCGCAAGCACATCTTTGTCATCTTTGAAATTTCCCAAGGCGCCTAGTATGCGCGCCCGCAGCCACGGTTCTTTTGCAGAATTTAAAGCGTCGATTAGTTTTTTGGCTGCGATCGGACCTCCAAGCTCGCCGAGGCTTTCGGCAGCCACGGCGCGCACTCCCCAGGCTTTATCGTTAGTCGCGGTGTCGGCCAACGCGGCGATCACATCTTCGTTCTTGGCTTCAGATTTAGCATCAAAGTGCGCTGGATCTTCCTTCAACGTGCGCAACGCGACCGCCGCATCCGCGCGGTCTGAAAAATCGGCGGCATTCTTAAGCTGATACAGCCATTCTTTGTTTTCTTTGTGAAAATCCTCCTTTTTCAGAATATTTCCGCCCTTATCAAACAAGACCATCAGCGGCTCAGAGCTGGCCGGCAACGAAAATGTCTCCGTCTGCTTGGACACCACGATGGGGTAAAGGTGCGCTCCCGCGGCAGTGGTAATGTCCACATCCACAGGGGCGCGGAAAAGACCGACACGCCCTTCGACTTTTTGCGTTTGTTTCACGGTGAGGGCCACTTGATGCTTGGTGTCGTCGTACGCATAGCTGATATCGAATTTCGGCGCGCCGGCTCCGTACACCCACTGATTGAAGAATTGATCCACGTCGGAATTTGTGGACTCCTCTACAGCCTTCACAAGATCAGCGGTGACCACATTTTTGCCGCGGTTTACTTCGAGATAGTGTTTCAGGGCGCGACTGAAAGCCTCTTCGCCCAACTGGTGCCGCAACATATAAAGGACCCAACCACCTTTGGTGTAGGCGTTGCCGTCGAATTCGCTGGAGTCGTCAAAATCGTAACGGACGATGGGCTTGTTATACAGATTCGCAGAAGCAAACCAATGGCGCGCGTCGGTCCAACGCTGGTATTCGCTTTGATCTCTGGGAAAATGGTTTTCAGTCCAGAGGATTTCTCCGAAGGTTGCGAAGCCCTCGTTCAGCCAGATATTTCCCCAATCTTTGCAGGTCACATAATCGCCGAACCACTGGTGGGTCAACTCATGGGAGATCAAATCATCCTGGCCGGTTGCGTATTCGGCGGCTAGTTTAGGATTCACCAGCGAGGAGCTGGTATTGGTGGTGGCGCTGGAATTTTCCATGCCACCGGCGACGAAATCGTCGACCATCACTTGCGCGTACTTTTCCCACGGATAATCCACGCCATATTTTTTATTGAAGAGCTCAATCATCGCCGGAGTGCGCGAATAATTAATGGGTAGGCGGTCGCCGCGGCCTTTAGGCGCGTAGTAAGTGACCGGCAAATTGTGAAAAGCATCTTTCACTTCATCAAATTCTCCAGCCACCACGGTGATGAGATAAGTTGAGCTGGGAACAGATTCTCGCCACGTCCAGGTTTTCATGTTGTTGGCGGCGTTGGTCACGCCGACCAATTTTCCATTGCTGACGGTCAACCAGGTGGGCGGAACGGTGAGCACCGTCTCGGTCGTCAAGCGATCATTTGGATAGTCATAGGTGGGCAGATAGTAGCGCGTATCTTCGGATTCGCCCTGTGACCAGATTTGTATGGGGCGATTGGGATAGTCTTTGTCTGGCAAAATAAAATAGAGGCCCTTGGTAGGCTTTCCCTCGTAACGAATATCAATTTCAAATTTGTCGCCTACTTTTCCGGCAGAGACGGGAATGACCAATTTATCGGCGGTGGTCTCAAATTTTGCGGCGGCTTTGTTTACCGTGACGCTCTGGATGGTGAGCCCGACGGAATCAAACTCAATCTTCGAGGTGTTTTCACGAAGAGTGGTCAGGATATGAATGACCTCGCCGATTACTTTTTTCTGGTCCACGTCGAAGCGCAGAATAATCTTGGAATGCTGCAGGTCGTAAGTGCGATTGCGCGCGTAGGGCTCGTCGGCCCGCACCGAGAGAATTGTGGTGAAGATAATTACAACAATGGCGATGAGCGGCCGACAGCGGCCAAACTTTGAATTTCGAACTTTAATGAACTTCCTGATCATTTAGCCCTTTCCAAATAAGACACTGAATCTAAGAAATAGTTTCGGGTTCGTGAACGGTGTGCGCTGCATTGCGAAGCGCGGCTAGCGCATCACGCAACTGGCTGCACTGCACCAAGAGATAGTCCGTATCGAACGTCGATATCGTGAAAACGCTTACACCGGCGGTGGCCAGCGGCGCGACAAGAGAAGCAAGTACGCCGACTTCAGAGAAAGCAAACGGGCCGTGAACTTTCATGACGCGCCAACTCGCTTCGGTTCGCAAAGTGGCGGGAACAGAAGCCGTCTCGGTAATCACCGAGAGTTCATCGCTGGTGCGCGTAATCGAAAAGAATCGCCCTTGCGCGGCCCACTCCGGCACAACGGCATCGGGAGCAAGTCGGCAAATGGCGAACGTTTCTGGGAGCAGGGAAAGTTCAAAAGTACGCTTGGGCGCTGGCATTGAAGCTATAGCAAGCTCCTGACAATTCCGCCGTCCACCGCGAGGGACACGCCATTCACGTAGCTGGCGCGCTCGGAAGCGAGAAACGTAACAACCGCGGCGAATTCTTCCGGCGTGCCAATTCGGCCAGCCGGGATTTGCCGCTCCCATCCAGAAAATATTTCTTCGGGCTTGGCGCCAGTGCGTTCCGAAATCTCGTTGGCGAGGTCGCTCAGGCGCTCTGTGCGCGTATATCCGGGACACACATTATTTACGGTGATGCCGTGCGCTGCGTATTCATTGGCTAAAGTGCGCGCAAGGCCGGTAACCGCCGAGCGAATCGAATTGGAAAGTAATAGTCCATCGACCGGCTGTTTTACGGTGGTCGACGTTATGGTGATCAGCCGGCCCCATTTGTTTTTTTTCATGCGCGGCAACGTTTCCCTGGCAAAGGAGACGCAGCTCATCAAAAGCTGGTCTATGGCTGCTTGCCACTCCTCGTTGCAAGTGTCCTCAAATAGCTTAGACGGGGGACCGCCGGAATTGGTGACGCAAATATCGATCCGTCCAAAGCGAGTTTCCACCGCGGAAACAAAGGCTGAGACTGCGTTAGCGTCAGTTACATCCAGGGCTTGTTGGAATACTTCGCGGCCGCTGGCGCGCTGGATAGTGGCAGCGGCGGTTTGAAGATTGCCGGCGTTGCGGGCGCAAATGGCCACGTCGGCACCTTCCAGGGACAATTCTTTAGCAACCGCGAAACCCAGGCCGGTGCTGGCGGCGGCCACGATGGCCACACGGCCGTTCAATCCCAGATCCATTTGTATTCCTCAAGATCATTGTCTCGCCTTCGGGATATTGCATCAAATTTGCTGCCGACGGTTTTACGCCGGCGCCAATAACCTCCGCGCAATAACGCGATTCGCCAGGCTGAATCGTAACGACTCTCTCGCGCATCTAAACTGCGTTATTATGATCAGGTCAGTCCCGATCTTTTGAGCGGCGGAGTGTGAAATGAACGAGATTGCAACCTTTGGTGCTGGATGTTTCTGGGGAGTTGAAGAGGCGTTTCGACAGGTTCCCGGTGTAATTGATACGGCGGTGGGTTATTCAAACGGGCACACCGTCAACCCCACATATAAAGATGTCTGCACGAATGAGACTGGGCACGCGGAAGTCGTGCAAGTGACCTTTGATCCGGCTAAGGTGTCCTTCGAAGAGCTGCTCAATGTGTTTTGGACGGCTCACGATCCCACGCAGGTGAATCGCCAGGGCCCGGACTTTGGCGCGCAATACCGGACTGCGATATTTGTTCATTCGCCGGAGCAGGAAGCGGCCGCGAAAAAATCCCTGGCGGCGCAGGCAGCAAGCGGAAAATTCAAACGGCCCATTGCCACGGAAATTACCGCAGCGGGCCCGTTCTACCGCGCGGAAGAATACCACCAGAAATATCTGCAAAAGCGCGGCGCAGCGTCCTGTCATTTTTAAGGCGCGTTTAAAGGGCTCGGTCACAACCGGCACTCGCAGTAAAACTTCGTCGTGGGATAGGCGAGTCTATGGAAAGCAATCCTGATCCGATCAAAGAAATCCTCGACGAACTATTTTCGTTGCTCGAAACGTTCGAAACACAAAGCCTGGCGCTAACGCAATTTTTGAAAGATCAGGGAATAGCCACGGATGAAAAGCTGGCGCCTTATCTAGACCGCGCTGGAAATGCCAGCAGCGTTAAGTGGCGCGCGGCTCGCGCAAGAATGCAATATTTGCTTTCGCCGGTTCCAAAACCGGCGAGCGACACCGAGAAAGACAAAATCAAAGATAAAAAAGCAGTACCGGAAAAGCCCTCAGAAGAAAAGCCATCGGGCGAAAAGCCCTCAACAGAAAAGGCGGCTGCAGAAAAGCTGGCAGAAAATCCACCCCACGACCAGAAAAAGCCGGAAAGTGCGGACGCCGCTAAAGATACAGCTCGAAATACGAATGCAAATGCTGACAAAAACCGAAAGCACGTTGCGGAAGACGACGCCAAAAAATCCAACACTCGCCAAAAATCTAACCGCAAATAGCGCGTAAGTACACCCGGGTGCCGCTGAGCCGCGTAAACCACATCAAATTTAGAACCTGCGGCGGCTTTTTTGACGCAACTTGACGCAAGGAGCCATCAATTGGCTGGCGCGCCGAAAAAGTCTCGCCTTACCCCACAATTTTCATGAAACTATCTGCGGGGTTTCTCGTACGTCTAAGAGAACATCCAAGCCGGAGGTTAACTCGTTATGTGGAGTTTTCTCCAGGACCTACGCTTCGCCTTCCGCCAATTTCGCAAAGCCCCAGGCTTCGTGCTGACCGCCGCGCTCTCTCTAATGCTGGGTATCGGCGCGACCACGGCCATCTTCAGTGTTGTCTATGGGGTACTCCTCGATCCCTATCCTTATAAGGATAACGACCGGATGGTGCACATCCAGCTGAACGACAAAGACGGGCGCGGGCCGCTCTTGTTCACGAATGGTGGGGGGTTTTCCGCGGTTCGCAACGCGTCTTCGGTCGAGGATGTTTTTTTCACGCAGGGATCGCAGCAAAATCTAACCGGCGATCAGATTCCCGTGTCCGTCAATGTCGGCCTTTATTCCCCCAACTTGTTTGAGTTCATGGGCGTGCCGCCGCTGCTCGGCCGCGAATTCTTCACCTCCGACGCGCCGAACGGTAATTCTTCTCCCGTCGCCGTGCTCAGCTACCTGTTCTGGCAGCGCCAGTTCGGTGGCAGCCGCGACGTCCTCAACAAATCGATCGAGCTTGATCACAAGCTTTACACCATCATTGGAGTGGTGCCGCCGCGCTTCACGTGGGGCGATTCCGACGTGTACTTGCCCGCCGCCGCTAGCAGCGACCCGCACGACTACTGGCTTTCTTTCATCCGGCTCAAACCCGGCGTAAAATTTCCCGCCGCGGCGGCGGAATTCCAGGTCATCGCCGACGAATTCGCGAAAAACGACAAGGGATATCCGCAGAACCGACGCGTCAAGATCGTCACGCTCAATGAAGAAGTTCTCGGCAAATTCGCGGGGACGCTCGGGTTGCTTTTTGGGGCGGTTCTCACGCTGCTGATCATCGGTTGCGCCAACGTCAGCATTCTGCTTCTTGCGCGCGGCACGGCGAGGCAGCACGAGTTTGCAGTGAGGGCTTCCGTAGGCGCGGGCCGGAAACGGCTGATAAAACAACTTCTCACCGAGTCCGTTGTACTCTCCGTGACCGGAGCGCTGTTGGGTGTGGTCGCGGCATATAAAGGTGTGAGCTGGATTGTCGCGGCGCTGCCGATTTTTTCTTTTCCGCATGAAGCGGCCATCCACGTGAACGCCCCCGTGCTCATTTTCAGCGCCAGCGTTGCAATTCTTACGGGCGTTCTGTTCGGCATCTCGCCCGCCTGGCAGCTTTCAACTCCGCACATAGGAGCGCTCGTGCAAGCCAGCAGCTCCAAACACTCTGGCAGCAGCAGTAGCCGCAAGAGCCATCGCATCCTGATTGCGAGCCAGCTGGCGCTCACGCTACTGCTGATTGCTTCCGCGGGCGCGGCACTCAAAGCATTTGAAGCGCGTCTGCACACGCCGCTGGGCTACGACCCGAAGAATGTTCTCTCGCTAAACGTCGGCTTCCCGAAAGGCGCCAATCCCACATGGGAAAGCCGCCTCAACGCGCAGGAAGCGGTGCGGAAAGTTATCGCGGAAGTTCCCGGCGTTGCAGACGCTAGCATCTCCACGACGTGGTTTCCGGGCTTAGGCGGCTTCACCGGCAAAATCGAAATTCAGAGCCGGCCGCAATTGGCCGATGCGCAAGCCCTGCTGTGCGCGGTCAGCTCACACGAATTTTCCACGCTGCACATACCGCTGATTGCCGGCCGTACCTTTGACGAATCAGAGACGTTGCGTGCCGCGCACTTCGCCGTCGTCAATCAAGCGTTTGTCAAAGAATTTTTAGGGGACACGAATGCCATCGGCCAGGCGGTGCGCAGCCCGATGCTGAAACTCGAGCGCCCCGAATTGTTACTGGCGCAGAAACCGGATGACTGGTTGCAGATCATTGGAGTCGTCGGTGACGCGCGCAATGACGGGCTGAACCGTCCCGTCAAGCCCGCAGTGTTCTTCCCCTACAGTTTCCTGCTGCCCACGGACGTTTCGCTGCTGATCAAGACCACCGCAAATCCGGACACCATGCTGAAGTCCTTCAAGGAACGCCTGCGCCAATACAATCCCGAGCTGGTCACCGGGCGCCTGAATCACACTTTACTGTGGTGGCTTGATACGCAGGGGTGGGGACAGGATCGCTTCATCGCCACGCTCTTCGCCATGTTTGCGGTGTTCGCGCTGGCGCTCGCGGCCACCGGGCTCTACAGCGTGGTTTCCTTTGCGGTCTCGCAGCGCACACAGGAAGTCGGCATTCGCATGGCGCTTGGCGCGCCGCGCACGAGCATCGTGCGCCTGGTTCTAGCGTCCACGTCGATGACGCTGGGCATCGGTCTGGGGTTGGGATTAATCCTCAGCGTCGCGCTGCACCGCGTGTTTTCGTCCTGGTCCGGAGGAAATTCTCGCGATCCGCTTACATTGATGGCGTCGGCTTTGATTCTTGTATTTGTGGCGCTTGTCGCTTGTCTCGTTCCGGCATGGCGGGCCGCTACGATCGACCCCATGAGCGCTCTGCGCACGGAATAAACCGTCCACGCACTCGCGTTTACTTCGTTTGCTTCGTTAAGTTCAGTGACGGTTTTGACGCGCCAAACATTCGTGCACGCTGAGAATGGGAACAACGGCGTGCTAGTGTCCTTTATGTCGCGTGTGCACGGCATATAAAGAGGTGCGCGCCGCGATGAAAAGCGTCCTGCCATCGGGGCCGCCAAATAAAAGCTGCGACGGTCGCTCAGGGACTTCAATGGTTTCGAGATATTTTCCCGAGGAGTCGAACACAAAAATTTGGCCGGCGGCGATGTAGACGTTACCAGCCTGATCCCTAGTCACGCTTTCTCCACCCACTTCTTGAAAGAGCTTGAGATCTTCGATGCTTCCATACGAATTGACCGTGGCAGAGTATGTTTTTTGCCCTTCTTCATTGGAGATGTAAAACTTCTTACCGACTGGAACCGGGGACATGCCAAACGCACGAAGCACGTCGTGGATCTTCGAGCCGTAATAAAGTTCGCCACGCACAAAATCGTCGCCTGCAGGAATGAACGTAGTGCCATCAGTTGAGACAAACTGATACGGCTTTTTGGCGGTGACGGCTTGCGCGAAATCGTTTTCGTTGCGCCATACATCGACGGGAAGAATGGCGGTGAGGCCGGGGCGCGAAACAGCAGGCTGGGCTTGGAGAAGAGTGATGTCCGCGGATTTGGCGTGGGGGTCGAAGGTATATACCGTGCCGCTTCCCGCGTAGGAGATCACGAAAAGATTTCCGGCGCGGTCAAATGCAAGCTGCACAGGATCAAGCGGATTATCCCTCACTTTGGAGAGCTGGTGATCCGCTACTGACCAGCGATAGATGGTTTGCCACTTGGCGTCGACGAAATAAAAATTGCCGGCCTGGTCGACAGCTCCGCCAGAAATATTGAAAAAGCCGCCAGCCAATTTTTTTACAACGGCATAGTCATCGGACACTTTTGAATTTAATTTTGGGCTGGCGGCCGCGAGCTTGGCGGAAATATCAAGCCACGCAAATTCGCGTTGCCGTACATTGACGCCGGAGGTTTGGTCATACACGGCATTGTCGAAAGATGCCTTGCTGTCGCTATAGCAACGGATGTTGCGCAAGCGGATGTCCGTAGAGCGAGAGACAAGAATCGCATATAGCGCAGGCTGATAGCTGCTTACTACCTTATAGATATGCATGTTCGCGATCAGAAGATTTTTCGAATTGCGAATTTCGAGTGGCACAGCAAAGCCGCCCTCGCCGCGCTCTTCTTCTGTTTGCAGCGCGAAGACCTGCCAGTTGGAAACATCATCGAAGACCGCTTCATTGCGAACGTGATGTTCGCTGGAGAGTTGGTAGATGCGGCCAGCGGTCGCGGTATGCGACACATACAGGCCGGCCTGAGCGAAGGTGCTGGGCGTCCAGATATTTACGAATGTTCCGCCACCGCCATCGGTGACCCACAAGCTTGGGTACTGGCCATCCCAGCGACGATTTAAATTTGCGTCCGCGGTGTGGGTGTTGTTGTAAATCTGGCTCCAGGTTTTTTTGCTTTCTTCAGCCGAGGCGTCGGGATCAATGGTTCCATGTCCTCCCAAAAAGCGCACATCGTTCAGTAAAGATTGGCTTCCTGACTTCCATAGCGCAGCAACAGCGCATGGGTTGAGTCCATTGGTGTAGAGCCCAATGCCGGTAACGATATTTTTTCCTCCCGCAGGAGTTTCGAGCAGCGGCTTGGGGCTCCCGACTCCCTGGAACGCGGGAGTTCCATCGGCGAGCAAGAGGCGCGTGGTGCTGGGGTGCAATCCGATCAAAACGGTGTCGGGCTTGAGCGCGATCGTGTCCGAAACCAGATACTGGCCGGCGGGGAAATAAAGAACGGCGTGCTCAGCGACGGCCTTGCGAAGGATATCGGTGTCGTCTGTCCTGGCGTCTCCGTGCGCACCCAGATCATGAACGTTCAGCCAGGACTCCATCGGGGGCAGATCCGGAATGTCCGAAGGCACCGGCGTAGGCAGATGTGACAGTGGTGCGGCTTCAAAGACAGTTTGAATTTGATGCGGTGAAGCGTGCGGGACAGCGATGTCGTCGAAATGAAAACCATGCGAGCAAGTTTTCACAACGAATTGCTCGCTGGGGCCGCGCAGTTTTTTCCCACTCTCGCGAAACTCGGCAACTAGCGGAACATTGCGGAACACCAGATTCTCGCCGTTAATCTCGGTTCGAGGACTGTTCTCATTACTGATGACCAACGCGGGGCCGCTTATGTTTTCGAAGCGGCCATCCTTGATCCACAACTCATCCGCGTAATTGGCGTCGATAGAAATAGCGGTGGGAACGTTCTTGAAGCCGGGACGAACCAAAGTGAGTCCGGCTTCATGCTCGCGAATGGCCGCCCTCGTCTGACCTTCGAAAGTGGAATCGATCACAGTGAATTGCCATCCGGGCGAGGGCTTGCGGGTCCATATTCCGTATTGCCCGCCGTGAAAATGCAGATCGATGGCGACGTTTCCGCCATCGTGAATTCCCGCCAGGGCGGAGCCGAGATAAAAATCAATGTGGGACAAATAACAATGTTGCGCATATCGCGCGCGAATGCCGACAGCTCCGGGATTTCCGTCCTGAATTTCTATATCGATATTGCTCATCGCGGAATAGAAAGTTCCGGGATTGGCGTCCGGGGGACGTTCGGTCGCTACTTTTGTCTTCGATTCGCCGATATTCTGAAATCCGACGGGACGCGAACCCGCGAAAAACACCATGTAAGCCGGTCCCTCTTGAAAGCTCGGAGTATTCGGCGCGAGCAAAAAAGTAGGGCGCGTCGCGCCGAAACCGATGAGGCGAATGCCGGGCCAGATATAAATCGTCCTGGTCAAGCGATAACGGCCGGCAGGAACGAATACGATGCCTTGATTTCTGTCGTGTTGCACTTTGTTAATGGCGGACTGCAAAGCGTCGGTGTCGTCGGCTTGGCCATCACCGTGAATGGAAAACTCAGCGCTATCCAAATAGACGGCTTTTGAATCTTGCAGCCGGCTTGGATAGTAGGACGATCCGGAGGCTGACGCGACTGTCGCAGAGAACAGCGCGAGACTAGCGATTAGAACGTGTTTCAGTGCTGCGCGGCGCAGCAGCCTTGGTGTCGAATTCGAGGAATGCTCCGTTGTTGGCTTCGGCATCGGCAGGCCCCGGTTTGGAGCGGGGCAGTCGTATGGTGCGGACATGGTTATCGATTTTCCTGCATCACCATATTTTTTGACTTAAGCCATTATGGTTTTGACTTAAGGGATTTTCGCTTGCCAGGGAGCGTACTATTCGCGCTGGAGGCAGCGGCAGTCTACCGGGTGTTGAGTCCGAAGTCGAATCCTCTGAACTGTCGATTTCCTTCGCGCACCTACCGGGTTCGTGAGATAACCCTGCGATCAGCAGTTGGAACTGCCCTCACCATTGTTTGTTCAACTGTCTACTCTTCATCCATTCTTTAAGTTCAGCGAACAAATAAATCAATCCTTAGGACAGCAGTATTGCTCCACATAGAATACTGAATGTTTCGTTCCCGTTGAGGGGATTTAGGTTTGAGGTAAGCAACGCTGTGCCTGTCAAGAGGGTGGCGAAAGCACCCAGAGCCTTTATCATGCGCCAAATCCAGACAGTTACGGGTAATCGAGTTTGTAGATCAAACCGTAAGGCCTAGTCCTCCGATGTCCGATTCACAGATTTTTGTTTCCTGGCGTTGGCGCAGGGCATTTCTATAAATGCTGCTTGTTACGAGGGTCAGTAAGTAGAGTCACGGCTATAAATGTTACAGCGGATTGTGGCGTGTCTTGTCTGTTCCGGATAGTGCTCGGCATAGCAACCACGTAAGGATAGACCCAATGACTGGATTGGCAGCCATTTCTGGTCACGAACAAATACACAACCCGATAATTTATCAATAGTTTATTTATGCACCAATAGCATTAAAAATAAGATTTGTGTTATAGATGGCGTGTAACATAGCTTTAACAGAAGGACTGGGGCCTCACGGTGGACGACTGCAAGTATGAAGTACGATGTATTGCCAAGCCGAATTGCATGTGAAAAGCGAAAGCCTATCCGTCAGCGACTTTTGATAAGGTAGCGCGCGTAAGGTGCTCGCCAGCGTCGGTCTGTCACCCGTGCACATTTGAGGTGACAAAATGACCAAATCCATTTTGATCGTAGATAACAGCCAGGTATTTCGCAGAACTACGCGAGATTTCATCGAATGCCGCACCCCATTTGGAGTGTGTGGCGAAGCGATCGACGGATCGGACGCTGTCGATAAGGCGCGTAAGTTGCGCCCGGATTTAATTATTTTGGGCGCTGCGCTGCCCCGGTTGAACGGTTTGCAAGCGGCCCGTGCCATCAGAAGGATTAGCCCCGTCCCGATTATTTTATTTACCGTTTACGCTGAAGCCGTTCGTGCTCAAGACGTGTTATCTGTGGGCATTGATGCT
>Ga0185299_10004686_pt1 | contig 16255 bp, 14 predicted proteins | sample PaiPotPPA55metaG_FD_128002 | JGI IMG/M metagenome (GOLD analysis project Ga0185299, IMG submission 128002) | Iron sulfur acid spring bacterial and archeal communities from Banff, Canada, to study Microbial Dark Matter (Phase II) - Paint Pots PPA... ...
GCCCTGATAGATGACGAAGGCGCGGCCGAGCCAGCTCTCGTCGATCTCGTCGGCGCCCAGCAGATAGACCGCCTCGATCTCGCCCGTCTCGCATCCTGCGAGGATTGCCGCCGTGTCGCGCCCACCCGCGCCGGGCACGAACCCCAGATCGAGGCCGCCGGCGCGCGCCGCCGCCATATGCAGCACGTTGAAGCCGTTCCAGTCGTCGCGCACCATGTTGGCGCTCTCGGCGAGCGTGCGGGCGAGCGCGAGCACCGCGGCGCCGTCGGGCCGGGCGAGCGCCCCCTGCCCGAGGATCAGCATCGGGTTCTTGGCGCCCTTGAGCGTCTCGGACCAGCCATGCCGGCCGGCGACGAGCTCGGCGAGCGTATCGGGTCCCGAACCAAGCGATGTCACCGGATAGGTGAGGTCGAGCGCCGGCCCGATCGACGCTACCTTGAACCCGCCCTGCAGCCAGCGCTTGCGCAGCCGCGCATTGACGATCGCCGCCTCGACGCGCGGGTTGCTGCCGATGAGGAGACAGGCATCCGCGCGCTCGATCCCGGCGATGGTGGTGTTGAAGATATATCCGGCGCGGCAGGATGGATCGAGCGCGGCGCCGTCCTGCCGGCAATCGAGATGCGGCGAGCCGAGCGCCGCCATCAGATCCTTGAGCGCGAGCATCGCCTCGCAATCGGCGAGGTCGCCGGCGATGGCGGCGATCTTGCCGCCGGCGACGCCCTTGAGGCGCGTCGCGATGAAGGCGAAGGCCTCGCTCCAATCGGCCTCGACGAGCCGGCCGTCGCGCCGCAGGTAGGGGCGGTCGAGACGCTTGCGCGAAAGGCCGTCGACGGCGAAGCGCGTCTTGTCGGAGATCCATTCCTCGTTGATCGCCTCGTTGAGCCGCGGCAGCACGCGCAGCACCTGGGGACCGCGGCTGTCGACGCGGATGTTGCTGCCGACGGCGTCGAGCACGTCCACCGACTCGGTCTTGCGCAGCTCCCACGGCCGCGCCACGAAGGCATAGGGCTTCGAGGTGAGCGCGCCCACCGGGCAGAGATCGATGATGTTGGCCGAGAGCTCGGAGGTGAGCGAGCGCTCGATATAGGTGTCGATCTCCATGTTCTCGCCGCGCCCGGTGGCGCCGAGCTCCTCGACGCCGGCGACATCCGTGAGGAAGCGGACGCAGCGCGTGCAGTGGATGCAGCGGTTCATGCTGGTGGCGACCAGCGGCCCGAAATCCTTGTCGGCGACGGCGCGCTTGTTCTCCTGGAAGCGGCCGCGGTCGAAGCCGTAGGCCATGGCCTGATCCTGCAGGTCGCACTCGCCGCCCTGGTCGCAGATCGGGCAATCCAGCGGATGATTGATGAGCAGGAACTCCATGACGCCCTTGCGCGCCTTCTTGGCCTTCTCGCTCTCGGTATGGATCACCATGCCTTCGGTCGCCGGCATGGCGCAGGAGGCGATCGGCTTGGGCGCCTTCTCCTGCTCGACCAGGCACATGCGGCAATTGCCGGCGATCGCCAGGCGCTCGTGGTAGCAGAAAAGCGGCACCTCGATGCCGGCCTGCTGACAGGCCTGGAGCACGGTGGTGCCCGGCGGCACGTCGACCGGGATCCCGTCGATGGTGAGCTTGGGCATGAGCCTCGTCCTTACGCGGCGCGCCGTGCGGCGGCGTCGCGGTATTCCTTGATGCGGCGCTCCATCTCCGGGCGGAAATGGCGGATGAGACCTTGCACGGGCCATGCCGCGGCATCGCCCAGCGCGCAGATGGTGTGGCCCTCGATCTCGAAGGAGACCTCGAGCAGCATGTCGATCTCCTCGACCGAGGCGTTGCCCTTGACCATGCGCTCCATCACCCGCCACATCCAGCCGGCGCCTTCGCGGCAGGGCGTGCACTGGCCGCAGCTCTCGTGCTTGTAGAATTTCGACAGGCGCGCGATGGCGCGGATGATGTCGGTCGATTTGTCCATGACGATGACGGCGGCCGTGCCGAGGCCGCTCTTCACGTCGCGCAGCGCGTCGAAATCCATCAGCACGGTGTCGCAGACCGATTTCGGGATGACCGGCACCGAGGAGCCGCCGGGGATGACGCCCAGCAGGTTGTCCCAGCCGCCGCGCACGCCGCCGGCATGGGTCTCGAGCAGCTCCTTCAAGGGGATGCCCATCGCCTCCTCGACATTGCAGGGCTTCTCGACGTGGCCGGAGAGGCAGAAGACCTTGGTGCCCTCGTTCTTCGGCCGGCCGATGCCCGAGAACCAGGAGGCGCCGCGGCGCAGGATGGTCGGCGCCACGGCGATGGTCTCGACATTGTTCACCGTCGTCGGGCAGCCATAGAGCCCGACCGCCGCCGGGAAAGGCGGCTTCAGGCGCGGCTGGCCCTTCTTGCCCTCGAGGCTCTCGAGCAGCGCCGTCTCCTCGCCGCAGATATAGGCGCCGGCGCCGCGATGGAGATAGAGCTCGAAATCATAGCCCGAGCCGCAGGCGTTCTTGCCGACGAGACCGGCGGCATAGGCTTCGTCGATGGCGGTCTGGAGGTTCTGCGCCTCGTTGTAGAACTCGCCGCGGATATAGATGTAGCAGACATGGACGCCCATGCCGACGCTGGCGAGGAGGCAGCCTTCGACGAGCTTGTGCGGGTCGTGGCGGATGATGTCGCGGTCCTTGCAGGTGCCGGGCTCGGACTCGTCGGCGTTGACGACGAGATAGGTGGGCCGCGGGCTCTCCTTCGGCATGAAGGACCATTTGACGCCGGTCGGGAAGCCGGCGCCGCCGCGGCCGCGCAGGCCCGAATTCTTCACCTCCGTGACGATCCAGTCGCGGCCCTTGAGGATGAGCTCCCTGGTGCCGTCCCAGTCGCCGCGCGCGCGGGCGCCGGGCAGCCGCCAGTCATGCAGGCCGTAGAGGTTGGTGAAAATCCGGTCCTTGTCGCTGAGCATTATGGCTTCGGTCCCGCGAAGGAGAGGTCCTTGAGCGTGAGCGGCCCGCCCTCGGGCGCCGAGGTCTGGCGCTGGCGCGCCGAGCCGGGCGGCGGCTTCTCGCCGCGCCGCAGCGCCTCGATGAGCCGCTCGGTCGCGGGCCCGTCGAGATCCTCGTAGAAATCGTCGTTCACCTGGATCACCGGGGCGTTGACGCAGGCGCCGAGGCACTCGACCTCGGTCAGCGTGAACTGGCCATCTCGCGTGGTCTCGCCGATGGTGATGCCGAGCCGCTTCTCGCAGGCCTCCACGACCTCGCTCGACCCCCGCAGCCAGCACGGCGTCGTCGTGCAGATCTGGAAGAAATGCTTGCCGACCGGGCGCAGGCTGAACATCGAGTAGAAGGTCGCGACCTCGTAGACGCGGATATGCGGCATGCCCAGCATGTCCGCGACATGGTCCATCGCCGCGCGCGGCAGCCAGTTGCCGGATTGGCGCTGCGCCATGTCGAGCAGCGGCAGCACCGCGCTCGCCTGCCGCCCCGGCGGGTACTTGGCGATGTGCGCCTTGGCCTTGGCGAGGTTCTCCGCCGTGAAGGCGAAGGTCAGCGGCTGCTCGACCGGGCTGTTGTCGGCGGGGCCGCTCATCGGTCGATGCTCCCGAAGACGATGTCCATCGAGCCGATGATGGCGACGACATCGGCCAGCATGTGCCCCCTGCCGATGAAATCGGTGCTCTGCAGGAAGGCGAAGTCCGGCGAGCGGAGCTTGCAGCGGTAGGGCCGGTTCGTCCCGTCGGCGACGAGATAGACGCCGAATTCGCCCTTGGGCGCCTCGGTCGCGGTGTAGGTCTCGCCGGGCGGCACGTGGTAGCCCTCGGTGTAGAGCTTGAAGTGGTGGATCAAGGCTTCCATCGAATTCTTCATCTCCGCGCGCGGCGGCGGCGCGACCTTGCGGTCATTGACCTTGACCGCCCCGCCCGGCATCTGGTCGAGCGCCTGCACGATGATGCGCAGCGATTGCCGCATCTCCTCCATGCGGACGAGATAGCGGTCCCAGCAATCGCCGTTCTTGCCGATGGGAATGTCGAAATCCATCGTCTCGTAGACGTCGTAGGGCTGCGCCTTGCGCAGATCCCAGGCGATGCCCGAGGCGCGCAGCATGGGCCCGGTCAGGCCCCAATCGATCGCATCGGCGGCGCTGATGATGCCGATATCGACCGTGCGCTGCTTGAAAATGCGGTTCTCGGTGAGGAGATGCTCGAGATCGTCGACGCGCGCCGGGAATTGCGCGGCCCAGCCGCGAATGTCGTCGGCCAGCCCGGCCGGCAGGTCCGAGTGCACGCCGCCCGGACGGAAATAGGCGGCGTGGAGGCGTGCACCGCTGGCGCGCTCGTAGAATTCCATCAGCTTCTCGCGCTCCTCGAACGCCCAGAGCAGCGGCGTAATGGCGCCGACATCGAGCGCGAAGGCGGTGAGGTTCAGCAAGTGGTTCAGGATGCGCGTGATCTCCGCGTAGAGCACGCGGATGTACTTGGCGCGCGGCGGCGGCTCGATGCCCAGGAGCTTCTCCACCGCGAGCGCGAAGCTGTGCTCCATGCACATCGGCGAGACGTAGTCGAGCCGGTCGAAATACGGCACCGCCTGGAGATAGGTCTTGTACTCGATGAGCTTCTCGGTGCCGCGGTGGAGCAGTCCGATATGCGGATCGGCGCGCTCGACCACCTCGCCGTCGAGCTCGAGCACGAGGCGCAGCACGCCATGGGCCGCCGGATGCTGCGGCCCGAAATTCATGGTGAAGCTCTTGATGCGGGCTTCCGCCGCGGGCGGCGGCGCGATCGGCGTCATCGCGCGCCCCCCTCGCCGTTCTTGGTCGCCTTCTCGTCGCCGGGCAGCACGTGGTCCATGCCCTCCCAGGGCGACAGGAAATCGAAGCTGCGGAATTCCTGCTTCAGGCGGACCGGCTGATAGACCACCCGCTTCTGGTCCTCGTCGTAGCGCAGCTCGACATAGCCCGTGAGCGGGAAATCCTTGCGCAGGGGGTGGCCCTCGAAGCCGTAATCGGTGAGGAGGCGCCGCAGATCGGGATGGTCGGCGAAATAGATGCCGTAGAGGTCCCAGGCCTCGCGCTCGAACCAGCCGGCGGCGCTGTAGATCGGCGTCGCCGAGGGCACAGGATTCTCCTCGCCGGTCGTGACCTTGAGGCGGATGCGCTGGTTGTGCTTGAGGCTCAGCAGGTTGTAGACGACGTCGAAGCGCTCGGGACGGTCGGGATAGTCGACGCCGCAGATATCGACGAGCATGTTGAAGAGGCACTTCGGATCGTCGCGCAGGAAGGTGAGCACGCGCAGGATCGCCGCGCGCCCGACCGTCGCCATCAGCTCGCCATGGGCGATCTCGGTCTTGGTCACGTCCTCAGGGAAAGCGGCGGCGAGGTGGTCGGCGAGGTCCTTGAGCGGCTCGGTCATGGTGTTCCCAGGGCTCAGCGGGCGAAGACCCGCTCGCGTCTGATCTTTTTCTGCAGTTGCAGGATGCCATAAACCAGTGCCTCGGCGGTGGGCGGGCAGCCGGGCACGTAGATGTCGACCGGCACGATCCGGTCGCAACCGCGCACGACGGAATAGGAGTAGTGGTAATAGCCGCCGCCATTGGCGCAGGAGCCCATGGAGATGACCCAGCGCGGCTCGGCCATCTGGTCATAGACCTTGCGCAACGCCGGCGCCATCTTGTTGCACAGCGTGCCGGCGACGATCATCACGTCCGACTGGCGCGGGCTCGCACGCGGAAAGATGCCGAAGCGGTCGAGATCATAGCGGCTCGCATAGCTGTGCATCATCTCGATGGCACAGCAGGCGAGGCCGAAAGTCATCGGCCACATCGATCCCGTGCGCGCCCAGTTCACGAGCTTGTCGAGCCGGGCGACGACGAAGCCCTTCTCCTGGAACTCGTCGCTGGCGCGGCGCAACAGCGCGTCCTGGCTGGCGCCCGGCGGCAGCGGCGCGCCCAGCCGATCGGGCGTGGTGCTCACTCCCATTCGAGCGCTCCTTTCTTCCATTCGTAGATGAATCCGACCGTCAGCACCGCGAGGAACACCATCATCGACCAGAAGCCGAAGAGGCCGATGCGGCTGAGCGAGACCGCCCACGGGAACAGGAACGCCACTTCCAGATCGAAGATGATGAAGAGGATGGACACGAGGTAGAAGCGCACGTCGAATTTGCTGCGCGCATCGGAGAAGGGCTCGAAGCCGCATTCATAGGGCGACAGCTTCTCCGCATCGGGGTTCTGGCGCGCGACGACGAAGGAGGCGAGCACGATCACGATGGCGAGCGCCAGCGCGACGCCGATGAAGACGAGAATGGGAAGGTACTCGCGCAGCAAGCTGTCCATCGCGCAAACTTCCTCAGGAACGCGGTGCGGTGCGCAAGGCGGCCCTGGTGCTCGGCCGGTACCAACGATCCAACGCCACCCCCTGAGAGAACATGGGCTCGGGCTGTGCGGACAGGAAGACCCAGATCGCCGAGATGGCGGGAGTGACGGGACTCGAACCCGCGGCCTCCGGCGTGACAGGCCGGCGCTCTAACCAACTGAGCTACACCCCCGCAGCAATCGCTCCGCGGCGGCGCCTAGGTAGCCCCGCAACCCCGTGGGTGTCAAGCAAGCAGCCGGCAAATCCGTAGCGCTTTCAAGGACGACGCCGGCTCGCTGAGGCGAGCGCGTGTCGGACCGAGCGGCGCGGATTCCGCGCCTGGCGACATCGCCGCCCTCCTTGATCGCGGCGCCGCGGTCGGCGCCGTGGGCGTCCGGGCTTCGCTCGCTTTACGCGATCTTAATGGCACCGGATTTAACCATAAGCAGTTGTGAAACACGGAGCCAAAGATCGCTCCCGCCGCGTGCCGAGATGAGCGTTGAACCCGGTCGCCTGGACGAAACCCTGGGCCCCACGGTCGCCAGCCGCGCGCCGTCCATGCCGGCGCTCAGGTGGCGTGCCCGGGCGCGGCGCGCCATCCGGCTGTGGTGGCGGCGCGGGCTGCTGCTGTCGCGACGCCTCTCCGCTGCCTTCGCCGCGGTGCCGCTGCTGGACTGGTTCACGCCGGAAAGCATGCAGCACCACGCCGAGGCGCGGCGGCTGGCGCGCATGTTCCTCATCAGCCACATCTTCGGGCCTTTTCTTGGCCTGACGGTCACCGCTTATCTTTACCGGCTCGACCCCGAGCCCGCAGTCCCCTTCTGGATCATCGTCGCCGCCATCGCCGCTTTCTGGGCGTTCCCGCCCGCTTTGCGATGGACCGGCCGGTTCAGACTGCTGGCGCTGCTGTCGCTGCAGAACCTCACCTTCGTCGTTCTCTTCGTCTCCTATCACTATGGCGGGCTCAATTCGCCGTTCCTGGCGTGGCTGCTCACCGTTCCGCTGCTGTCCTTCTATTATCTCGGCGGCAGCCGGCTGCAGCACTTGGTGCTTACCATGCTGCTGACCGAACTCGCCGTTTTTTGGACGGCGGCCAGCGGCGAGCATGGCTCCTCGCGGGTGCCTTCCGAGGCGCTGTCGCAGGTCGGCATCGTCTCCGGACTCTGCGCCGGCATCTATGTGACCTTCATGGCGCGCTACTACGCGCGCGTCGTCGCCTCGCAATCCGAGCTCGAGCGCGAAGTCCAAAGCCACAAGGCGACGGTGACGCGGCTCGCCGAAGCCAAGCACGCGGCGGAGGCGGCGAGCCACGCCAAGACCGAATTCCTCGCCAATATGAGCCACGAGCTGCGCACGCCCTTGAATGCCATCATCGGCTTCTCCGAACTCATGTCGCGCGAGACCTTCGGCCCGCTTGGCGACGCGCGATACCAGGCCTACGCCGAAGACGTCCATGACAGCGCCGGCCATCTGCTGGCGATCATCAACGACATTCTCGAAGTGGTGAAGGCCGAGGCGGGCAAGATCGAATTGGCCGAGGAGATGGTCGATCTCGGCGATGTCTTCGGCGCCGCCGCGCGCCTGTTCGCGCCGCGCCTGGCAAAAGCCGGCCTGTCGCTGACCGTCAACCTGCCGCCAAACCTGCCGCGCTTGCGCGCGGACAGCAGGAAGGTCAGCCAGATCTTGCTCAACCTGCTGTCCAACGCAGTCAAATTCACGCCCGAGGGTGGCCGCATTGCGATCAGCGCCGCCGCTCACCCGCGGCACGGATTGTCGATCACCGTGCAAGACACCGGGATCGGCATCGCACGCGTCCATCTCGCCAGCCTGGCCCAGCCCTTCTTCCAGGTCGAAAGCGCGTTCAACCGGCGCCACGCGGGCACGGGGCTGGGCCTGACGATCGTCGCCACAATGATGCGCCAGCATGGCGGCACGGTGGATTTCGAGAGCGAGGTCGGCAAGGGTACGACAGCGCGCATCGTATTTCCGCCGCAGCGCGTCCTCGCCGCCGACGCCGCGTTCACCGCTTGGCCCGCCGTGTTCACGGCATGGCCCGCGGACGGCCCTTAGCGCGGTCGCCGTCGCGCCTGCCGCGGCGTGGTGGGCGATGAGGGATTCGAACCCCCGACCCCCTCGGTGTAAACGAGATGCTCTACCGCTGAGCTAATCGCCCGTCGAGGCCGCGCGGATCATAGCACAACAGGCGCGGCCGGGTGCTCGACCTGCACGCGCGATTATTGCACCGATTCCTTGAGGCCCTTGCCGGCACGGAACTTCGGCAGCTTCGAGGCGGGGATCTGAATCTTCTCGCCGGTGCGCGGGTTGCGCCCTTCGGATGCGGCGCGGTTGGTGACGCTGAACGTGCCGAAGCCGACGAGGCGGACCTCGAGGCCCTTCTTCAAGGCGTCGCCGATGGAGTCGAACACCGCTTCGAGCGCCTTCTCCGCATCCGCCTTGGTGAGGCCGGTAGCCGCCGCGACGGCATCGATGAGTTCGTTCTTGTTCACGAGTGCCCCCTGTCTGGCGTGAAGGTTTGGGAAGTCGACGGCGGAGCAAAAGTCCGCGTGCGCGCCGCAGTGTAGATCGCGGTCCGCGCGTGCGTCAATTGCGGAACACGGTGCATCGCAACGATTCGCAGATTGCGCCTGTCGGCAAAAGAGGCAAAAGAAGGGCGCCGCCACCCCTTCGGATGGCGGCGCACAATATTCGCGACCGCTATGCCTAGTGCGTGACGACGCCGGGACGGTCGTCTTCGACCTTCGGCGGCAGCACCTGCGGCGTGTCGCCCTCCTCGCGCCACTCGATCGGCTGCGGCGGGGAGACCAGCGCGTATTTCAGCAGCTCGTCGGCCGACGCCACCGCGATGACGGTGAGGCCGCGCTTCACGTTGTCGGGAATCTCGGCGAGATCCTTCTCGTTCTCCTTCGGGATCAACACCGTCTTCAAGCCGCCGCGCAACGCCGCCAGCATCTTCTCCTTGAGGCCGCCGATCGGCAGCACCCGGCCGCGCAGCGTGATCTCGCCGGTCATGGCGATGTCCCTGCGCACGGGGATGCCGGTGAGCACCGAAACGATCGACGTCACCATGGCGACACCTGCGGACGGCCCGTCCTTGGGCGTGGCGCCCTCGGGAACGTGGACGTGGATGTCCTTCTTCTCGAAGGTCGAGGGCGTGATGCCGAAGGCATAGCTGCGCGACTTGACGTAGCTCTCCGCGGCCTGCACCGACTCCTTCATCACGTCGCCAAGCTTGCCGGTCGCGATCACCCTGCCCTTGCCGGGCACGGTCACCGCCTCGATCGACAACAGCTCGCCGCCCACCTCCGTCCACGCGAGGCCGGTGGTGACGCCGACGAGATCGGTGTCTTCGACCTCGCCGTAGCGGAAGCGCCGCACGCCCGCGAACTTCTCGAGATTGCGCCTGGACACCGTGATCTTCTTGAGCTGGCGCATCAGGATTTCCTTGATGGCCTTGCGCGTGAGATTGGCGATCTCGCGCTCGAGATTGCGCACGCCCGCCTCGCGCGTGTAGTAGCGGATGAGATCGCGCAACGCGTCGTCGGTGACCGTCCACTCGGTCTTCTTGAGCCCGTGCGCCTTCACCTGCTTCGGGATCAGGTGCCGGCGGGCGATCTCGACCTTCTCGTCCTCGGTGTAGCCGGGGAGGCGGATGATCTCCATGCGGTCGAGCAGCGGCTGCGGCATCCGCAGCGTGTTCGCCGTCGTGACGAACATCACGTCCGACAGGTCGTAATCGACCTCGAGGTAGTGGTCGTTGAAGGTCGAGTTCTGCTCCGGGTCGAGCACTTCGAGCAGCGCCGAGGACGGGTCGCCGCGCCAATCGGCGCCCAGCTTATCGACCTCGTCGAGCAGGAACAGCGGGTTCGACGACTTCGCCTTCTTCATGCCCTGGATCACCTTGCCGGGCATCGAGCCGATGTAGGTGCGGCGATGACCGCGCACCTCGGCCTCATCGCGCACGCCGCCCAGCGACATGCGCACGAAGTTGCGCCCGGTGGCGCGCGCGATCGACTTGCCGAGCGAGGTCTTGCCGACGCCGGGCGGTCCGACGAGGCACAGGATCGGCCCCTTCACCTTGCGCATGCGCTGCTGCACGGCGAGGTATTCCAGGATGCGCTCCTTGACCTTCTCGAGGCCATAATGGTCGTCGTTAAGGACGCGCTCGGCCACCTTGATGTCGCGCCTCACCTTGGTGCGCAGGTGCCACGGAATCGACAGCAGCCAATCGAGGTAATTGCGCACGACGGTCGCCTCGGCCGACATCGGGCTCATCGTCCGCAGCTTCTTGACCTCGGCCTGCGCCTTGTCGCGCGCTTCCTTGGAGAACTTGGTCTTGTTGATGCGCTCCTCGAGCTCGGCCAGTTCGTCGCGGCCGTCCTCGCCCTCGCCGAGCTCCTTCTGGATCGCCTTGAGCTGCTCGTTCAAATAGTACTCGCGCTGCGTCTTTTCCATCTGGCGCTTGACGCGCGAGCGGATGCGCTTCTCGACCTGGAGGACGCCGATCTCGCTCTCCATGTAGCCGAAGACCTTCTCGAGCCGCTCGGACACCGTCTCGGTCTCGAGCAGCTCCTGCTTCTCGGGAATCTTCAGCGCCAGATGCGAGGCCAGCGTGTCGGCGAGCTTCGACGGATCTTCGATCTGGTTGATCGAAACCAGCACCTCCGGCGGGATCTTCTTGTTGAGCTTGATGTACTGCTCGAACTGCGACACCGCCGTGCGCGCCAGCGCCTCGAGCTCCTGCTGCTCGCCGAGCTTCTCCTCGATCGTCTCGGCATAGGCCTGGAAGAACGCCTCGTTCTCGGCGAAGCGCAGGATGCGCGCGCGCTGTCCGCCCTCGACCAGCACCTTCACCGTGCCGTCGGGCAGCTTCAGCAGCTGCAGCACCGTGCCGATCGTGCCGACGGAATAGATGTCGGCCGAAGTGGGATCGTCCTGGGCAGCGTTCTTCTGGGTGACGAGCAGTATCTGCTTGTCATCCTTCATCACGTCCTCGAGCGCGCGCACCGACTTCTCGCGGCCGACGAACAGCGGCACGATCATGTGCGGGAAGACGACAATGTCGCGCAGCGGCAGAACCGGGTAGAGAGCACCAGCACCGCGAGAGATTTCCAACATAACGCCTCTTTGGCTTAGCGGGGGCGGGGTTTGAAGGGCCGGACCCGGCGCGGCGGCAAGCGAGCCGTCGCAAGGGGAGTGTCGGGCATAAAGTGGCGTGTTAAGGGACGCATTCAAGAGCACCGTCGGCTGGGCCGCGGCGCTCGCCGAGCGGTGGCACCGTCAGGCTCCGGTGCCGACATCCCCACGCCGGTCGGAGTAGATGTGCAGGGGCTGTGCGCGGCCTTCGACCACTTCCTTGTTGATGACCATGCCGCTCACGCCATCGAGGCCGGGGAGCTCGAACATCGGCTCGAGCAGGATGGCCTCCATGATCGAGCGCAGGCCGCGCGCGCCGGTCTTGCGGTTGATCGCCTTGTGTGCGATGGCGCGCATCGCCTCTTCGTTGAACTCGAGGCGCACATCCTCCATCTCGAACAGCCGCTGGTACTGCTTCACCAGCGCGTTCTTCGGCTTGGTGAGGATGTCCACGAGCGCGTTCTCGTCGAGATCGTCGAGCGTCGCCACGACGGGGAGACGGCCGACGAATTCGGGGATGAGGCCGAATTTCAGCAGATCCTCCGGCTCGAGGTCCTTGAGGATCTCGCCGGTCTTGCGCTCCTCGGGCCCTCTCACCTCGGCACCGAAGCCGATCGAGGTGCCCTGGCGGCGCTGGGCGATGAGCTTCTCCAGCCCGGCGAAGGCGCCGCCGCAGATGAACAGGATGTTGGTGGTGTCGACCTGCAGGAACTCCTGCTGCGGATGCTTGCGCCCGCCCTGCGGCGGCACGGAGGCGATGGTGCCTTCCATGATCTTCAGGAGGGCCTGCTGCACGCCCTCGCCCGACACGTCGCGGGTGATCGAGGGGTTGTCGGACTTGCGGCTGATCTTGTCGACCTCGTCGATGTAGACGATGCCGCGCTGCGCGCGCTCGACATTGTAGTCGGCGGACTGCAGCAGCTTCAGGATGATGTTCTCGACGTCCTCGCCGACATAGCCGGCCTCGGTGAGCGTCGTCGCATCGGCCATGGTGAAGGGCACGTCGATGATGCGCGCCAGCGTCTGCGCCAGCAGCGTCTTGCCCGAGCCGGTGGGGCCGACCAGGAGGATGTTGGACTTGGCGAGCTCGACGTCGTTGTTCTTGGCGCCGTGCGCCAGTCGCTTGTAGTGGTTGTGGACGGCCACCGACAGCACGCGCTTGGCATGCTCTTGGCCGATCACGTAATCGTCCAGCACCTTGCAGATGTCGCGGGGGGTCGGCACCCCGTCGCGCGACTTGAGGACGGTCGTCTTGTGCTCCTCACGGATGATATCCATGCAGAGCTCGACGCACTCGTCGCAGATGAACACCGTGGGGCCGGCGATGAGCTTGCGCACCTCGTGCTGGCTCTTTCCGCAGAAAGAGCAGTAGAGGGTGTTCTTCGCATCTCCGCCGCTGGCCTTGCTCATGGGCACTCCGTAAACGACCGAGGGGCGCCCTCGGTCCCATCACCTAATCCCGGCACCGCCTCGCGGTCTCCGGCTCCGGTGGCCTTGGACCCGCCAACCGGCGGCCCAGGCCCGCTACCCTCGACAGACGCCGGACTCCCCATAATAAGACGATATGTAGGGGGCGGCGATCAATAACTAGTTAAAGATAGGGTACGAATCGCCGACCAACAACCATGGCTACCCGTGCCTTAAGATCCTGGACGCGTCTTGTTCTCCTCCTCCCGGACCGGGCGGCTCATCATCACCTCGTCAATTAGGCCAAATTCCTTGGCTTCGACCGGCGACATGAATTTGTCACGCTCTACCGCCGCGTTGATCACCTCGATCGTCTGGCCGGTATGCTTAACGTAGATCTCGTTGAGTTGTGCCCGCATGCGCAGAATTTCCCGCGCCTGGATCTCGATATCGGTCGCCTGGCCCTGGGCGCCGCCCGAGGGCTGGTGCACCATGACCCGGGCGTTGGGCAGTGCCACGCGCTTGCCCTTGGCGCCGGCGGTCAACAGGAGCGAGCCCATCGAGGCCGCCAGGCCGACGCATACCGTCGCCACATCCGAGCGGATGTATTGCATCGTGTCATAAATGGCGAGGCCCGAGCTCACCACCCCGCCGGGCGAGTTGATGTAGAAGGCGATGTCCTTGTTCGGGTTCTCCGACTCGAGGAACAGGAGCTGGGCGCAGACGAGGCTCGCCACCGCGTCGTTGATCGGGCCGACCAGGAAAATGATCCGTTCCTTCAGCAGGCGCGAATAGATGTCGTAGGCGCGCTCGCCGCGGTTGGTCTGCTCGACCACCATCGGCACGAGAGTGTTCATGTAAATTTCGGTTGGGTCCATCTTGCACCTCAGCTCTGGGGGGGCGCGGCTCGGCTCTCCTTGCGCGCCGCGCGTTTTTTCGATTTCGCCGGCTTCTCCGTCTCCGCCGCGGCGGCCTCCTCGCCTTCCTCGTCCTCCTCCGTGAGCAGTTCGCTCGGCGGGACGGAGCGGTCGGTCACCTCGGCGATCTCCAGGATGTAATCGACCACCTTGTTCTCGAAGATCGGCGCGCGCAGGTTGTCGAGGGCTCCGGGCTGCTTGCGATAATAGTCGATCACTTGGCGCTCATGGCCGGGATAGCGGCGCACCTCCTCGCCGAGCGCCCGGTTGACCTCATCCTGGGTCACCGAGATATTGTTACTCCGACCCACTTCGGAAAGGAGCAGGCCCAAGCGCACGCGGCGCTCGGCAATGCCGCGGTATTCCGCCTTGATCTCGTCGTCGCTCTGGGCCTCCTCGGGTTGGGCGACGCCGGACTGCTTGGCGCGCTCGCGCTCGGCCTCGAACTGCTTCCAGATCACGTCGAGTTCGATGTCCACCATGCCCTGAGGCACCGGAAACTCGTGGCGCTCGGCGAGGCGGTCGAGCAGCTGGCGCTTCAACCGCTGCTGCGCGATGCCGGCGTAGTCGCGCTCGATCTGCCTGCGCAAGGCGTCGCGCAGCGACGGCAGGTTCTCCATGCCCACCGCCTCGGCGAGCGAATCATCGATCGGCTGCGGCAGGAGGCCGCGCACCTCCTTGACGTCGACGGCGAAACGCGCCGTCTTGCCGGCGAGGTCCTGGGCGCCGTAATCGGCGGGGAAATTGACGGTCACGTCGCGGTGCTCGCCGGGCTTGGCGCCCAGCAGTTGCTCCTCGAAGCCGGGGATGAAGCTGCCGGAGCCGAGCTCGAGGCGATGGCCCTTGGCGCTGCCGCCGGGGAATTCCGTGCCATCGATCGAGCCGACGAAGTCGATCACCGCGACGTCGCCGACCGCGCCGGCGCGGTCGACCGGCTCGTCCTTGCGCTGCTGCTTCGCCATGCGCTCGAGCGCGGCGTCGATCTCCTGGTCGGGCACCTCGGGCCGCAGCCGCTCGAGCTTGAGCTCGGCGAAATCCATCGGCACGAACTCGGGCAGCACCTCGACGGCAAGCTTGTATTCGAGATCCTTGCCCTCGTTGAACGAGACGATCTCGACCTTGGGCTGCAGCGCCGGCCGCAGCTTGTGCTCGCGCATCGCCTCGCTCGAGCTGTCGTTGACGGCGCGCTCGATGACCTCGCCCATGACCGACGAGCCGTACCGCTTCCTCAGCACGGTGAGCGGCACCTTGCCGGGGCGGAAGCCGGGGAGCCGCACCTGGCGGCCGATCTCATGCAGCCGGGTCTCGACGCGCCGCGCGATATCGTCGGCGCCGATGGTCACCTTGAACTCGTGCTTGAGCCCTTCGGCATTGGTCTCGGTGATCTGCATGGCCCTCGTGCCTGGTTAAGCGTGCTCCGCCCGGCCGCACGCCGCGCGATGGTCAGGATGCCCCATGGTGCGGGCGGAGGGATTTGAACCCCCACGACTTGCGTCGCTGGAACCTAAATCCAGTGCGTCTACCAATTCCGCCACGCCCGCCCGACGGCGGCGAAGCGGCCCTGCAACGCGCTCCGCCGACGAAGGCGGGTTCATAGCATAGCGAAGGGGGCAGTGGAACAGGCGGGCGTGGCGGTGTCGTCCCGCGGACCCGTGCAGGCCCTCAGCTTTGCGGCCGTGGCGATCGTCCCGCTCTGAAGCGGCGGTAGAGGCGGTAGAGGAACAGTCCGACCAGCGGCAGCCACACGGCGAAGACGAGCCAGGGCGGCAGGTATGGCAGGGCATCTGGGGAGAGCAGCAGCGGCAGAAGCGCCTGCACACCGAAAGCCGCACCGGCGACCAGCCCGAGCGTCACCAACAGAGCCAGCAGCAGGGTGAAGGTCAATTGCACCGCGTCATCCCTCGCCGCTCCTCCATCGCGCCAGGCAGGCCCGCGCTGCCGCATCGAGGATGGCGTCGGCGTCGAGGCGATAGACGCGATAAAGGTCGGGCAGATCGCCCGACTGGCCGAAATGCTCGACGCCCAGCGGATAGACACGATGCCGCGCCACGGCGCCGAGCCAGGACAGCGTCGCCGGATGGCCGTCGATGAGGGTGACGAGCGCCGCATCCTCAGCGAGCGGCGCGAGCAGCCGCGCCACCTGGCTCGTCTCGCCGCCGCGCAATCCCTCGAGCCAGCCGGCATGGAGCCGATCGGCCGAGGTGACCGCGAGAAGGCCGGCGCCGGGAATATCCTCGAGCAGGATCTCGAACGCCGCGAGCGCCTCGGGCGCCACCGCGCCGGCATAGGCGATGGCGAGCTCGGCGCCGGGCTGCGGCGGCTTCAGCCAATAGCCGCCGGCGACGATGTCGGCCGCGAGTTCGCCGGTCATCGCGCGCCGCGGCTGCGCGACGGGCAGCGTGGAGAGACGCAGATAGACCGAGCCGCCATCCTCGGCCTGGAGATGGTCGAAGCTCCAGCGCATCAGCACGGC
>Ga0185299_10004689_pt1 | contig 16229 bp, 6 predicted proteins | sample PaiPotPPA55metaG_FD_128002 | JGI IMG/M metagenome (GOLD analysis project Ga0185299, IMG submission 128002) | Iron sulfur acid spring bacterial and archeal communities from Banff, Canada, to study Microbial Dark Matter (Phase II) - Paint Pots PPA... ...
ATCGTCTGCCCGCCTCTCTGTCGAACTGGTCCCGCATTCCCGGTGGTCCTCGCCCGAGGATCTTCCGGACGAAACAGTACCTCGCGCGGCACCGCTCGTTTGAGTGAGAGCCCGTATACCCGGGCGGGTCCCCGGGAATGATCTTGCCCAGCGGACCGGGAATCCGCTTCACGGGCGGTGATCCTGCCGTCCGGGCTCGTACTTGGGGATAGTGGGGAAACAGCACATGGCCTACATCACGACGGGGCTCACCAACGGCGGCATCACCACCCATTACGCGTTCTCGTACGACGATTCGCTGCAGCAGACCGCGGCGAACCCGACCGGGCCAGAGCCGGCCAGGACCAACGCGCTCATCGCGGCAAGCGAAGGCGACTACAACCTCCTGTCGGGCTGGTTCGGCGGCACGGTGAACGACGACGTCACCGGGGTGAAGGTCCAGGTGTCCACGCTGGACGACGGGGCGAATTGGGGCGGGTCGGGCACCGACTCCACCGTCACGCTCAAGCCCGGCGGAGCCTCGTACACCGACGACGCGGCCTACCTGCGCTACCTGCTGGTCTCCGAGGTCTCGGAGATCTTCATGATGGTGCAGAACAAGGGCTGGTTCCAGGGCTCGAACGAGGGCAGCAAGGGCGAGGGCCTGTCCCGGTTCCTCGCCGCCCGGCTGCTCGACGTCAACGGCATCACCGAACTCCAACTGCGCACCGACTACAGCACCGTGTCGAAGTGGCTCAACAGCGGCCGGGCCGACTATGTGAACAACGCGCCGGACGACAACGGCTTCGACGACGTCAACGGGTGCACCGTCCTGTTCATGTGGTACCTGTTCGCACAGCTCAGCTTCACCGAGAAGGAGATCGTCGCCGCGGCCGGGGCCACGCTGGCGGATGTCTACCGGACGCTGACCGGGGCGTCCGGGGATCCGTTCCCCTTCTTCAAGGGCCTGCTCGACGCGGTGTACCCGTCGACCACGGGCTCTGCGGTCGCCGGACCCAACCCGGACAACCCCTGGCCGCTGGCCCGGCACTCGTTCTGGGTGGACAAGAGCACCTACGGACACGACGAGGTGGCCGACCTGACCGCCTCGCGCAACGGCTCCTTCCCGAACGCGCTGTGGCTGGTGGTCGAGGGCCTCAACCTCCGGGTGCTCGGCACAGCACAGCCCGCCCTCTCCGGCGCCGCACTGACCTTCCCGGCCATCGGTATCACGGCCGGCGCGTCCGGCCCGCGGTACGAGGCTCCGGGCAACGCGAACATCCCGCAGCGCGTCCGGTTCCCCTTCGACACCTCATTCACCACCGGCTCGCTCGCCGGCTTCCCGGCCGTCGGCTCCCCGCCCGTGCTGAGCGAACTGGACGGCGCGATCACGGTCGGCGGGAACGTGGCGAACGCCGCGACGGAACTGGAATTCGTCTCGGGCGCGGATCCGTACTTCACGAACGTCAACCCGGTGCTCGGCAACGTCTCCTGGCTCAGCCAGGATCTGCGCGTGTTCACCGCCACCCCGGCGCTCCAGGCCGTGCCGGTACCCGGCGGCCCGACGTTCGGCGCGGACGACTCGGCCGGCGCCTACGTCTACATCCAGGCGTTGCTCGCCCATCTCAACAGCAGCTACGGCAACCCGGCCGGGACCGATCCGTTCGACCCGTCCTCGAACGTGATCCCGGGGCAGGCCGACGCGCTGACCGGCGACTCCTCGGTCACCCCGTTCGGCGGGAACCCGCGCTCGCACAACTACAACTTCGCGATCGCCCGCGTCCGCCTGCGCGGCACCGCGGGTGCGGCCGGCCAGGCGGCGCCCGTCCGTGTCTTCTTCCGCCTCTGGTCCACGCAGAGTACTGACACGGACTATCAGCCCGGCTCGACCTACCTGAGCCACCAGGACACGGCGGCCCTGCCGGACTGGCCGCTGGCTCCCGCGGATAACCACACCATCCCGATGTTCGCCACCGGCGCCGCCCCGAACTTCAACGACCCGAACAACGCGGAGCTCGGGGCCTCGGGAGTCAACAACCGGACCATCACGATCGCCTCCGGTGACCAGCAGTGGGCTTACTTCGGGTGCTTCCTCAACGTCTACGACCACGCGAACACGGTCAACAACACCCCGGTCACCAGCGTGCTCACCGGCTCGCACCATTGTCTGGTCGCCCAGATCGCCTCCGACGCCGCGCCGATCCCGAGCGGCGGCCAGGTCAACGCGACCCCGAGCACCAGCGACAAGCTCGCGCAGCGCAACCTCCAGCTCTCCACGTCCGACAACCCGGGATCCCCGGCCACCCACGTCGTCCCGCAGACCTTCGATCTGCGGCCCAGCAACGAGTCCGTGTCCGGCGAGGCATTCGACGACCGGCCGGACGAGCTCATGATCGACTGGGGAAGCGTGCCGCCGGGCAGCACCGCCACGGTCTACTGGCCGCAGGTGGACGCCGCAACGGTGGTCGCGCTGGCCGCCGCGCTCACTCCGGCGCTGCCGCTGACGGCAGTGGACGCGCACACGGTCCAGTGCGAGGTAGTCGACGGGGTGACCTACCTGCCCATCCCGAGCGGCCCGACCGAGCGCGTGGCCGGGCTGCTGACGGTGGATCTGCCTGCGGATGTGGTGAAGGGCCAGGAGTTCGACGTGGTGCTGCGCCGTGTGCGTACCCGTACGATCTTCACGCCGCCGCCGATCCACATCGTCAAGGCCCCAGCGGCCTCCCCCGCGACCACCTCAGTCGGGCGCACGATCGACGGCAACCCCGGCACCCCGATCGCCACCCGGCCCGCGCCGAACGCCGAGACGAACTGGCGTTACGTCGCCGGCGCCTGCCAGGTCAAGATCCGCGTTTCGACGGCCCCTGAGATGCTCCCCGCCGAGCGCGACTCGCTCGCGATCTTCAAGTGGCGCCTCGGGCACACCCCGTCCACCGACCGCTGGTACCCGGTGCTCCAGCGTTACGTCGACCTGCTCGCCGAGCGCGTCCGCGGACTCGGCGGCGACCCCGACCAGATCCCGCCCTCCCTCGATGGCGCGCCGCCCCTGACCGGTAAGGGCTCGGAGGAGGGCTACGTCCTCGAGGTGCACTACGACTGCCAGGGCCACGTCACCGCGTTCGTCCTCGGCACCTGCTGCGGCAGCGTCACCTTCACGCTGAGCGAGGCCGGCCTCGGCGAACTCCTCCTCACCGCCATGCGCCTGCGCCTTCGGGTCGAGGTCGTCACCTGTCAGGACAGCGACCGGCAGATCGAGCAGGTGATCCTCAGGCCGTGACTCCCCTCCCCTACTGCCCTGTTCCGACTTACGCACCGGCCTGCCGCCTGACGTTGCATGTCCCATGAGACGATGCAAGGAGCCAGTACGAGCAGGGAAGCGGGGTCCGGAATGGACGTAGAGCAGCAGGCGGGCAGCGGAGCGACGGTCCGCGAGCTGGAACGCATGATGCAGCAGTTCCCGGACCTGCCGGCGGAGGCCGTGATCAAGCAGGACATCCTCCGGCAGGGACTGGCGTTCAGCCCGGACGCGCTGCGGGTGGCCAGCGGCTACAAGCCCAAGGACTACTTCATCTTCACCTTCGACCTCGTGCCGGTCGCGGAGATGGCCCAACACGCCGGGTTCCGCGCGCCGGAGGAGATCCGGATGACCGGCGGCCCTTACGACCTGCGGCGCACCGTGGTCTCGACCCGGGTCGCGCCGGACAGCCCCTACCGTGTGGAGTTGCGCGAGGGGAAGCTGACGCTCATCTGCGACGGGGCGGCGCTCGCCGACTTGGAGTTCCCGCCGATCCCCGGCTATTACGGACACACGCTCTCGTCGGGGCGGAAGATCAGCGAGATCGCGCCGGCGATCGAGTGGGGATACCTCATCTACCTCACCGTCTACCGGCTGTGCCAGTACTGGGGCCGGGACGAGGAGTGCCGGTTCTGCGATCTGAACGAGAACTTCCGGCAGCAGCGGGCCAACGGCCGCGAGTACACGGCCGTCAAGGAGATCGAAGACATCGTCGAGGCGATGACGCTGATCAGCGAGCACGACACGGTCTCGCGGGCCTACACCGTCACCGGCGGCTCGATCACCCGCAAGCTGGACGGGATGCGCGAGGGCGAGTTCTACGCACAGTTCGCCGAGGCGATCGAGTCGCGGTTCGCCGGACGCTGGATCCCCAAGGCGGTCGTGCAGGCACTGCCGACCGACGAGGTCAAGATGCTGCACGACGCCGGCTATCGGATCTACCATCCCAACTACGAGGTCTGGGACGCCGATCTGTTCAGTTGGATCTGCCCGGGCAAGGATCGCTACGTCGGGCGCGACGCGTGGGTCAAACGCATCCTGGACGCCGCCGAGATCTTCGGCCCGACCAACGTGATTCCGAACTTCGTCGGCGGCGTGGAGATGGCCCAGCCGCACGGCTTCACCTCCGTGGACGAGGCTGTCGCGTCCACCACCGAAGGTCTCGAGTTCTTCATGAGCCACGGCGTGATGCCGCGCTTCACCACCTGGTGCCCCGAGCCGACCAGCAACCTCGGCCGCCAGGAAGGGCCGCCGCTCGAGTACTTCGTCAAGCTGCTGCGCGCCTGGCGAGACACCTTTGAGAAGCACAAGCTCCCGGTTCCGCCCGGCTACGGCAAGCCCGGCGTGGGGAACGCCGAGTTCTCGGTCAGCGCCTTCATGGACGTGATCCGCGTCCCCTGATCCCCTAGAACCGAACCTCCCTGAAGTCCTGAGCCTTTCCCGCACTTGCACTGCTCCTTTGCGCCCTACCCGACGAGTCAGCGCGCTGCTAAAGTCTGCGCGCGAGCAGTAGTACGGCGACTCCGACGCCGCTACATGTCATGCGGTGGTGGTCTGGGCGGACCGGGTGGGCACGGCTCGAATCAGGGGAGCAGAGCATGTCAGGATCGGAGTCCTCGGACAAGCACGCAGAAGAGTCCGTAGAAACGACGTCGGGACCGGTTCAGTCGGCGGAGACGGCCGAGTCCCCGACACTTTCGGAACCGGCCGAGCCCGCGGCGCAGGCTGAGCCCGCGTACTCCGCGCTCGCCGATCTGATTCCTACGACGCAGACGCCGCTGCCGTTGCCGCAAAGCACGAGCACGGCACCACTGGACGTAGCCCGCCAACCGGGCTTCCCGCAGCCGGGCTACCTCCAGCCCGGATTCACTCAACCCGTCAGCGCACAGCCCGCCATTCCGCAGCCCGCCATTCCCCAACCCACCAGCCCCCAGCCGGCCTATCCCTACCCGGGCTACGCGCCGGCCGCCTATCCTCAACCGACCTATCCCCAGCCGGCCGGCTACGGCTACCCCGGCTATCAACAGCACGCCATTGATATACCTACTGCCGATCCAGGCGCCCTGAAGCGTAAGCGCAAGCGGCTGTGGATCATCGGCGCGGTCGTCGTCGTTCTCGGCCTGATATCCGCCGGAATCTATGCGCTCCTTCCGGGGCGCACCGGCAATTCCATCGTCAGTGTGGTCACCTGCAAGTCGGCCGATCTCACGACATGCCTCATCAACGCCCCGGCCGGCGCAGTGCGGCTGAGTGCAAACGGCGACGACCAGTGGCCCCAGCAGACGGTGTCGACCGCGGGCCTGTACGCCGGCAACATCACCACCGACAGCCCAGGCGTCGGCAGCAGCACGACATCGTTGCTGAGCCAGGACGGCGTCAAGACCGTCGCGCACAACGACTGGAACGCCGTCGACGGCGACAACATCGACATCGTGCTGCTCCGCTTCAGTACCCAGAAGGGCGCTCAAGCGTGGAACTCGACCCGTGCCGCCGAGATCCTCGCCGCCTACCCGGGCTCGACCGTCGCCATCCCGGGCGATTCGACCAACGACGCCCACGCCGCTACCAAGCCTGATGCCAAAGGCGATATCGATGCGGGTTATTCGACCGTCGTCGGGCAGATCGTGCTCAACGTCTCCTACTCAAGCCCGAACCGGTTGAGCGCCCAAGACCTGCAGAACTGGGCCGGCACCGAGCTCACGTCGCTGCGAACCGCACCCGCCCCGGCGGCCGACGCGGCGCCCACCGCCCCGGCCACCCAGCAGGTCGCGTGCGGCTCCGGACTCCAGTCCTGCCTGATGGCGACGCCGGGCGACGGCCAGGCATGGTCGAATCCCACTGACTCGCACTGGGTCGCCGGCTCCTCGCTCACCTCGGCTCAGCTCGTGCACCTTTTCTGGGAGAACGCGTCCGCCGCCGTGCAGCAACAGGTGCTGACGAATTTCAACTCGGACGGCGTGGCGAATATCGCCCACGAAGACTGGACGGTCAACAACAACTTCGAGCAGGCCGACCTCTACCTGATCCAGACGATCACTGCGACCGGCGCCAGTCAGCTGAACAGCAGCAACTTCGGCGAGCCCGTTTGGGGCGGCGGCTTGAGCGGCGTCAGCTACACAATCCCCAACGCATCCAATGCCCAGGCTTGGTACACGAATAAGACGGACTCGAGCGGCTTCATCGACTTCGCTTACACCACCACCGTCGGCAACGTGATCGTCTTCGGCTGGCTCTACTTCTACGGGTCCTTGGACTCGGGCACGGCGAACAGCTGGGCCGAGCCCGAACTCGACCGCGTCGGCGGGAGCACGCAGACCGCGCCCATGGGTCTGTTCTCGCTGACCGCACCCACGCTTCCAGCCGCCAGTCCTGGGACCTGCCCCGCCTCGGGCGACTGTCTGCTGCCGCTGCCGGCCGGTGCCTCGGACACGACGACGTCGTCCTACCAGAACGGGGAGAGCCTCAGCGCCCCGGCGTACGTCGACCAATACGAGGCCGGTTCAAGTGACGCGATCACCACGTGGCTGAACTCGGACGGTTTCTTCTCCGCCGAACACCGGTCCTGGACCGCCTCGAACGGTGCCACCGCCGACGCTGTTCTGCTTAAGTACACAACGCCCGCGCAAGCACAGGCGGCTGCGATGCTTGAGTATGGGGTCAACGCTTCGGCAGACCGAGTGTGCACCGATACAGCGGTGCCAGACTCGCTTTGTCTGGCGGCGCCGGTCAGCACCTCCGACCTCCTACAGAAGGAGACCATCTGGGTACTCGCATGGAAGGGCGACTATGAGGTGAGCGTCAGCGTGTCGATTTCGAACGCTGCGGATCTCGTGCAGGCCTACACCTGGACCCAGCAGCAGCTAGACATGCTGCCCGCGAGCTGATCGGACGGCCGCGAGCGGCTGCTTGTTGGCGCTACGGTCGGGTCGCGGCAGCCGGCTTCGCGGCCGCGAGACGCGGGCTGGCGGCGAGCGCGAAGGCGCCGGCCGATCTCGCTGATCTCATGTCCAGTTCCCTTTCACGTGTTAGTCCGCAGTGCCGAGGTCGCCACGCGGACGGATCCCCTAATTGCGCGGCGACCTCGGCTTTGAGCCTGCACCCACTGTGCGCCTCAGACATCTACGCTTCATCTATCTTCAGTTCGACAGGAGTGGCCCGTCGTGCAGTTCGAGATCTTGGGTCCGATACGGCTTACGGTGTCCGGTCATGCCGTGCGGATCGGGTCGGCGCGCCAACGCGCGGTGCTGGCCGTGTTGCTGCTCTCGGCGGGACGCACCGTCTCCGTGGACCGGCTCATCGAAGCGGTGTGGGGCGAGCAGCCGGCCGACAGTGCGCTGAACCTGGTCCGCACCTACGTCTGGCGGCTGCGGTCGCTGCTGACGGAGGACGGCGAGACCCGCCTGGAGACCGAGCCGGCCGGCTACCTGCTGCGGGTGAAGCCGGGTGAACTCGACCTGGCGGAGTTCGAGCGGCTGGTGGCGGACGGCCGGGCCGCGCTGGCACGTGACGAAGCGTCCGCGGCCGCGTCGCATCTGCGTGCCGCGCTGGACCTTTGGCGTGGTGAGCCGCTCGAGGACGTGACCCTGCACGGCGGGGACCGGGCTGCTGAGACGCTGCGCCTGAACGAGGCGCGTGTGGCCGCGCTGGAAGAGCGCATCGAGGCGGACCTGGCCCTTGGCAGGCATGAGGAACTGATCGGCGAGCTCCGGCAGCTCGCCGCGCAGCACCCGCTGAGGGAACGGACCGCGGGCTCGCTGATGCTGGCCTGCTATCGCTCCGGCCGCCAGGCCGACGCGCTCAGTGCCTACCAGACGTTGCGGACCGCCCTCGTCGAGGAGCTCGGCCTCGATCCCGGCCCGGCCATCCAATCCCTGCACGATCGCATCCTGAACGGCGATCCCGACCTGCAGGCCGACTCGGCCGCAACCGGGTCCGGCACCCGGCACACGCCTCGGCAGCTGCCCGCCGCCCCCGGGCACTTCACGGGCCGCGCCGAAGAGGTCCAAGCGCTGACCGAGCTGATGAAGAACGGCGAGCGTCCGCCGGGCACCGTGGTGATCTGCGCGATCGACGGGATGGGCGGGATCGGCAAGACCGCGCTCGCGCTGCACGCCGCGCACCTGCTGGCCGACAAGTACCCGGACGGGCAGCTGTTCCTCGACTTGCACGGCTACACGAAGGGTCTGGAGCCGCGCGATCCCGCGGATGCGTTGGCGGTCATCCTGCAGGTGCTCGGCATTCCGGCGCGGCAGATCCCTCCCGAGCTCGACGCGCGCGCCGCCCTGTACCGGGACCGGCTCGCCGACACGCGCACCCTGATTCTGCTGGACAACGCGGCGAGCGAGGAGCAGATCCGCCCGCTCCTGCCCGGCAGCGGCAATTGCCTGACCCTGATCACGAGCCGTACCCGGCTGCGGTCCCTGGACGACGCCCACACCGTGCCGCTGGACCTGCTGCCCGTCGACCAGGCCGTGGCGCTGCTGCGCGTGGTGGCCGGGCCCGGCCACCACGCCGTCGACGAGGCGGTGTTCGAGCAGATCGCGGAGCTGTGCGGGCGACTCCCGCTCGCGTTGCGCATCGCCGGCGGCCTGTTGCGCCATCGGTCCGCGTGGACCGCGTGGCATCTGACCGACAAACTGCGGGAAGGGCGCCCGGGCCTCGAGCTGTTCCGCGACGGCGATCGGGACCTGACCGCGGTCTTCGAGCTCTCCTATCGCGCGCTGATCGACCGTCAGCGACTGACGTTCCGCTATCTCGGCCTGCTGCCGGGACCGGACTCGGATGGCTACGCGGTCGCCGCGCTGCTGGATTGCGACCCAGCCGACGCCGAGCGGTCACTGCAGGATCTGGTGGACCACCACCTGCTCATCGAGCCGACCGTCGGCCGCTACCGGATGCACGACCTGATCCGGCAACACGCGCAGGCCCTCGTCGAACAGGATCCGGCTGCCGACCGCGCCGACGCGCTGGACCGGCTGATGGGCTACTACCAGCACACCGCTGATCGCGCGGACGCCCGCATCGCGCGGTATCCCCGGCACTCCCTTGCGGGCCCGGCCCCCAGGTATGCCCCTGAGCTTTCCGATGTGCAGAGGGCCTACATGTGGCTGCGGACCGAGCGGGCCAACCTGGAGGCCTGCATCCAGCGGGCCACGGACGAAGGCCAGGACGCCCGCGTCGTCGCGCTGACCGCCGGACTCGCGGCAATCATGCGCGGGGACGGGCCCCTCACCCATGCGGTCTCGCTCTTCACGGCCGCGTCGCGCGCCGCCGACCGGCTCGGCGACACGCGCACCCGGGCCAGGGTCCTGACTCACGTCGCGGTGCTGCGGGCGCATTCCGACGACTATCAGGGCTCGCTGGGGATTTTCGACCAGGCAGTCGCGCTGCATGCCGAGACGGGCGATCGGCGAGGCGTGGCCGTCGCCAGGGCCGAAAGCAGCGTCGCCCTGCGGCTGACCGGCGATCTGGACGGCGCGATGCGAGAGCTCGAAGAACCGCTCGCCGAGTTCGTCGCACTGGACGACGTGCTGGGACAGGCCAGCGCGCTCTCGGAACTGGGCATCACCCGGTATCTGACCGGCGACGCGTCGCGGGCGGTGGACGATTTCGCCGAGGCGCTGCCGCTGCATCGCACCCTGGGAAACCGGCGCGGCGAGGCGGACGTCCTGGTCACCCTGGGCGGCGTGCAGCACTCGATCGGCGATCTGTCGGGGTCGGTGAAGAACCTGGAGGAAGCCCTTGCCATCTACCGCGAGCTCGGCAACCGCGTCGGCGAGGGCAAGACCCTGGTCGAGATGGCCGGGGTGCTGCGGCTGCGGGGCGACCTCGACGGCGCGAAGCGCGCGGTAGACGAGGGTTTGGAGATCTGTCTGAAGACGGGCAACCGCCTCGGGCGGGCCGTCGCCTGGGAAAGTCGGGCACTGGTCTTGAAGGCGGCGGGCGATCTGCCCGGGGCGATGCGTGACTTCGAACACGCCCTCGACGTGTTCCGCGAGATCGGGGCGCGTGGCAACCAGGCCTGGGTGCTCAACGGCTACGCGGCGGTTGTCGACGACGCGGGCGATCCGGCACGCGCCCTCACCCTCTACCGTGACGCGCTCGTTCTGGCGCGCGAAGCGAAGATGCGCGACGAGCAGGCCATCTCGCTGGAGGGCATCGGGGAACTCCAGGTTAGGGCGGGCGAGCGGAGCAAAGGGGCGCAGTGCCTGACGGAGGCGCTGGCGATCTTCCAGCAGCTCGGGCAGAAGTCCGACGTCGGCCGGATCGAAGCGCGCCTCGCGGAACTAGGCTGACGCCGTGTCACGGCGCTGTGCCGGACCAGCCCTGAAGGCGGGTCCGGCACAGCGGGTCACAGTGCACTGAGCCTCGCGGCTATTCCGTGTTCTTATCCGAGTTCTTATCCGTGGTCTTGACCGTCAGCGTCACCGGGACGGCTGGGAGCGGGTATGGGGTCGTGGTGCCGAACACGAGCTCGGCGCTGTAGGTGCCTGGTTGGGTGATCTGCGCGGCACTCGTGTCCAGGGTGACGGTGACGGTCACCCGCTGGTAGGGCCACAGGGTTAGTTGCGTGGTGCTCTCGGCCAGCCAGGGGACGTTGGCGCTCGGGTCCACGGCGTATCCCGGCAGGTATTCCACCACTGTGCTGGGGCTGATACCGCCGGCGGAGCCGCCGAGTTTGTAGAAGCCGAGCGCTCCGGCGCCGCGATACGTGGCGGTGTTGGCGTTCGGCAGCGCGCTCCAGGTGTCGGTCTGCGGGTCGTAGGCGACGCTCTGGTTAGTCAGCGTGCTTGCGGTGGTGACGCCGCTGGAGATGACCAGCATGCCGTTGGCTCCCGCATACGCCGCGCCCCACAGCGGGACCGGCATGTCCGGCAGCGCGGACCAGGCGTTGGTGGACGGGTCGTAGACGTAGGCGTGTTGGATGTTGTCGCCGTTGTCGTCGGTGCCCCCGGCGCAGTAGAGCTTGCCTTCGATGCCTGCGCAAGAAGTCCAGGCGATCGATTCCGGGTAGGCGGCGATCTGGCCCCAGGTGTTGGTAACCGGGTCGTAGACGGAGGCGTCGGTGGTTCCGCAGGGACCTGCGCTGCAGCCGCCCACGAGGTATAGCTTGCCATCGAGGACCGCGCTACCGGCTCCCGCGTACGGTGTGGGATCCGGAGCGCCAGTGGTCCAGGTGTTGTCGGCCACGTCGTAGATCTCCAGCTTCGGATCCACCGAACCGTCGGGGGCCCAGCCGCCCGCGATGTAGAGCTTGCCGTTGATGATGCCGTGCCCCGGAGCCTGGTGGCTGTCCGCGGCCGCGGCGAGCTGGGTCCAGGTGCCGGCCGTCGGATCCAGGACGTAGAGATTGCCGGGCGCAGGGGCACCGAAGGAGAGCCCTGAGTCACCGAATCCTGCGTAGATCTTCCCGTCGTAGGCGTCCGCGACGTCGTCCATCATGGCTTGCGGCAGGTTCTGGGCACTCTGCCATGCGCTGTCCGAAGGCACGACGGACGGAGCGGGCGCGGATGTCTGGACTTGCGACTGTCCGGTGATGTGGCCCGTCGGGTAGGTGCCCGGGATGCGCTGGAGGGGCGCGCCCTGGACTGTGCTGCTCGGCGTGGACGCGACGGCCTGTTGCCCGATCTTGATCGTCGCTGGTGCGCTGCCGGTGTTGGTGACCGTCAGTGTTCTGCTTGTGCGCCCTCCCAGGTCGACAGACGCCGTGATCGATCCGAGATCCACCCGCAACTGTCCGGCCCTGAGCCAGTAGTCCACCCCGACTGCACTATTGGCGCGGATATTCACGGCTCGTGGCGTACTGACATAGTCGAACTTGGCGGCGGTAAGGACGTGCTTGCCAGTACCCGGCACGAACAGCGAGTAGTAGCCGTCGGCGAGGTACGGGTCTTCCGGGGTTGCGATCGTCTTGGCCTGCACGGTTGTGTCGTTCTGGTCGGTCACCGTGGCGTCGATCGCCCCCTGGCCGGTGTTGGCGTCCTGCACCGTGCCGACGACCAGGCCGCCCGGGGTGGGGGTGAAGTCGCGCTGTCCGACGAAGACGTTATCGATCTCCCAGTACCAGGCGCCGTGCGAGGCGTACTGGAAGCGCAGTTGAACCGAAGACTCTCCGGCGTAGGCGGTGAGCGGAACGTCGAAGTGGGCGTCGGCGAGGTAGTAGTCGCCGCTGCTGAGGTCGGGTGTCCACACCGTGGTCCAGGTGGCCCCGCCATCGTCGCTGGCCTGCACGTCGAAGGACTCGTAGTACGGGTTGTCCAACCACATGCTGTCGAAGCCGACTTCCGGCCGGGTGTCGCCGGTGAAGTCGTACACCGGGGTGACCAGCGACGTGTTCAGGTTGCTACTGAACCCGAAGTAGTTGCTGTCGGCGATGGCGAATCCTCCGGTACCACCGGTGTTGTTGCCTCGGCTGCCCGGATCGTTGAACTGCCAGCCGCCGGAGGTATTGGGGGCGTTGACCACGCTCCAGCCGGCCGGCGCGGAGGTGGTGGAGTCGAAGGTTTCCGTCGGCCCGGTCAGTGCGAGCTTGTAGCCGGGGGCGGTGGCTGTCCACGGGTCGGCGGTTGCCGCGACGTCGACGGACAGCGGTGCCCGAGTGACCTGCACGGTCTTGGTGACCGCGTCGTAGCCGGGCGAGGCGGGCGCGAACTCGAGGGTGTAGTCAGTATTCTGAGGCAGTGTCAGCTTGTAGCGTCCGGTGAGCGGATCGGTCCACACGGCGTTGGGATCACCGCTGACGCTGACTTTCGAATACAGTGGCCAACCCTGGCCGGAGCCGTCGGTGACCGTGCCCGAGACGGTCTCGCTCGGCACCTGCGTCAGTCTGAAGTTCTTCGTGGCGGTGGTGCCTGCGGCGACGGTCAGGGTCGCGGTGCCCGTCACGTATCCGAACGCGGTGACGGTGAGGTCACGACTCCCGGCAGGCAGCGCGAGCGTGTAACGGCCCTGCGCATCGGTGTGCGTGACGTCGGTCCCGTCGCTGACTGCGGCTCCGACGATCGGCTTGTGGCCGGCGCGGTCGGTGATGGTGCCGGTCAGTGTGCCGTGCGGGCCGGTGCGGAACGCTTGCAGGCCGTCCGGGGAGCCTTGACCGGTGGGGCCGTCGTAGCCGGTCACGGCGTTGCACAGGTAGCCGACCGGGCAACCGCCGTTGGTGCCGCTGGTGACGTCGGTCAGGCCGGTGCCCGCCGCGTAAGGGTACGAGTTGGGGTAGGTTCCCGCGGCCGGGGAGCCCGCGTCGGCGTACACGCCGGCGATGATCGGTGAGGCCACGCTGGTACCGCCGTAGACGCCCCAGCCGACGCCGCTCTCGTACACGGCCACGCCGGTGGCCGGGTCCGCGACAGCAGAGACGTCGGCGACCGTGCGGTTAGCGCAGCCGGTGTCGTGTTGGAAGGTGGGCTTGGGTTCGTAGATCGAGCAGCCGGAACCGGCGCCGGCCCACGCCGTCTCCGACCAGCCGCGAGCACTGCCCGAGTTAAGGGTCAGGCTCGTACCGCCGACCGAGGTGACATATTGCGAGGCCGCGGGATAGGCCACGCCGTAGCCGGAGTCGCCGGAGGAAGCGATGACGGCGACGCCGGGGTGGTTGTAGTAGGCGTCGAGCGTGGTGGTCTCGGAGGGGTCTTCGCCAGAGCCGGGGGTGGAGGTGTAGGTGGAGCCGTAAGAGTTCGACACGAACTCGGCACCCAGGGCCACGGCTTCGTCCACGGCCGCGCCGAGGTTGTCCTCGCTGTCGTCGGTGGCCTCTACGAGCAGGATGTGGGCGTTGGGGGCGGCGGCGGAGACCATGTCGAGGTCGAGGGATATCTCCCCGTCCCAACTGCCGTTGGCGGGCGGGTACTGGGCGCCACCGGTCTGGTCGACCTTGCTGAAGCAGCCGTTGGCGCTGGTGCACGCCGGGAGGCCGTACTGCTGGCGGTAGACAGCCAGGTCGGCCTCGGCGGTGGGGTCGTCGTAGGCATCGACGATGGCGACGGTCTGCCCCGACCCGCCGTCGGACGGCAGCGAATACGCGCCCTGAAGGTCGGCCGGTCCGTACCCGGCAGGTGCGGTGGCGGACGTCTGCGCGTGTGCCGACTGCTTGATGTCCGTGCGCCGCAGTGCGAAGCAGGAGAACGTGCCGGGCTTCGCCGCAGCGCAGGTGGACTGATAGGTGGGGGCGGTATTGGAGTCGGCAGCCGCGGCGGCCTTGGCCGCCGCGCTCGCGGCCGTAGCCTGTGCCGGGACTCCGAGCACGGCCAGCGCCGCGGCGGAGAGAACTGCCACGGCGCCGATCGGGCCGGGCACAGCACGTCTCTTATGTAAGAAATGGAACATACAAACCCCCTGCGTCTCTCGGGTGGGTATCCGAGCGACCGTGGCAATGGGATTCAGGGTGGGTTCCCAGTGACCACGGACTCTTCGAGCACTTACACAGATCGCTCTAGTTCTTGCGCCATAGCGTCGCCTTCAATCATCATGGTTGGCAAAATCCCCCAGGCCAGAGATCGCGCGACCCGCCCATAAGCCGCCCATGAGTCCCCCATAACCCGCGAGCGGACACCTGCGGCTTCTGCTCGGAGGCGCGATGGACCGCCGCTAGCCGGCGGCGCCGTCGGACCGGGCGGCCAGGGCGGTCAACCCGCGCAGGCTGCGGCGGGCGAGTAGGAAACACAGGGCCGCGCAGGGCAGCTCGAGAAGAAAAGCGGAGGCCACCGCCTCGGCGTGGGCAGAACCTCGGGCGGAGGTGGTCACGTCGAACCAGGCATCCGCGCACAGCAAGGCGCCGCCGACCGTTGCGGAGAGCACGATCCTCGGGTCGCGCCGCCAGGCGCACACCCCGATCCAGGCGAGCACGATGATCAGAGCGACGTCGAAGCCGACCCAGGTGGCCCGGTAGTGGTCGGAGACCTCCCGTTTGGGCAGGCTCACGGCAAGGTAGACCACCCACGGCACAAGCACCGCGGCGAAGGCCAGGTAGAGACGGCCGATCTGGCGGGCGACCCGCTCGCGCCGCGTGACCGGGCCACCGCCGGTGCCGGCGGGTTCCGACGGATCGACCAGGTCAAGCATTCCGCCTCCGGTATCCGGCGTCGCCGCGTCCGACGCGCACGACGGCATTCTGTTTCACGGTACTGATTGCCCCGTGGCGCGGTGCACGGCGCTCGACGTCTCCGGCGCCGTCTTTCTCGATATGAGCCGGATGGCCGCGATTCGTACGACCGGCGGGAGGGGCTGATCAGCAGCCGGAGATGGCGATGGGTGCGGACTGGGAGACAGTGCCGGAGGATACGGTGAGGCGTACCGAGCTTTGACCGCACCACTGGCTGAGGTAGATCGTCTGGGTCAGATTGTAAGAGTTCTGTCCGGACTCGTCGACCTCGGTGACTTGGGGCTGGCCCGAACTCCCGGTGATGGTGATATCGACGGTGACGTCTCCGGTTCCCGAGGTGTCGACGGTGCCGGAGACGATCACCTCTGGCGGGTTGCCGGGCAGCACGTCCGGGGTCATCTGTATCGCGGTGACCCGCGTACCGCTCGCGCTTGATGTGCCGGGGGCGACTGTCGAGGGTGACGCAGATGTCGGCGTCGTATTCGTGGACGTGGCGGACTCGGTCGTCGCGGGAGCCGATGCGGACTCGGTTGCCGACGCTGTCGTCTCGGCGGTGGGCAGGGCGGTGGTCGAGGCTGTGGCCGGGGCCTGCGCCGAGTCGTTGCTCAGGAAGTGTGGGAGGGCCAGAACCAATGCGATCAGGACGATGCTGCCGACGACGGCTAGAGCGATGACGGCGGGCCGTCCGAGGATGGCGGACCGGGCTGACGCCGTCGCCTTTGCCTCTGCCTCCACCGCGGCTTCGCCGGGGCCGGGCGCCAGGGCGATCATCGCGTCTTCGCGGAGGCGGTTGAGCTGGGCGATCTGGTCGGCCGACCAGTCCGGCTGAGCACGCTGGCAGTACGCGGCGAGGCTTTC
>Ga0185299_10004694_pt1 | contig 16221 bp, 9 predicted proteins | sample PaiPotPPA55metaG_FD_128002 | JGI IMG/M metagenome (GOLD analysis project Ga0185299, IMG submission 128002) | Iron sulfur acid spring bacterial and archeal communities from Banff, Canada, to study Microbial Dark Matter (Phase II) - Paint Pots PPA... ...
GCCTTGCGCATCTCGAAGCCGTCCAGCGCGACGAACAATTCGCCTTCGGAATCCAGAAACCGAATGTCCCATGTTGTGGGACCTGTGCGCGTGGCGTGGCACCACCACGACGTTCCCTTGGCTTCGCGCTCCTGACGCATCGTTTTGATGGAGAAGGGCAACAGAGTCTCACTTTGCTCGTCTTTGTCGAGGATTGCGCCCGCGACTTGGAAGCCGGCGTCGAGCAGAGCGGGATGCAGACGGTAGCCGTCCATCGAGCCGATGACGTCGGGGAGTCGGAGTTGCGCCAGTGCTTCACCACGGCCAAGCCAGAGCTTGTCGACCCACCGGAAACTTGCTTTCACCTCGACTCCGGCCGAGTCGATAATTTCGTAGAGCCGCTCGGTATCAAAGGGTTCGCGGCAGCGCGCTTGCAGCGATAGGAGGTCGGGTCGCAAGGACGAAGCCACCCCGCCGGGCGAAATTCGGCCCGACATCAGGCGCACCAGTTCTTCCTCAGCGTTTCCGTTGTCCCCAGGTTCAGCGGAAGAGAGCGCCGCGATCTGCACTGTCTGCCCGTGCGATCGGTCGCTCGACTCCACTGGCGTCAAAATGGCCTGGACCGTCCGGTCTTTTCCGTCCGGGAGCACCAGCGGGGCCAGGAAGTAGACATCGTCAATTCGGCAGGATGGCCAGCCCAGCAGTTCAGCACTACTGGTGAGCATCGCGAGGTAGGCCGCGCCCGGCACGACGAGTTGGCCGTGAACTCTGTGGTCCGCGAGCCACAACTGATTGGAAACTCCAAGCGACACCGAGAGTACAGTCTCTTTGACCAGCGGCGAACGGGTCAGACTATCGACGAGCGGACGCAGCGCGAGGGTGCCCCGTTTCGCGCCGGATGTCGCTGCCGGAAACCAATACCGCTGGCGCTCAAAGGGATAGGTCGGCAGGGCAATTTTCCGACGGGGATATTCGGCGTCGAAGCCCTCCCCATCGATCTCGGCGCCTCGCGCGTAGAGCTCGGCCGCGCTATCGAGCATTTGCACCCAGTCGCCGCGCTTGGAGTACAGGCTGGGCAGCCAGAGCTCATTCCCTAGTGGCAGACATTGGCGTCCCATGCCGCACAAAACGGGCTGCGGGCCCGCCTCCAGGAATATGTCACATCCCATGTCCGCCGCAGTCCCAATGGAGTCAGCAAAACGCACCGCCTCCCGAATGTGCTGCACCCAATAGCCGGGTGTCGCGACTTCTGCGCCCGCTTCGCGCCCCGTAACGTTTGAGATCAGCCGAAGCTGGGGCGGTTGAAAATGGATGGTATCGGCAACCGAAGCGAACTCCTCCAGCATCGGCTCCATCAGCGGAGAATGAAACGCGTGCGAGACCTTCAAGAGCTTAACTTGAATGCCTTGGCTGCCCAAAGCGGCGGCAATCGATTCGACTGCGCAGCGCTCGCCCGAAATGACAATATTGTTTGGTCCGTTCACCGCGGCAATAGAAGCCTTTGCGCGAAATGGTTCTAAAACAGGTGTGACCTGCTCCTCGGCTGCGAGAACCGCCAGCATCGCGCCTTGCTGCGGCAATGCCTGCATCAGACGGCCACGCGCCGCAACCAGCTTCAATGCCTCCGGCAGATCAAACACGCCGGCAATACAGGCCGCGACGTATTCCCCTACGCTGTGGCCCAACACTACATCGGGAATCACGCCCCACGACTGCCACAGTCGTGCCAGCCCGTATTCGATGGAAAACAATGTCGGCTGCGTGTAGCCCGTCTGATCGATCCACGCCGCGCCGCCATCCCCTTCGTTACCTGAGTAAAGAAGATCGAGCAGCGGCCGGTCGAGCAACGGTCGCAGCAGCGCGTCGCAGCGTTCCAGCTCGCGCCGGAACAAAGGCTGTGTCTCATAGAGTTCGCGCCCCATTCCCGGGCTCTGCGAGCCCTGGCCGGTAAACAGCATGCCCAAGACGGGGCGTGTTTGTGGCGCACGTCCGCTCTTGACTGCGGGCGCGGATACCCTGCCGGAGAAACTGCGAAGGTTTGCGGCCAGTTCCGCACTCGATCGAGCGGCGGTCGCGAGCCGGTATTCAAACTTCGCACGTCCCGTGTTGGCCGAAAAACAGATGTCGGGAACTGCCTCGGGAGGCAATCGATCGGCTGTCTCCGCGAAGCGATCGGCCAGTTGCCGAAGCGCAGCGTCGGACTTTGCAGAAAGCGTGAGGAGGTGTAGCGATCGCTCAATCGCCGGTGAGTCCGACGGAATGAAGGGCGCTTGCTCGACGATCACATGAGCGTTGGTTCCGCCGAATCCGAACGAGCTCACGCCGGCGATGCGCTTGCCGGCCGGCCACGGCGTTGCCTCGGTCACTACACGGATCGGCAGCTTGTCCCAGGGGATCATCGGATTGGGCTGTCGATAATGCAAATTCGGCGGAATCACCCCGCGGTTCATCGACAGGATCACTTTAATCAGGCCGCATACGCCGGCGGCCCACTCGAGGTGTCCGCAGTTGGTTTTAACGGAGCCGACCGGGAGGGGTGTTGGCCGTCCCGCAAAGACCGCGCCCAGTGCGCCGGCCTCTATGGGATCACCCACCGCTGTACCGGTGCCATGGGCCTCCAGGAAACCGATCTCGAATGGAGCAATGCCGGCGTTGCGCAACGCCGTCCGAATCACTTCTTGCTGTGCCGGTCCGCTCGGTACCGTCAGGCCGCTCGACCGCCCGTTGTGATTCGTTGCGCTGCCCCGCAACAGGGCGACGATATTATCGCCTGCTTCCCGGGCGTCCGATAGGCGTTTCAGCACCACGACGCCGCATCCTTCTCCGCGGACGTAACCATTGGCGCTGGCGTCGAAGGTCTTGCAATACCCGTCGGGCGACAGCATCCTTGCCTTGCACAGGCTGATGAACACTTCGGGCGCAAAATTCAGGTTGACGCCAGAAGCGAGGGCTATGTCGCTCTCGCCGCTGCGCAGGCTCATCATTGCCAGATGAACGCTTACCAGCGAGGAGGAGCAGGCCGTGTCGACAGCCAGCGATGGACCCCGCACGCCAAGGAGATAAGAGAGCCGCCCCGCGGCGGCGGCGTGGGAACCACCCGTTCCGTTGTAGGCATCCGACCCAAGAGGCCCGAGCGCGGCCTGCAGGTCGCCGTAATCGGTCGTACCCATGCCCACGAAGACGCCGACCTGTTGTTGCGCTAACCGCTGCGGCACGATGCCCGCGTTTTCCAGGGCTTCCCAGTGCACTTCGAGCAATTGCCGCTGCTGGGGATCCATGAACTGCGCCTCGCGCGGCGAAATTCCGAAAAATGCCGCGCTGAAATGATCGAAATCAGTAATGAAGGCTCCGTTCCTGGTGTACATCTTGCCCGGTGCATCGGGATCGGGGTCGTAGTAAGCCTCAACATCCCAGCGTTCGGCCGGTATTTCGCGGACCGCATCCCCACCGCGGATAAGGAAATTCCAGAATTCATCGGGATTCGCGCCGCCGGGAAACCGGCAGGCCATGCCAACCACGGCAATGGGCTCCAGCAATTGTTTTGCGGGTTTTTGCTGTTCGATTGGTCCGATGCTGGTCACGGGGTTAAGATCCTTTCGACTGGCGTGGTTTTGTCGGTGGCGGCGCTCAGCAGATCCATCAGGTTTTCCGTCACAGCGTCCACTGTGGGATGGTCGAATGTGAAGGTCGTCGGCAGTTCGAGGTTGAACAAATACTCGAGTCGCACCTGCAACTCGATCGAGCTGAACGAGTCCATGCCCAATTCGATGAAGCCCAGGTCAGGCGGCACGCTCTCGACCGCTCGCGCCAACACCGCCGCGGCCTGGCCCCGCACCAGTGAAGTGACCAGGCTGCGGCGCCTTCGAAGAGGCGCCGCGGGAAGCTGTGCCAACGTCCGTACGGCTTCCGCGCCACGGATATCGTTGAGAAAGTGCTCGACTCCGCCCAGTTCGCTTTTGAGCAGCTTGCCCACGGCGCTTCTCGGTAGGGCCGCATATGCCTCGATAAAGCGGGGAACTTTGAAGAATGCAAGCTTTTGGCGGCAGAAGGCCCGGAGTTCCGCCTCCCGGCACGGGCCGTCGGTTACCACAGCGGCTTTGAGCATCGTGCCCATGCGCGGAATTTCGACGCCCAGCACCGCTGCTTCGCGTACACCGGGGCAGGAAGAGAGCACCTCCTCGACCTCCGAAGTGTCGATCTTGTAGCCGGCAATGTTGACAAATGTTTGTTTGCGTCCCGCGAGGATCAAATGCCCTCGGTGGTCTGAACGTCCGACGTCTCCGGTATCGTAGAACCCGTCACGGAACACGGCTAGCGTAAGCTCGTTGCGGCTTTCATAGCCGGATGGCGGCATCGTCGGGCTCTTCACCCAGATCTCGCCATCCACGTCGGCGGGCAACTGGTTTCCCTGCGCATCGCGAATTTCGATGGTCACGTTCCTGAGCGCCGGTCCAAGAGAGCCATACTCCATCTCGGCATCGGGAGCGATATTCATTGCGATGGAACCAGCCTCCGTAGAGCCATAGAGCGAACGAATCGGGTGGCCTGTCCGCCCGAGAAAGCGATCATAGGTGCGCCGCGGCAAAACGTCGCCCGAAGAGATGCACCACCGGACGTCCTCGAAATAGAATCCCAGGTCCTCGGCGGATGCCGCCAAAACTTCAAACTGATATGGAACGCCAGGGTAGATCCGGATTTTCTCCGCCCGAAGCAATTCGAGCATCCCGTGGCAGCGTGCGGCAAATGGCGCGTCTGAGTCCGGTTCAAACACCAGCGTCGCGCCGGTGTACGCGGCATCGAGAAGACAATTGCCCAGACCGTAGGAATGGAACAGCGGAATCGTGCACAGAATATTATCGTCCGCATTGATTCCGGTCGATTGCACAAAGTTGCTCGCTTCGAAAAACAGGTTTTGCTGAGTACAACAGATACGCTTGTAAGAGTCCGTCGAACCCGACGTGTAGAGGTAAAGGGCATCGCCGCAGAAGGTCTCTTCCGGCGGCGAAATCTCTGTGCAGCCGGCCCAGTCCTCGCGCTCGACGACGATGAGGTTTGCGGCGTCGGCGCAGTCCCGGCCCAGCTGCTCATGCCGCGCATCGGTGATCAGGACCCGTGCGGGCCGCTCTGCAAGGAAACGGCGCAGCTCTTCCCGCGTGTAGCCCGGATTCAAGGGCAGCATGATCGCGTTCAGGCGGGTGATGGCGAAGAACGCGATGACAAACTCCGGGCAGTTCGGGAGCACAACAGCCACGCAGTCTCCCGGCCCGACGCCGCTCTGCCGGAGGAAGCCCGCACAGCGCCTAGCGGTGGACTCCAGTTCCTCGTAAGAGAGACGCCTTCCGCCTTGGACAATCGCGGCTTTCGCGGGATGGGCCTGGGCGCTCTTGCGCAACATCCGATTCAACATGCTGCCTCCCGCGCGGCCCGCACGAGCGCTCCGCTGCGCACCAGCGCGAGCGCCTTCCGAATATCCGGGTAAAGCACGCGATCCTGCGTGAGCGGAACGATGCCGGCCTCACGAATAGCCTGGCAAACCGCCTCCGTTCCGCGGCCGAGTTTGCGTCGCGTGTTTTCGGGTCTGGCCCGTTGCAGGTAAATCGCCTGAACCGCGCACAGCAGCTCGAGCGCAGCGACCGTTTCGATGTTGCGGAGGATTTCGCGCGCATGGCGGGCCGCGTTGAGGCTCATGCTGACGTGATCTTCCTGATTGCCGGAGCTGGGAATCGAATCCACGCTGTCGGGATGCGCGAGCGTCTTCGAATCCGACACCAGGGCCGCGGCAGTCGCCTGCAACATCATCAGCCCGCTGTTCAGCCCTTCGGTGCGCTTCGGCTCTTCGATCAGAAAATCGCTCAAGCCGCCCCCATGATTCATGAGTGTGAACATGCGCCGGTCCGAGATGTTGCCGAGTTCGGTGAGGGCGATGCCGAGGAAGTCCATCGCCATGGCGATCGGCTCGCCGTGAAAGTTTCCACCCGATACCGGTTTGTAGTCGCGCTCGAGTTCCATGAACACCAGCGGGTTGTCCGTGACCGCGTTGATGTCCATCTCGACCCAGCGGCGGGCGAGTTCAAGGGTGTCGGCAAACGTACCCAGCACCTGTGGTGCGCAACGTACGGAGTACGGATCCTGCGGAGGGATGCGTTGTGGGTTGGTAACCAGATCGCCGGGGTCGGCCAGTTCGCTGCCTTCGAGATAGCGGATGATCCGCGAGCCGGAGTGTTCGGCCTGGGCGTGGCCCCGGGCGCGGTGGACGTGCGGGTAAAACGGGTCGCGAAATCCGCGGATCCCTTCCACTGTCAGCGCGACCGCGAGTTCGAAATTGTCAAACAGGTTCTGGGCATCGTGAACTACCAGTGCGGCGATCGCGGTCGAGAAGGTCGACCCGTTCACGAGCGCCAATGCTTCCTTGGCCTGCAGTGAAATCTTGCCTCCGGCTGCGGCCATCGCCGATCTTCCAGGAACCCGGCGCCAGAGCGTCTGCCGACTTGAACTGTGGTGCTCGGTCAACTGGTAGCCGCAGGCATTGGCTTCGAACTCGGCAGTGGGGACAAACGCCTCGCCATCCGTTGGGTCCAGGTTCAGGTCGACCTCTCCCCGCTCCGCTCGGGGAACTTCGCACATCATCAGCAGCAGGTGGGCAAACGGAGCCAGATCTCCACTGGCCCCAAGCGAACCTTGCTCCGGAATTGCCGGATACACGCCCGCGTTCAGCATTCGAATTAATGTCCGGGGAATAAGGGGACGGACGCCGGACACTCCATGCGACAACGACTGCGCGCGGATGAGCAGAGCGGCCCGAACAACCGCTTCGTCGAAAAACGGCCCTACACCGACCGAGTGGCTGGCCGTCAGATTGCGCCCCAGAACTTCGGTGAGGTACTTGCTGTCGAGAGCGGAGCGTCCAGCCAGCGCACCGAACCCTGTATTGATGCCGTAGAAAGCACGTGGCTGCTTTCCGTTTCGTGCGACTTGCTCGATCGCATCGACGGTGCCTGCGACCCACTCCGCGGCTGGTCGCATGCGCTCTTCCACTTCAGCAGCCAGGTCCGCGACCTTTTCGTGGTCGCGGGCAATCCGCACCACGTCCTCGACGGACAAGCGGCCGAGGCCGATCGGAAGGGCCGTCGTGAGTTCGTCTATGGGCATGCCACCTTCGCTCTGGACGCGAGAGACAAACGCCGGCCGGCCTCCATCAACAGGTCGTGCGGTTGGCAGAATGCGAACCGGATCAGCCGTTCCGGCTGACGCGGGTCGACGTAGAAGGAATCCAGCGGAACCGGCACGACTCCAACATCTCTGGCCAGAGTTGTGCAGCATTCACGGGCGTTTACGTACCGGTCAGGGTCGAACCTCGCCAGGACAAAGAAACTGCCTTGGGGCTCAAATTCGGGTAGGAAGGGCGAGCTGGCCAGCGCCGGCAGCAACAGGTCGCGACGCATCTCGTATTCGTTAGCCAGTCCGGCGAAATAGCCATCCTCGAGTTCCAGACAGCGGGCAATCGAAACCTGAAGCGGCGTGGGTGCGCAAAACACGCTGAATTGCCGACCGAGGTTCAATACCTCCTGCAGCAGCGCTGGACCAATCGCCCATCCGATGCGCCAGCCGGTCGAGGAGAACGTCTTGCTCGCGCCGCTCAAGGTCAACGTCCGCTCCCACATCCCCGGCAGGCTCGATAGCCGCAGGTGCTTCCGGCCGTCGAAGATGATGTGCTCATACACTTCGTCGGCGATCGCCAGCACGTCGAAGCGAAGGCAAAGCGCCGCGATTTCCTCAAGTTCGTCGCGCGCAAACACCTTGCCCGTTGGGTTGTGCGGATTGTTCAGCAGGAGTGCCTTCGTCCGACTGGAGAACGCCGCCGCCAGTTCATCAGGATCCAGCCGAAAATCCGGCGGACGCAACCGGACTGCGACTGGCGTTCCGCCGGCGAGACGGATGGATGGCGCGTAACATTCGTAGCAAGGCTCAAGGACAACTACTTCGTCGCCCGCTTCGATGAAGGCGATCATTGCGGCCTGAATTCCTTCCGTGACGCCGCAGGTAACGCTGACCTCCGTCAGCGGGTCAACCCTCTGATCGTAGAAACGGGCGCTGTGATGGGCAACGGCGCGCCGCAATGCGGGTTCGCCAGAAACCGGGGAATACTGATTGCTTCCCGCTGCCACTGCCTGGGCCAAAGCTTCGGCCGCTACGTCTGGAACCGGCATGCAGGGAGTGCCGGAGCCCAGATCGACTGCACCATATTGCCGCGCCAGGGTGGTCATCTCCTCAAATATCGAAGAGCAGTACGGGGTAAGCCGGGCCGTCATCCACTCCCGCATTCAGAGCACCTCCGCGATGACGGGATTGTCCAGCCGCCCGATTTTATCGACCGTGACTGTGACCTGGTCGCCCGGCTTCAGGAAGACCGGGGGATCCCGCATGCACCCCAGTCCGGCGGGTGTTCCGGTCAGGATCACGTCACCTGGCTCGAGTGTCGAGAGAGACGAAATGTAGCTGATAAGAGCGGCTACCGGAAACACCATGTCGGAGGTCGATTCGTCCTGAACGGTTTCTCCATTCAGGATGGTCCGCAGCCGCAGGGCATTGGGGTCGGGCACCTCGTCGGCCGTCGTCAGGACGGATCCCAAAGGGCAGAATGCATCGAGCATCTTTCCGCTGGTCCACTGCGACGTGCGGAACTCGATGTCATGGGCGCTTACATCGTTGGCGCAGGTATACCCGGCCACGTAAGAGAGTGCGGCGCTTTCCGGGATGTACTTCCCTTTTTTCCCGATCACGACGGCCAACTCGCCTTCGTAGTCTACTTTTTGGCTGACATGCGGCAGCACAATCGGGTGGCCCGATCCGATCAGCGAAGTACCCGGCTTGGTGAAAAGAACCGGCACCTCGGGAATCGGCTCGTTCAGCAGAGCCAGGTGCGACCGATAGTTGAGCCCTGCGCACACGATCTTGCCTGGACGAGGAATTGGCGGAAGCCACTCGATTTCGTGGAGCGGATGACGTGGCGCGTCGGGAGGAACTGGCTGCGTAGCGAGTCTCCCTTCAGCCAGCAGCGACATAAGGTCGACCCCAAGATGGCTGAGGTCGGTGATCGAGCCATTCGAAATCGCGCCGAAACTAACGGCGCCTCTCCGCTGAAAAGTTGCGAGCTTCATGGCGTGGGAGCTTCCAGTGAAGGATTAAGAATGAAGTCGAGTCCCAACAGGTCTCGCGTCGCCAGAGAACATCCGTCTGCGGAAAACGCCGGAGTCACTCCATGCATGATCCGCGGATCTTCGAAAATAAACGTGTCCATCACGTCGGTCATCGTGTAGCGGAACAGAGGTTGTCGCGCGAGATCATAGATGGTGGTCTCGGCTCCTTTCACGTTCTCGCGCCGCACCAGATGCAGGGTGAGGAATTCGGTCCCGTCCTGATGAATTCCCTCGGGCGCCGGCTCGCCCGGTTGATCGGGTGTCGCGGTGATACGTATCTGATGTACACGCACTTCCCAAATTTGCTGGCGCTTTTCATCGTCCACCGGCAGTTGGTCGAAGGTACAGCGCACCAGAGCCATCAGGAAAGGATTCTCCACTGATTCCGGCAACAACGGAGCGAACTCGCGTTCGACACCACCGGCATAGGTGTTCTGTTTTTCCGGCTGGAAGTATTTGGCGTTGGGCAGGCTGCGCAGAACATTCTCTCTGGGCGACCAGAAATAACGGCCATATCGGCGACGCCGGAAATTCGCACCTGCGCGCAGGTGCAGGTCAAGTTCAAGCCTTTCCCAATCACCGCGTAAACGTTCCCACGCCTCGGCCAACTCGGGCGGGATGGCCCACTCGCTGGCCCCGATTTTTGCGAAGCCTTGCTCGGCGATTTCCTTCTCGGCGTTTTTCTTGATCGCCAACTTCTGGCAGATCTGGCCCAGACGAGCGACGGCTTCGCTGAAGACGCCCTCGTCACGAGTCAGAGCTACGCGTATATAGCGGTCCCCCCGGCTGTGGTCGGACCAGTAGAAATGACTTCCGGCGAGAACATACACGCCGTGCCGGTCGAGTAACTGCTTGAGTTCGGGACTGCGGATCGGCGCATCAATCCGAAGCCACGCAACGCTGGCAAAGGATTTTTCGCAGGGCGTCAAAAACGTTCCGGCCAGGCTTCGGTACAGAGCTTCGCGGTTCACACGCACGACATTCCGGATGTGGGCCAGATCGTCCTGCTGCGACAAGCGGATGAATTCATGCGACAGCTTGATGCCGACCGGTGAGATGTGGAGGAGGAAGTCCGTATAGATATCGTAGATTTCCCGGAAGAATCCCTGTGCGCGCGATACACCGAAGAAGGGCGCTTTGATTTCTGCCGTCGGCCAGGTCTTCCCAGTATCCTCCACCACCACGAAGTCGGTCTCGCTGTCGAGCAGAATCTGGTACTGGTCGTACACCTGGTCGCGCGGCGTGTAAGCCCGGAAGCAGCTGTCCAGAATCAGGAGCTTTCCGCGTTGAGCGCAAAACGCCGACAGCAGCCGCAAGTTCGGCTCGGAGAGGGTCACCCCGGTTGGATTGTTTGGGGTCACCAGGCAGACGCAATCGCTATCAATCTCGCGGAGACGTTCGGCGAATGTGTCAGGCGGTTCTTCCATGAACTCGTCGGAGAAAGAGCGCAGGGGAATTTCATGCCGCCGGAAAATGTCGGCAAGATTGTCAAATGCGGGCTCGATCAGCGTCACCGACCAGCGTTTACGGCGCAACCAGTTGGCGATTATTTCAAACGCCATCGACGCGGTGAAGCACATCAGGTAGCCGGTTCGCGATTCGTCATGAGTCTGCTTTGCCAAACGCAGAAAATCGACTATGTACTCTCGTTCAAGTCCGGCCTGCAAGCGGCGATCGATGGTATGGAAGAATTCCGATGAGCGGCGGACGATGGCCTCTTCCGCCGGTGACCAGCTGCGGAATGCATGACCATCGGTCAGATTAAAAGCGTGCTGGAGCGTATCAATTTCAAAACCGGTGAGGTTCTTGAACATAGAGCAGTCCCTAGCGCGGCCAATTCGACTTCGCGTCAAGTTCAATTGTTCAATTGTTGGTATTTTGTCTTGGAGGCTTATTTAGACGGCGCCCCATTCTATCGCGGACTGTCTGACTTCTCAAATCAATGTACGGTGAATAGCGATTGTTCGCCTTCTCTCCCAAGGTCGGCAATGCTTCAGGATGCAAACTAGCTGATCGCGAGAGCGACTACAGCTGGGTTAACGCCATTGGGAAGGATTCCTCTATACTCGACGGCGAGGCGACACCGAAGGAGACGCGCTAAAACTCAACTTGGAGATCATATTTCAAGCCGACCGGCGGGAATCTTTCCAAGTGCTCGATTGGATTATGTCCCGTCATGTACATGAATACTTGGATGTCGCCGGCCGCCCGGTGGGCGAGGGCCGTTCCGCGGCGTTTCAGAATTTGCACACGGAAATGCGTGCCTGCCCGTACGCTGGGAGCCGCCACCACCATGCCAAGCCGATGAATGCGACGGCCTTGCAGCTAATGCCGCCATGGCCGGACGTACTTACGATGCTGGCGTGGCTTAGCCGGCGCTATCGCCTGAGGCATGGCACAGAAATCACCAACTCGAGCGATCTCGCCCAAGTGACCGGTGCCGGGGTCTGGCTGGTGGATTTCCTCGTGCTGCGCCGGCATCACTGCCTGCGGTCTCACGAGATTCCCGTGCTGATTTCCGGTCTGTACAAGGTGTGCCAGGGTTTTCAACTCGCGTACCTGGCGGACCAGTTTACGGATGCGACCGCACCCACCGAACTACCGGATGCTGCCGGTTTCCTGGCGTATCTGGAGGAAAACAAATTGCTGATTGGCGAAGCCGAAGTGTGCAGCGGCTCGCATGCCATGATCACTCAGGCATACGAGGCCGTTGTTGGCGGGAACGAGGTTGCCGAGGGGTCGCTGCCGTCGTCCTGCGCCAGTCTTGAGATTGCTTGGGAGCAGTTTGACACCTATACGGAGAACGCCGACAGCATTTGGCGTGATCTGGTGATCTACGCAACGCGGATGCAGGAGTTTGTTCCCCAGTTTGCCGAGCCACGACTGTCTTCCGACGCGCAAGAGCGCCTTAATGCCCTGTTGAAACAGCATGGGGTCGAAATACTCGCAGGAAAGAAAGGGTTGGTGGTCGACATCGCTCGGGCCGCCCTGGGATCGGGGGGCGAGCCCGCCGCCTTGCCGCAGGCATTCCCAGTAGCCCCTGGAGCGTCGCGGGTTCCAAAGCAGGACAGTTTGTTCGATACGGTATTTGCGTGGCTGCGTGACGCAGCAGGAGCGGATATCGAGGCGCACGGGCCGGTGGTAGCCGAGGCCCTTCAGGCCCAACTTGCAATCTATGAGCTCTATGAAGCCGAAGTACTCGCCGGACTGAACCAGCATCTGAACTCGATCATGCAGGCGCTCGGACTCGAACTCGAAGATCCTCTGCCGCCTTCGGTACTTTCACACGTGTGCGGGCGAACTTTGCGCGACTGGGGCACGGCTTGATGGGAGGCACACGGGATCCACAAATGAACTTTCTTAAGCAGGAACGGGCAATGTTGGAGGAACTCCTTCCGGGGTTGGATGCCGCGCTTGGCGGCCTGCCTCTGATGGAAATGGAACGTCACGGCAACCCATCGATTCCCATCTACCGCCAGCTCGGAGGACCAGGCCTGCTCATCCCGAAACAGTTGGGCGGACGTGAAGCCTCACCCCTCGAAGCCATCCGGGCCCAGCGCGCCATTGCCTGCAGAGCCCCGTCGCTGGCGGTGGCAACAACCATGCACCATTTCACCATCGCCACGGTTCTGGAAATTGACCCGAAGCAGCCGGAGCTTGACGAGTTGCTCGAATCGGTTGCTCGTGACAACCTCTATGTCGGGTCGGGTTTTGCGGAAGGAAGACCGGGGGCCAGCATTCAGTCCGCTACCATCGCCATTGATCGAGGCCCTAAGGGTTACGTAAAGTTGAACGGCAGCAAGAAGCCCTGCAGCCTGTCACACTCGATGGACCTGTTCACGGTCAGTACACCGCCGCTCGAAGGCATGGATGCCGGACTGGCCACAGCAATGTTCCCCGCCGACACTCCCGGAATCGAACGCCGTCCCTTCTGGAATAGCCCCATCCTTGCCGGGGCCGAGAGCGACGAGGTGGTGCTCCGCGATGTGCTGGTGCCGGAGGAGGCGTTTTTTCCATTGGGCGGATCCGGCCGCGTGAGCGCCGTCCAGGACCGGGGCTTCCTGTGGTTCGAGCTTCTAATCACGGCGGCGTATCTGGGGATCGCCAGTGCGCTGGTCGAGCGCGTTCTGCTCTCCGGCCGGGGCGGTCCCGCCGAGCGGGTAAGCCTGGCCACTGAGGTCGAAGGAGCGATGGCGGCGCTCGAAGGGATCGCCCGCGGCATGGAGGCGGGAGAGCGAGGCAACTCCGAATTTGGCCGCATGTTGCTGGTCCGCTACGCCGTCCAGTCCGCCATCGACCGGGCCACTTGCCTGGCCGTTGAGCTCCTTGGCGGAAACGCGTTTATTGGTTCGTCGGAGGTGTCCTACTTGTTTGCCGCCGCGCGCGGCTTGTCGTTGCACCCGCCTGCGCGGCCGGTAACCGCAAAACGCCTTGCTGAATACCTGGCGGGCAGCCTTCTGATCCTGGATTAAACGGGACTTAATCTTTTCCGGGCATCATTCTCTAGATGTTCGGGTCGTATTTCGGCGCGGTCTTCCAGCTGCTTGATCGGGGAATGTCGTTCTTATGCAGCGTCTTGAAGATTTACGGTTCAGACGAGCTGCGTCGCTTGAGCCCTAACATCATGCCAAGCAATGCGTCATACCACAAGTCAGGAAGCATGATCGGCCATGGTCCATCCATGAACGTGCGCGAATACGCATATCGAGCCCTGGGCCTTGGTGCCGCAAAGATGCGCACGAGGAAATTACCTAATTCATCCGCCGTCGCTGAATCATCTTCCATTTCCTTCGAAAGCTTGATTAATTTGCGGAAAGGCTCTTCGTAAGCAGTACCGACTAAGGGAGCAATATGAAGGGGATTTTTGCGCCACATCTCGGACTTGATGCCGCCCGGGCCTACAATGATCACCTTGATACCAAACAGACGGAGTTCACGGCGCAAACTATTGGAAAAACCCTCAATCGCATGTTTGGTCGCCGCATAGGCGGAAATAAAAGGACTTGCGATCTTTCCTTCGATTGAACTGATATTGATGATACGCCCTGCATGCTTGCGGGCTGTATCCGCCGTTCCCAGCAGGGGCAGCAGCGCGATGGTTACCGCCATCATGCCAAACACATTGACGTCGAACTGGGCGTGGATATTTTCCATTTTCTGGAATTCGATGGGACCTGGCGCGAGCATGATGCCGGCGTTGTTGATCAGGCCATCCAGAATGCCATCTCCGGTTATTTTCCGGACACAATCAGGCAATTCAGCAACATGCTCCTTCCTGGTCACATCGCAGATCACGGGATGAATATTGCCCTTACCTTCAGCCTGCACCCGCCTGGCATCGTCTTCGGAACGTACCGTTGCGATAACGCGGTAACCGCGCTTTGCGAAAGCACGCGCAGCACCAAGGCCAATGCCAGTGCTGGAGCCTGTGATCATGATCGTTTTCGCCAATCGAACCTCACGCAAAAGGGATTCTGGCCGACATCCCTGATTCCGCCGGGATGAAGTGATTTTGCTCCCCGCTCGGCGGTCACGCGCCGATGGGCAGCTTGCGAGGCACGCCGCGCCTCGATGGGGTCGCCACCCTGCTGCAGCGACACCCTCGCCTCGGCGGTGAGGACACGTTAATAGCTTGCTACATTTCTGCCGAACAGAATGACTGTACGCCGACAGCTATCGAACTTCGGAGGGCTCTGGCGGAACGTTGCTGTGTACCGCACCGATCATTTCTTCGCCTCAGTTTACACGAAACCTTCCCTAGCAACATCTGCGCGAGGAATAATGGCCCGTCCTGAAGCGCAACGCGCGCCCGTACTTGCTCCACCGAGAGGGTCTACTCGCAGGCCTCGGTAGGAAACGCGCCGCAGTGCATGCAAGCCGGCGTCGGCGTGCTTCGCGATTTTTCCCAGACTCTTGTGACCTGCGTCTTGAGCAGCCAGGGAGCGAGCGGCACGGCCGAACGGGGCAGGCTCGTGAACATATAGAGTCGCAACTAGATTTAGTCGCAACTAGATTCTCGCAGCCGGTGTTCGAAGCATTTGTTCTTCAGGATGGATGACAAGTCTTCGTTGGCGCGCCTGCCGTTTTAAGCCGCGCTTGATCGTCAGCCCGTCGGGAAGACATCAATTCTCTTTCATTCCCAATTCGGGCCCTACGGCACCATCACCGTAAACTCTCCCGGATCGACAAACGTGATTACTCCGCCCCACATGCACATCAGCGTCGAGGTATTGTCCAGCGTCGGCATGTCGGCCAACATTACGGTCGGCGCTCCTGGAACCCACGGTGCCACGGTCGCGGGGATGCAAGGCATCGGCGTGAGCACTCCCATTGCTGCAGCCGTAGCCGCGGCTACCATCGGATTAGCCGGTGACATGCACATACCGAACGGCATGATATTTACGAGGGGAATGTTGTCCATGATGTTGGCATCCGGAACTTCGCTGGTGAAGACCATGTTTGTGGGCAGGACCACAAGCGAACTAAGAGCCATGCCGAAGCTGCACATCATGGTCGCGCCCATACAGACTTGCATAGGCATGTAAACACCTCCCCCACTTTGGCTGCCCCGCATTCTAGCAAACGTTTTATCGAATGCAAGACAAGCCGTTTCAAAGATTGCCTGGGCATATCTATCTGCCCCTGGTGTGTTTGTCTCTGGCTGGAAGGCGCGCGATCGATGCGGCCTTTCGTGTATTTCATGCAGTAATTTGACGTAAATATAAGGAGAATTTAGCCTTACGCCTTATTTAGGAGGGAATCCTGTTAGTAACCCCAGTAACCTTGAAGGATGTGACTGCATCTTAGACTATTAGCAAAGGTATAAAGTAAGGGCTAGGGGATAGGGATAGGCTGTCCGGAAGAACTGAGGACCTCAAAATGCCAAAGAAAAAAATCACTTCGGGAATGTGGCGGATTGATCCGCAGAAACAGTCACGAATTATGGATCGGTTTGGCCGGACAGTGGCCTCGATGGAGCCAGAGGTTGATCCCAGTCTTATTGCGTCAGCGCCGGACATGTTCGAACTGCTCGAAAGGCTCGAGG
>Ga0185299_10004695_pt1 | contig 16215 bp, 12 predicted proteins | sample PaiPotPPA55metaG_FD_128002 | JGI IMG/M metagenome (GOLD analysis project Ga0185299, IMG submission 128002) | Iron sulfur acid spring bacterial and archeal communities from Banff, Canada, to study Microbial Dark Matter (Phase II) - Paint Pots PPA... ...
CGGCCAGCGCAGGGTCCATTTCAACGACCGGGGCTTGAACTTCGGCGATCGCGCTCTGGGCGGCGCTGGCGACTGGCGCCGAGGCTTCGCCCGCTGCCGCTGCTGCCATGGCCTGACCAGAAGCATGTGCTGGAGCATGCGAGGCAAAAGGATCGTTGAAAGCCGGCACTGGTTGCGCCGGCGCCTGGTGTGGGGACGCTTCGGTCGGCGTTACGTTGTGACTGTCGACGTGCGTCTGCGCCTGCTTGCGAAGCGAGTTCACCTCAAGCCATGCGCTGGTCGATAGCACCAGCAGTTCGATCGCACCAGCGTTCAGGAGACCCGCGGCATCCGTTCCACTATCGGCGTAAACCAGCGCCGCAACTTTGTCCTTCAAAATCAAAGGGAGAATCCGGGCTTCTCCGCTCGCGGGCGTGCCAAATTCCTTCAGGAAACGCGGGTCGAGGTCGGCAACCGGCGCGCTCGTCACCACCCGATCGCGAATCGCACGAGCGACGGCGGGAGCGTTTTCATCGAGGGCGAAATCTTTCACTGCATCGCTATTGGCAAAGCCGCGTGCCTGCCATCCGGTGGCATGGCTACCCTTCACGACAAAAAGCGCGACTCGGGCCGCGTGGCGAGCGCTAGTATCGAGCAGCGCGCGCAGAATTTCCCGTTGCGAGGTGCCCAACTGGATTTCGGCAACGGCGCGCGCCAGATCTGCTGGACCGGACGCAGAAGCCGCATCGTGCGCCCTTGGTTCCGCGGTCGCGGCGGCTGCGATCTCTTCCATCACCCGGCGGACAATCTCGGTGCGCAGTTGGGCGGTATGGCTGTCCAAAACCTGGCCAACCACCCGTTCCACAATTGGTTCAATCCAACCGCGCTCCTTCATTCGTACTCCGGGCATTCGTACTCCGAGGTGAAGCTCTTTGGGGGGCGAAGGGAGTAAACCCTTCTAACCTCTGATTATATGGCCGCTCGCGGGCGTTCTAGGGACACCTTGGTACGTGTCCTGTTGGTGCCTAAAGCAGTTCACTAAAAAACCCGGTTTTCGATGTCCAGCCCCTAAGGGGGGAGTCTGATTTCGAAGAACTCACGGCATCGCTGAAGCGACGCCCTGATATGAAACGTGAGTCTTTCTGCATACGAAATGGGGGTTTTTCAGCAAAATGTAACGCCGACGATGGCTAAGGGGGAAACTCTGGCAAACCCGCCAAAACAGCGACGCCAAAAACCCTCGCCACCAAGTACAATAGCACTGGGAATTCAGTCACGCTTTCGGAAAAATCTGCATCAAGTTACGAATGAGTACCATCCAACCCAATATAGAGCAACCGGTCAGCGAAGAAATGCAGCTGGTCCGGCGTGCCAAGCGCGGCGACGATCAAGCGTTTGAAGAATTAGTGCGGCGCTATGATCGCAACGTTTTCCGCATTGCACAGCACATTACGCAGAATCGCGAGGACGCTGAAGATGTGGTGCAGGAAGCATTCCTCAAGGCGTATGGGAACCTGGCGAAGTTCCAGGAACAGTCCAAGTTTTATACCTGGCTGGTGCGAATTGCGGTAAACGAAGCACTGATGAAGTTGCGCCGGAGAAAACCGGAACGCACGGTTTCTCTGGACGAAGAAGTAAAAACTGAGGATGACTCGCTTCCCCGTGAGGTTGCGGATTGGAGCCCCAATCCGGAACAGATGTACAACCAGGCGGAGTTGCGGGACATTCTGACTCGCACCATCCAGGGGTTGCCGGCGGGATTCCGGACGGTGTTCGTACTCCGCGACGTGGAAGGCCTCTCGACCGAAGAGACGGCCCAAGCGCTGGAGTTGAGCATCCCGGCGGTGAAGTCGCGGTTGCTGCGCGCACGCTTGCAACTGCGCGAGCGGTTGAGCCGCTTCTTTCAGAAGCGGGCTAGTGGAGATGACGACCAGTGAAGTGTTCTGAGTTTCTAAACGAACTGACCAATTACCTCGACGGCGTGCTGGACGCTCGGACCAAGTCCGAACTCGACGATCATTTGGCGTGGTGCCACAACTGCTACGTCGTCTGCGATACCACTCGCAAAACCATCGAAATCTACCGCGACTCGGAGCTCTATGAGTTACCCGACGATCTACGCACGCGGCTGCGGTCGGCCATCATGACCAAGTGTTCGGAGCACAAGAAGTCCGGCCCCGCGAGCAGCTGACGCCGGCGCCGCGCGTCTTACGTTCGCGTAGATTAGTTCGCGTAGACTCGCACGTAGTCAATCAGCATCTCGGACGGGAACGGAGTCGTTCCATCAGGCGGTCCGGGCCAATCCCCGCCGATAGCCAGGTTCAAAATAATGAAATTGCTCTGCCCGGCATCGAACGGCCAAACCGCGCCATTGATGCCGTTAAGGCTTGCGGGTGTGTAGGTGACGTACGGCTGGCTAGGGTCATCGACGTAGAACGCCACCGTGCCCTTTGACCAGATCATGCCGTAGGTATGCCACCCGACTGCCGTCTGTCCGCTGGGAAAGTGGTAGAGACTACCCAGTCCCGTCCCACCCGTGAAGCCCGACCCGTGAATGGAGCCCGAATTCCAATCCGGCGTGCCTGGCGCGTTGACGCGTTCAAGCACGTCCTGTTCACCGCAGGCCGGCCAATTCACATTGGTGATGTTGTTGCCCAGCAGCCATGCCGCTGGCCAGAAACCCTGCGCCTCCGGTACCTGGGCACGTACCTCAAACCGGCCATACTGAAAGCTGAACAGGCCCTGAGTCTTCAAGCGCGCCGATGTGTACACTCCGGGCGAGGGTTGCTGTGCTTCGATATGCAAATAGCCGTCTGTACCCACGAATGCGCTGGGATTCGCTGTGCTGCACGGAGAGGCGGACGAACCCCAAGCACAGTAGTTCTCCAGTTCGTGGTTGCCAAAGCCGCCGTTGCCGGTGTCGTAGGTCCAGAATTTGGGATCGGGCTGCGCCGCGGCGCCGGTCGAGTTAGTGAACTCGTCGCTCCAGACCAGCGTTCCCGACGGGATGTTGGGCGTAAAACTCTGGCTGGCGACGGTGCTGTCTGTCTTGCCTGTGGCCGTAGCAAACGCTTTGACGGTGAGGTTCGACGCCACCAGAAAAGGCGACTGGTACTGCTGAGAAGATGTGCTGGGTGTGCTCCCGTCGACGGTGTAGTAGATGGATGCGCCGGGGGTCCCCGAGGCTAGGGTCACGATGACGGCACCATTCTGTGCGGCTGTGGTGGAGATCATCGGCGGCGAGGTGGGACTCACACCGCCACCACCACCGTTTCCGCCGCCGCATCCGCACATCAAAGCGTTTGCCAACAAAATCGCTGTCAGCGTCGTCGCTTTTGTCCACATAGCCAAGCTCCGATTTCGGGAGAGAGTGAAAGAACCTATCCGCGCCCGTCCCTATCTAACTAGCCTATTTAACTATCCTCAAGTCCCTAGGGTCAAACGTGAGGCGCGGCGTGCGACAGGGGTCTCAAAGTTATTACTCCCCCGGCTGATGCTGTCGTTCCTCCTAAACGCCCGCAAGTACTTCATTCCGGTGCGCTATGAGCGCACCTGCCCTGCCATCAGTTGGCTGCGAACCTTTTCCGTACTACTGGAATCTAAGTAGTTAGAGTTAGAGCTCGTCTCAACATTAGGGCGAAAGGATGGGCCAGCTTCGTCGCTGTAATCTGTGGAGGTCACCCTATGTTTACGAGGTTGATGGACGCCATGTTTGGCTGCCGGCACGCTCGCTACAGTTTTCCGATTACGGTGCGCGCCGGTTCGCGTCGCAACCCGACGGCTCAGCGCACCGGAACCTATGTCGCGTGCCTGGACTGCGGGAAAGAATTCCGCTATGACTGGCACGAAATGAAGATCGTGGGCTGAGTGTGGCCGCGAAAACGCGAACCAGTTGCCGGTTCACCGCACTGGCCACCACCGCACGCACCCACCAAGCGAGCGCTTGAGAGGCCTTGGCTGGCTCCTCCTCTTTTTTTTCGTACAATCTTCACAAATCGCTGTGTTAGATTTGCCGCTCAACTCAAAATTTCCTGGAGGAAACTGAATTGGGCAAGGACATGGTTCCCAAGAAGATTTTTTTCACCAAGGGAGTGGGGAAACATCGGGAACGCCTCACCTCTTTCGAACTCGCCTTGCGCGACGCCGGCATCGCGGCGCAAAACCTGGTGCGTGTCTCTTCCATCTTTCCGCCCAACTGCAAACTGGTCCCGCGCTCTCAGGGACTCACCTATCTGTCGCCCGGAGAAGTCGTCTTTTCGGTGGTTGCCGAAAACTCCACGCACGAGCCGCACCGCCTGCTGGCCTCTTCGATTGGCGTCGCCATCCCCGCCGATCGCAACACCTACGGATATCTAAGCGAGCACCACTCGTTCGGTGAGACCGAAGACGCGGCCGGAGATTACGCGGAAGAACTCGCCGCCGAAATGCTGGCTACCACTCTGAACGTGGAATTTGATTCCGACCGATCGTGGGACGAGAAAAAAGAAATCTATCGCATCTCGAATAAGATCGTCCGCACCGCCAACGTGACGCAATCAGCGGTCGGCGATAAACGCGGGCTGTGGACCACGGTAATCGCGGCGGCGGTGCTCATTTTTGACTGATCGAGCTGGGACTGACCAACTATGTATCGTAGAGACGCGGCTTGCCGCGTCTCAGCGTGCTAATAAACTCTGGTTTCGTGGAAGCCCTCAATCCGAGACGCGGCAAGCCGCGTCTCTACACTGCGATTTGCGCAATCGTCTTCTTCGCAGCCGGTTTCTTCTCCAGCCGCTCCAGCACGGCCGCAACGATCAGCGGCAAACCTATTGTAGCGTCCACAAAAACTTCCCCAAACTTTCCGCCTTTCGCGGGAGGCACAAACTTTCCCCACGAAACCGCCTCACTATAAGGACTGCCTGAAAGCCCGCCCCAGTACACCGGCTCCGGGCAGATGCGCAGCCCGTAGTGATAGCGTTTCAGCGGCAAGTCTTCCCCGCCCCGGCGATGACGCAATTCGATGAACGGCCCAAATTGCTGCGACCAGTTGCGCGGAACGCCTCCGCCGATGGTGAAAATTCCCAGCCGCTTCTGACTCAGCAGCGTCGCGGCAAAGTGCTCCAGATCTTCGAAGGGATCGAAACGGAACCGCACCTTCCCTTTTTTGTCGCGTTCACGGTTGGTCAACGCGTAATCCAGCCCGAGCTCGGAGTCGGAGAACGCGGGGACGAATACCGGAACATTTTTTTCATAGGCAGACTTCAGAATGCCGCGCTCTTTGCGCCGTCTCGCAAGATGCGCCCCAATCGCGCGGTTCAACTTATACGAGCAGATCACTTCGTCGGCGTCCCACCCGCCAAACACCGCAGCCATCACGCGTTCCACGTCGTCGAGGTTCTGCTCGGGCTCGAGCGTGTCATAGACGCGGTTGTACCCGGCTTCGTAAAGTTCCTCGTCACTGAGCTCGGGATTGTGCCGGAAATGAGCGCGCCCAGTCGCTTCGACCAGCCCATGCGCCATCAGGGCTCCGGTCGAAACGATCGCATTCACGATGCCGCGATCGATCAGTTCAGCGATCACCAGTCCCTGCTTGGCGACGGTCATCGCGCCTGCTAGCGTCATGACGACGAAGCAGTCTTTATCGCGCGCCATCGCCTCCAGCACATCGGCAGCTTCGCCGAGTTGGCGGCCGGTAAACGCCGTCTTGGACATCGCGCGCACCAGGTCGTCGATGGAATGAATGTTCCCGAGATCGAGTGGCTCCAGCGGAATCAGACGGTCGGCCACCGGATCGTGCAGCTTGCGGTCGATGCCCGCGCCTTCCTCGTGAGCGCCATTGTGATGACTGCCGTGCTTCACGACACTTTTCTGCTTCAAGGGACGAACCTCCCGAATAAAAAATGAATTTTGACTGAAGAAACAATTTACTAGAAGTGAGGGAAACGCGGCGACCAGGTTTCACAGTGCCGTAACATTCACGCCCGCGTCGAACACTTTGGTATCCTAGAGCGCGTGTTGAAGTCACGCCGTTGTTGCATTAAACAACGCTCTCTAGAAATTGTCATCCCGAGCGAAGCGAGGGACCCCTACTCCCTCCAAAAAGTTTGGACGAGTAGGGGTCCTTCGCTTCGCTCAGGATGACAAACCTTACGAAATTCACGGAGTAGGAGTGCCAGACCAATTCACCGTCGCCCTGGTTCAAATGTCGTGCGGCCCCGAGCCGGCCGAGAATCTGGCCAAGGCGCTCGATCGCATTTCGGAGGCAGCACGAAAGGGGGCCGACGTCGTCTGCCTGCCCGAGCTCTTCCAGACGCAGTATTTCTGCCAGCGCGAAGACGCGGCTCTGTTCGATCTCGCGGAGCCCATCCCCGGCGCGGGCACGGAGAAGCTCGCCGCCGCGGCCCGGCAGAATAAAGTCGCGCTGATCGCGTCGCTCTTCGAGAAGCGCGCGCCCGGCCTCTATCACAACACGGCTGCGATCTTCGATTCGGATGGCGCGCTACGCGGCATCTACCGCAAGATGCACATTCCCGACGATCCGCTCTACTACGAAAAATTTTATTTCACTCCCGGCGATCTCGGCTTCAAAGCCTTCGACACCTCCGCCGGAAAACTCGGCACGCTCGTCTGCTGGGACCAGTGGTATCCCGAAGGCGCGCGCCTCACGGCATTGCAGGGAGCAAGCATTCTTTTTTACCCCACGGCCATCGGATGGCATCCCGCGGAGAAGGCCGAATTCGGCGAGGCGCAACACGATGCCTGGCGCACCATCCAGCGCGCGCATGCGATTGCGAATGGCGTTTATGTCGGCGTGGTGAATCGCGTCGGCTTCGAGACTGGCAACGTCCGCGGCAATTCCGTTCCCGGCAAAGGCCTTGAATTTTGGGGCGCCTCATTTTTTTGCGATCCCTTCGGGCGAGTGCTCGCGGAAGCCTCCCACGACAAGGAAGAAATTCTGCTCGGCGAAGTCGACCTGCATCAGTTGGAGGACATTCGCCGCAACTGGCCCTTCCTGCGCGACCGCCGCATCGACAGTTACGCTCCCATTACCAGCCGCATGCTTGACGGAAAATGAAATTCTCGGAGCTTGTCATCCTGAGCGGAACGGAAACTTCACGAAGTGAAGTTTCCATGAAGTCGAAGGACCCCTACTCCCGTTTCCGAATACAGCGATACTTCATCTGCGGAGAAGCCTGACAATGACCCCTCCACGCGCGATTCACGCCAAACTCCCCGCTGCACAGGGATACCGCATGCCCGCGGAATGGGAGCCGCATGAATCCACGTGGCTCGCCTGGCCGCATTTTCGCGGCGACTGGCCGGGGAAGTTTGAACCGATCCCATGGGTCTATGCCGAGATCATCCGCAACCTGGCACGGCACGAACGTGTGGACCTGATCGTCAATGACGCGAGTTCGGAAAAGCGCGCGCGCATGGTGCTCGAAAAGGCGGATGCACTTTCCGACACGCTCGCCGATAATGTCTGCTTCCACCGCTGGCGGACCGATCGCGTCTGGACGCGCGATTCCGGCTGCATTTTCCTGACGTCGCCAGCCGATCACGCAGATCCCCGACTGCTCGCTCTGCACTTTCAGTTCAACGCGTGGGCCAAGTATCCGAATTACAAGTTCGACGAAAAAGTTGGCGTGCGCATGGCGCAGGCTGCTGGCGCCCCCGTTGTCCACCCATTCGTCGTTGATTCGTTCAAAGACAAGTACCGCGTCGTGCTCGAAGGCGGATCGATCGACGTCAACGGACGCGGCACTCTACTCACCACTGAGGAATGCTTGCTCTCTACGACTCAACAACGCAACCCATCCATGGACCGCGCCGCCTATGAGCAGATGTTTGCCGACTATTTTGGCGTGCAGTCCGTCATCTGGCTCGACAGCGGCATCACCGGCGATGACACTCATGGGCACGTCGATGACATCACTCGCTTCGTCGCTCCCAATACCGTGGTCACGATGGTCGAGCCGAATGAGCGGAGCGAGAACTGCGCGGCCCTGCATGCGAACCTGGGCCGACTGAAAAACGCCCGCACTGCCGCTGGACACAAACTCGAGATCGTCGAAATTCCCATGCCGCATCCAGTCGTGTTCGAGGACCGCCAGTTACCTGCCAGCTACGCGAATTTTTATATCGCGAATGGCGCGGTGCTGGTGCCGGTCTTCAACGATCCGAACGATCGCATCGCGCTCAACACGCTCGCCGAGATCTTCCCAACGCGCGAAATCGTACCGATCTATTGCGGCGATTTGATCTGGGGATTTGGGGCGCTGCACTGCATGACGCAACAACAACCAGAAAGATGAGACCCTGAGCCGCGAAGTCAAGTGCTTTACCACAGGGCACACGGAGGAACACAAGGGAGTACAAAAACTGTTTTCTTTCACCTGTGTTTCCCTGTGTTTCTCTGTGTCCCCTGTGGTTGAGGCTGTTTCGCGAGCTACGAGTCAGCAGCTACCTTCCCCATCATTTACACTTTTACCCGTGAACGCCGAGATCATCGCCGTTGGGTCTGAGTTGCTCACTCCCCATCGCCGAGACACCAACTCGCTGTACCTAACCGAAAAACTGAACGACCTGGGCGTTGAAGTGCGCTTCAAGTGTATTGTGGGCGACGACGCTGAAGGATTAACCGCAGCCGCCAAACTCGCCATGCGGCGTTCCGACATCATCATTTTTACGGGCGGCCTCGGCCCGACTGAAGATGATCTGACGCGCGAAGCGGTGGCCGATGCGCTGGGTTTGAAACTGCAACGCGATCCCGAGCTCATCGCGAAGCTCGAAGAGCGCTTCGCCAAGCGCGGCATGAAGATGTCCGCCAACAATGCCAAGCAGGCCGACATCCTGACCAGCGCGACGGTGTTGCCGAATTCGCTCGGGACCGCGCCCGCCCAGTGGATTGCCGGAAAGTATGACGGCCATGAGCGAATCCTGATGCTGCTCCCCGGGCCGCCTCACGAACTCAAGGCGCTGTTTGAAACCGAATGCGTCCCGCGATTGCGCGCCCGAATTCCCGTTCAGCACATCGCCACTCGCATCCTCAAAATGGCAATGATGCCTGAATCGCAAGTGGACTCGCGGGTCGCGCCGATCTACAAAACTTATGCCGACGTCGAGACCACCATCCTCGCGGGCCGGGGTGAGATTCAACTCCACCTGCGCTGCCGTAAGGATTCGCAAGCGGAGGCCGATGCGCGCGTCGAGGAACTCGCCGACAAAATCGAAGACGAACTCGGCGATGCCATCTTCTCTTGCAAAGGTGAGACCATCGAGCAGATCGTCAGCTATCTGCTGCAGATGCGCAGCATGACGCTGGCCGTGGCCGAATCTTGCACGGGTGGCTTGCTAGCCGAGCGCATCACCTCGCTCAGCGGCAGCTCGCGCTATTTTCTAGGCGGCGCTGTAGTCTACTCGAACGAATTGAAAACGCAATTTGCGAACGTTCCGAAGGCGCTGATCAATCAGCACGGGGCGGTGAGCCGCGAAGTGGCGGCGTCGATGGCCGAAGGCATCCGCAAGCGCTGCCTCGCGAGCTACGGAGTTGGAATCACCGGAGTCGCCGGCCCGAGCGGCGGAACCGAGCAGAAACCCGTGGGCCTGGTTTACGTCGCACTCGCGGGCGAAGAAGGCACGCAGGTCGTCGAACGTAATTTCCCCGGCGACCGCAAGCGCATCCGCCAGTTCGCAACGCAACAGGCGCTGGAGATGATCCGCAGGGCGCTGTTGTAGGGTGCTTGTTATTAAGAGATGCGAATATTCATTGGCATCGATCTCGACCCTGAAGTTCGCGCCCGAATTGAGCGCTTCCTCGAAGGCGTCGAGGGCTTCGCGCCCGATGCGCGCTGGGTGCGTCCGGAGTCGCTGCACATTACGTTGAAGTTCATTGGAGAACAACCGCCGGAGCGGGTCGAGGCCATCACCGAACGTTTGCGGCGGGTCGAAAGCAACGCGTTCGAGATTCGCGCTGCCGGATATGGATTCTTTCCTACCGCAAAGGCGCCGCGCGTATTCTGGATCGGAATTCACACCGGACCGCAACTGGCGGAACTGGCCAAGAGCATCGACATTGCGACAGCCGAACTCGGCGTTCCGCGCGAAGACTGGCCTTACAGCCCACATCTGACTCTGGCGCGCGCCGGCGCCGGGAGAGGATCAGGCTCACCGAAAGGGCGCAAAGGCGACGGGTCCAATGCGAAGTTCGCAGTGCTCGAAAAGCGGCTCGCCGGAATAGGCGAGCTTGATTTCGGCACAATGACCGCCAACGAGTTTATTCTCTATCAGAGCCATCTTTCCCCGGGAGGATCGAAGTACACGAAGCTGCAACGATTCGCGCTCAATCGTAGTTAGTGGAGCGACGGGCGTCTCGCCCGTCCAGCAGTATGGCGGGCCGGGCGGGGACGCCCGGCGCTCCACCGGTAAGTTTGGATCAACATGAATCCGTACCTCATCACCGCCGCCGTGAGCTACCTGCTCGGATCCATCCCATCTGGCTACCTGCTGGTGCGAATCTTCACGGGTGAGGATGTGCGCGCGACCGGCAGCGGCAACATTGGCGCAACGAACGTGGCCCGCAAATCGCCCGCACTCGGGGTTGCGACCCTGCTTCTCGACGCGGCCAAGGGGCTGGCTGCGGTTCTCGTGGCGGGGGTATTGTTCAGCGGACTGCATCCGCAACTCATCATGACCACGGCGGCGTTCTTCGCCGTGCTCGGTCATCTGTTCCCCGTCTGGCTCAAGTTTCGCGGCGGCAAGGGCGTTGCCACCAGCCTCGGAGCTTTTATATTGCTCACCCCGAAATCCATTTTGTGCATGGTGGTCCTGTTCTTGCTCATCGCCGTCGCCTTCCGTTACGTCTCGCTCGGCTCCGTCGCTGTGGCGGCGGCTTTTCCGTTGCTGGCATGGGCCCTCCACGAATATGTGGACCCGCGGCAACTTGTTTGGATCGCCCTGGTCTCGGCACTCGTCATCTGGAGACATCGTCAAAACATCGGCCGTCTCGCCGCCGGAACGGAATCAAAGTTAGGGAGTAAGTTAGAAACAGAGTTAGAAACAGAGTCAGAAACAAAGTCAGAAACAAAGTCAGGAACCTTAGGAGCAACCCGCAAATGAGCCGCATTGCCGTCGTCGGCGCGGGCGCCTGGGGCACGGCGCTGGCAATCGTCCTGGGACGTAGCGGGACGCATCATGTCCGCCTCTGGGCCAACGAACCTGAAGTTACCGAGAGCATCGCAAGCAACCGAATCAACGAACGCTTCCTGCCCGGGTTCATCCTGCCAGAATCGATTGCAGCGACCAGCGATCTGGACCAGGCGCTCGATGACGTGGAGATCGTCGTCAGCGTCATGCCCTCGCAGCATTGTCGAGCTCTATTCGCGCGCATGGTGCCGGCGCTCCGCCCGGAGATGCTTTTCCTCAGCTGCACCAAAGGACTCGAAGACGGGACTCTACTGCGCATGACGGAAGTGATTGGCGATGTCTTGCGAAGCCGCAAGTTCACTCCTCGCGTGGCAGCGCTCAGTGGCCCATCATTTGCCAAAGAGGTGGCGCGCGGCGATCCGACAGCTGTGGCCGTGGCATCCGTCGACGGAGAAGTAACCCGCGCAGTGCAGCAAGCGTTCAACGATTCCCGCTTTCGCGTCTATACCAACGACGACGTGATCGGGGTTGAGTTAGGCGGCGCGTTGAAGAACGTCATCGCCATCGCCGCCGGCATCTGCGATGGGCTCGGCCTCGGACACAACTCGGTGGCGGCGCTGATCACGCGAGGACTCGCCGAAATGGCGCGCCTGGTCGTAGCTTGCGGTGGCCGCCTCGATACCATGGCTGGCCTAGCCGGCCTCGGCGATCTGGTTCTAACCTGCACCGGAGATCTCTCGCGCAACCGCAGCGTTGGGGTTGAACTGGGCAAGCGCCGCGAGCTGCCCGACATCATTGCCGACATGCGGGGGGCAGTCGCCGAAGGGATTTTCACCACCAAAGCCGCGGTTGGTTTAGCCCGCAAGAAGAACGTCGAGATGCCCATCACCGAACAGATGTTCGCCATCCTCGAAAACGGTAAGTCGCCACAAAAGGCCATAGACGAACTAATGACGCGGGTGGCGAGGTCTGAAATCTAGTAAGTTGGCTCTGGATTTCCGCATTAGTTGCAAATCTTTGCAACTTACTAACTTTTCCACAAAAAAACTTCACGATGCGATTGCATTCTCCCAAAGTGCTCTGTACACTGCAACCCGGTCGTAACTAATTTCGTTCACGTTCGCGGGCTGTTTCCTCCCTCCGAGTTCCGCGGAAGATACGAAACCAAAAATTGTTGTTCGTCTCCAGGAGAGACCCCATGCGCTTCACCGCTATCGCTGCGTATATCCCTGCGTCTTGCGTCGCCAAGCAGTTTCAGAGAGTCCTGTTGCTGTCGGCTTTGTTTGTGACCGCCAGCCTGAACTCATGGGCGCAGATCGTCGTTTCGCCGGCCAGCCTGACGTTTGCGAAAACGATCGTCGGAGTAACGACTGCCTCGAAGCCGGTGACGATCGCGAACAACGGCGCGTCGTCCGTGCCCATCAGTATTGTGACGAGCGGCGACTTCACGGAGACCGACAATTGCAGCGGCAATATCGCGGGCGGAGGCGGCTTCTGCACGGCGAACATTGTTTTTACTCCCACGATCATCGGATCCATTACGGGCGCGGCGAGCATATACGACAACGCCAAAAATCTGCTGGCATTTGTCGGCCTTACCGGAAGCGGCGCGGCTCCGGTGGCAACCACGCCTGCAAGCCTCAGCTTTACCGGGGGGACGATCGGGACGCAAAGCACAGCGAAGACCTTCAAGATCTCTAACGCCTCGTCGAGCGCGGTCACCGTGAACACAATTACACCAAGCAGCGACTTCGCGCTCACTAGCACGGGAACGTGTTTGATTACCCCTCTTGCCGCTAAAACAGGAAGTTGTACGGTGAGCGTGGCGGTGACGCCTACAGCCGCGGTTGACAACGGCGCCATCATCGTTACCGATAACGCAGCCAACGGTATTCCGCTGGTGGTGAAGCTAACATCGGCCGCGTCGGGTGGCTCGACCACCCCGATCTCCTTGAGCAAGACCAGCCTGACGTTCAAAGTAGTCACCGGCGGAATCAGCGCCAGCCAGACCATTACGGTGACAAACACCAGCGGCGCCACGCTCCCAATGGGAACGATTACCGCAAGCAGCGATTACGCGATCGTCAACAATCTCTGTCCGTCCTCGCTCGCAGTGGCCGGCACGTGTACGTTCGGCATTACGTTTAACCCCACATTTGTGGGCAGCATTGGCGGCTCGGCCGCCGTCCCCTATACCGGCAATAACAGTCCGCAACTGGTCAATGTAAGTGGCACGTCCCTGGCGCCGTTGACGTTGGCGCCCACCAAGCTAGCCTTCTCGGCACAGGCGGTAGGCTCGACCAGCACGGCAAAACCATTCAAGATCACGAACAACAGCGCGAGCGCGGTAACCCTGAGCAGCGTCGTGCCCTCGGGCGATTTCCAAATCCAGCTTAGTGGTACCACCTGCTCGCTTTCGGGCGGCACGCTGGCGGCGGGCAAGACCTGCACTATCGAGATCCAGTTTGCACCAACCATCGCCGGATCCATCATCGGCTCGCTCACGGTGACGGACACTTCCAGCCCTAATCCGCTGCTGGTCCCTCTCTCCGGCACCGGCACGAATACATCGTCGGCGATGCTGAATCCCGCTTCGGCGCACCAGGGATCGAGCGAGACGATCGTGATTGCGGGAACCAACACCCACTTCGGAGCGACCACCACGGTCAATTTTGGAGCCGACATCACTCCGGGGACGCTGACCGTGAATGGTCCGACGAGCGCGTCGGTTCCGATCACGATTGATAACGTGGCTGCCACCGGGTCGCGCAATGTGACCATCACCACGGGCGCGGAAGCGGCGCCCGCAACGTTCACCGTGATCGCCGGAGTGCCCGCGGTAACCTTGATCAACCCCAATACCATTCAGCCGACCCAGACCGAAAACGTCGGGATTACCGGGGCATTCACCAACTGGGTCAGCGGAACGACGAAAGCCAATTTCGGCCCGGGAATCGCAGTGGGAGGCGCGCCGGCAGGGACGTTCGGTCCAGTGACCGTCAACAGCACCACGAGTGCGACGGCGAGTCTGGTCACTTCCGGCGCCACAACTGGCTTCCGTACAGTGCAGATCCAAACCGGATCGCAAACTCTCACGGTCAATAACGGAATGGATGTTGAGACCTGCAATGCGACCGCACCGACCATTCTGCAAATCAGCCCGGTCTACGGTGGCACGAAGGTGCCGCTGAATACCCAAGTCCAGGCGCAGTTCAGCGTGCCCATGGATCGCAACACATTCTCGCTTGGGAACACGGCCCCTGCCACCGTCTTCTTCTGGGACACGACCACCGGCAACGAAATACCGGGCACGATCAGTCTCGATGCCTCCGGCACGATTGCGACCATCACGCCCAGCGTATTGCTGTCAGCCGGCCGGACGTTCTACATGTACTGGAGCTACGCCGCGTCCGTCAAAGATGCCTGCGGAAACAACCTGGGTACCGCGTTTTACTACTTCACTACCGCTTTCGGCACCGACACGACGGGCCCGACCCTCAAGGGCACCAGCCCCGTCAATAGCGACACGAATATCGCTTTGAATGCGCCTGTGGTTCTGCAGTTCGATACACCGATTGATCCGATCACCGCGCAGACCGGCTTCTACATGCAGACCAGCGGAAATACGGTGCCAGGGAACTTCACCTACTCCACCGACGACAAGACCGTCACCTTTACGCCGGTCAGTCCGCTGACGGCGACCACCAGCTACACCGTCAGTTACAGTGCGCAAATCACCGACGCGACCGGCACTGCGCTGACCAACCCGGGCAGCTTCAGTTTTACAACCGGCACCAGCAGCGACACGACCGCTCCCCAGGTGACGTTCGTTGATCCGCCTAACGCCACCTTCGGGGTTGGTGTGAACGTGACGCCGCGCTTGACATTCAGCGAGCCGGTTAACGAGCTAACCATTCCCCCAGCGCTGAATCTGTATTACGAAAGCTTCTCTCTCATCATTCCCGCGACCGTGACGGTTTCGGCCGACCGGTTAAGCGCGACGCTGACGCCCAACGCGCCGCTTCTGCCAAATACCTTGTACTACTTCTACCTCTGCGGCTATACCGACATTGCCGGCAACAACGGCGGCTGCTCGGAGACGTACTTCTTCACGGCAAGCAGCGGTGACTCCAATGCCACCACGGTCAGCTCGATCACTCCCAGTAACGCGCAAACCGGGGTTCCGATCAACGCTCAGATCAGCGCGGTGATGAATGACGACATCGATCCCACGTCGGTTAGCAACAGTTCCATCACGCTCAAGCAAGGCACCACCAACATCCCCGGAACTGTCACGCTGGCCAGCGATGGCGTCACACTCACATTTGTACCCACCTCCGCCCTAACCGTTTCCAAGCTCTACAACGTGACGGTCGGCGGCTTTAAGGACATCGAAGGCAATGCCGTCACCCCCTTTGGCAGTTCGTTCACGACGGGCACAACCGGATATGGCAACGGAACGTTCACCGTGGTTTCGATGAGTCCGGCGAACAGCGCCACCGGCGTATCTGTGAGCAGCCCAATCACGTTCACCATGAGCAACCTGATCAATGCGGCGTCGGTGAACAACACTACCGTTTTTGTGTACGACTCCGTTGCTGGCCGGTACGTAGCGGGATCGTACACCGTGAACAGCAACACCGTGACTTTCACACCACTCGCCCAGTACCCGGGCAACACTCTGATGTACATGGGGCTGTGCAGCTTGACGGATGAAGCGGGGAATTCGGACTGTCAGTACTGGTACCAGTTCACCACTGCCAATACCGTGGACACCACCGCCCCGACGGTGACCATCTCGCCTGCCAACAATGCTACGAACGTCGGGATCAACGCCCAGGTGGTATTGACCTTCTCGAAGTCGATCAATCCGTCCACCATTACTGCGAATACGCTGGCGCTGTTCAACGGCGATACCGCGGTCGGATATAGCGCCACCGTCTCCCGGGATAATCGCACGGTCGTCCTGAATGCGAATGGCAGCGCGTGGACCTCGGGCGCAACCATCACCATCGAACTCACCAGCGGCATTCAGGATCTGTCTGGCAACGCCCTGGCGAACACCAACAGCCAGTTCACCTTGACCAACGCGCTCTCGAATACAGCACCCTC
>Ga0185299_10004696_pt1 | contig 16213 bp, 10 predicted proteins | sample PaiPotPPA55metaG_FD_128002 | JGI IMG/M metagenome (GOLD analysis project Ga0185299, IMG submission 128002) | Iron sulfur acid spring bacterial and archeal communities from Banff, Canada, to study Microbial Dark Matter (Phase II) - Paint Pots PPA... ...
CGTGCGCGATACCCTGCTCGGACGAATTTCCCAGGAAACTGGAAAAGTCTTCCTCGATCAGATGGATATCACCGAAGAGGAATTTCGAAATTTCCAGGACGTCAAGATCATCGCCTGCGGCACTAGCTGGCACGCCGCGCTGGCCGGGAAATTCATGATCGAGAAGCTGGCGCAGATCCCCGTCGAGGTGGATTACGGAAGCGAATATCGTTATCGCGATCCGATTGTAGGCAAGAAAAGCTTGGCTATCGCCATTAGCCAATCCGGAGAAACCGCCGACACGCTGGCAGCAGAGCGCGAAGCGCGGCTGAAAGGCGCCAAAGTTCTCGGAATCTGCAACGTGGTCGGCTCCATGCTGACCCGCGAGGCCAACGGCACCATTTACACCCACGCAGGTCCGGAAATTGGCGTGGCCTCCACCAAGGCATTCACCGGCCAGCTCACTGCTCTGATGCTTACGGCTCTCTATCTCGCGCAAGTGCGCGAGAAATTGACGCCGGCTTTGGCTCAGAGTTTGATGCAGGAGCTGACCCGCGTCCCGCATAAGATCGAAACTATCCTACAGCGTGATGCCGCGCTCGAAGAACTTGCTCGTTTGTTCTTCCGTCACACTGATTTCCTTTATCTCGGCCGTGGCATCCACTACCCAATCGCTTTGGAAGGCGCGCTAAAGCTGAAGGAAATTTCCTACATCCACGCAGAAGGCTATCCCGCAGGCGAAATGAAGCATGGGCCTAACGCCCTGATCGACGAAAATTTGCCGGTAGTGATCATTGCAACGCGCGACGAATCCGATCCTGCTTCGATGACTCGGTATGAAAAGACAATTTCCAATTTGCAGGAGGTGAAAGCGCGCGACGGCATCGTAATTGCCATCATCACAGAAGGAGATAAGCTGGCTCGTGATAGCGCGGACCATGTGGTCGAAGTCCCTGCCGTCCCGGAACTCCTTGCCCCCATCCTGGAAATTGTCCCACTTCAACTTTTGGCTTATCATATCGCAGTGCGCCGCGGTTGCGATGTGGATCAGCCGCGCAACCTCGCTAAGTCTGTCACCGTTGAATAAATAAGCTCCCCTTTTCTCCGGCCTGCTTTAAACTTGGGAAATGAACTGCGCTCGCTTTTTTTCGCCGGCATGCGGCTGGATAAGCTTTTGCCGACCAGCGCTCTTCCTGCTAGTGATCCTCGCTTCCTTCGGGGCCCGCGCAGCACAATCTCAGCAGCCAAAAGGCGGCGCTTCTCATCTCGATTCTGTCGAGATTTCCGGCTCGAAGAAATTTAGTTCGCAACAAATTGCAGCGGCGATGGGCTTGCGTGCCGGCAACATTATCACTCGCGAGGATCTTCAGGGCGCTGCCGACAAGCTCGCCGCGCTCGGTCTTTTTTCCAACGTGCAATATCATTTCACCACCGTTCAATCAGGAGTACGCGCGTTCTACGAAGTGTCCGACGCGCCTGCGGTTGCCGTTACGTTCGATAATTTCCCCTGGTTCACCGATGACGAATTAACCGCTGCTCTCAAGCACGCCGTTCTCCTTTTCGATGGCAGCGCGCCGCAAGGTGGTGCCATCCTTAATACCATGGCCGGCACGCTCGAAAATTTGGTTCAAGCACGTGGCGTGTTCGGTACCGTCTCGCATGCGCTAATAAATTTCCCTTTGGGAGGCCAGCGCATGCAATTTCGCGTCGAAGGCACGGAAATTACAGTTAAGGGAGTCGAATTCTCCGACGCGCTCGCCACCAACGATCGTGCTGTGCAGCAGAGCGCCGCCGCGTTAATAGGCCGGCCATATTCCCGAAGCGCGGTTGAGCTATTCGAGCTTGAACAAGTGCGGCCGGTATACTTGACGCACGCATTTTTGCACGTGCAATTTGGCCGACCCGGCGCGCGAATCCCAAGCGAAGGGGCGCAACCTGGCTCGACCGCGGTCGTTGTGATGGTCTCGATCGCCCCGGGTCCGGCCTTCAAATGGGGGAGCATCGCGTGGGCCGGAAATTCTATCCTATCCTCCGGCGAGCTGGATGCAATCGTTACTTTGAAACCCGGTGACATAGCCGACGGAAATAAAATTGCCGCGCTGTGGGACGGTGTTCAGTCTCTTTACGGCCAACGCGGCTACCTCGATGTGAAGTTGGACGCGCAGACGCAATTTGACGATCAAGCCGGGCGCGTGATGTATAAGGTGACCATCACCGAAGGGCCTCAGTATCGCATGGGAAATTTGGTCCTCAGCGGTCTCTCGGTTGATGGCGAAAAACGAATTCATGCGGCCTGGAGCATTCCCGCGAACGCGGTCTTCAACGTGAAAACTTACGAAGACTTTCTCGATGACGGGATTAAAAAAGCCTTCGCAGGGACACCGGTTCATTACGAAAAAATCGGCCGTTTCCTTCAAGAAAATCCCGGTACCAACAAAGTCGACGTGCTTCTGGATTTTCAATAGATAGAATTAGGCTATACTCGAATCGAGATGAATACCGAGCCAGTTCCGGCCGTAACGATTGCGGTGCAATCGCTGGCGTTCGATCAGGCCTCGATCGAGAAGGAACAACGGCTGTTTGATTCCCTGCGATCCCTCGATTCTCTACTAGTTGCTTTTTCGGGTGGGGCGGACTCCGCCTATCTTGCATGGGCTGCGCATCGCGCGCTCGGTGATCGCGCTCTTTCCGTCACCGCTCTTTCCGCCAGTTTTTCCCGCCACGATCGCGAGCAAGCCGAAAGATTCGCGCGTGAAACCGGAATTCGCCATGAATTTATCGAGACCCGCGAATTCGAGAATGCTCTTTACCTTGCGAACAACGCGGACCGTTGCTACCACTGCAAGGACGAGCTCTTCGATCGCATGGAAGCACTGGCAAGCGCGCGCAATTTCAAGGCCATCGCTTACGGCATCAACGCTGACGACACTCACGACTTTCGCCCCGGACACCGCGCGGCCCACGAACATGGCGTGCTCGCCCCTCTCCTCGATGTCGCGTTGGCCAAAGCTGAAATCCGAGTGCTCTCGCAACGCGCCGGACTTACCACCTGGAATCGCCCCGCATCTGCTTGTCTCTCTTCCCGGGTGCCTTATGGAACCGCTGTGACGCCTGATTTGATGGAAAAGATCGACCGCGCCGAATCCGTTCTGCGCGATCTCGGTTTTCGACAATTTCGAGTCCGGGCCCACGGTGAGCTCGCGCGAATTGAACTCGCTCCGGAAGAAATGTCGCGCGGATTAGAACCCGCGATCACTCGCCAAATCCTTGCCGGTGTAAAACAAGCCGGCTTCTCTATCGTGACGATCGATCTGGAAGGATACCGGCAAGGTTCGCTCAATTCCCTTCTCAAAATTAAATGACCCGTGGGCTCCGCCTGCCTCGTTCGTGGTTTCCCTCCACGCGGTTGCCATGCACGGAACTTCCAGTTGCGCGTTCTCGTATAATCTTGATAGGAAGGATGGCTCGGCGCACGTTGTTCTCAGTACGCGGGAACCAATAAAAATGAAACGGGCTGACAAACGAGCATGGCTGACAACGGTTGCTCTCGCAGCCAGCGCTATCGCCGGCTGTGCTTCGCATTCAAAGCTAGAAGGCGCATTCGACCGCCAATTTACCGTCAACGGTCCGGTCACTTTGGAACTCATTAGCGGAAAAGGTGATGCGAATATTCAGAGTGGCCCGCCGGGCGAAGTTCGCATTCATGGTGAGGTACACATCAATTCGTGGTCCTCAGATGGTGGACGGCGCCGTTTGCAGCAACTCGAAGCGAATCCTCCAATCTCCCAGGAAGGCAGTTTGATTCGCATTGGCGGCGGCAAACAAGGCGGAAGCGACGTTGCGGTGGATTACACCATCGTGGTACCGCAGGATTCCCAACTCCACAGCGTGGCAGGCTCGGGAGATGTGGAGGTTGACGGGATCCAGGGTCCCGCGAATTTTACTTGCGGATCTGGAGAAGTAACCGCTTCAAACATTAATAGCGACGTGCAGATCGTCTGCGGCAGCGGTGATGTCGAGCTTTCTAAAATAAAAGGACATGTACAAGTCACCACGGGCTCTGGCGACATGGCCCTCGACACGATCGGCGGGCCGCTGCGCCTCCAAACGGGCTCTGGCACAATCGAGATATCGAACCCTGCGGACGCTCTGGAGGCTAGCACCGGAAGCGGCGATGTCAGCGTCAAGGGAGCATCCGCGGACATTCGCGTGCGCACTTCATCGGGTGATGTTGACGTCGAAGGAAATCCTGGCGCAACGAATTATTGGGATTTTCACACCGTCTCTGGCGAAGTCGTGCTCCACGTGCCGTCGAACGCCAGTTTTCGCCTTTACGCCCGTTCAAAGTCTGGTGATATCGATGCCGCCATTCCTATCATGATGGAAGGAACTGCCGCCAAGCACGAATTGCGCGCGCGCATCGGAGACGGTAAAGCGCGCGTCGAGATTCAAACTTCTTCCGGCGACATTTCTCTCCGCTAGGTTCCGGCTATTGCAAATCGAACACTTCTTGCGTTCTTTCGCGCTAGAATGCAGCAGAATGCGCTGGCTTTCCGTCATTTCTACCTTCGCCATCCTCCTGGCCCTGGCGCCTCGCGCGTTTTCCCAAAAGCCTGCTTCCAACGCCCAGCAATCCAAAGACTCAGCCGCAGGAATTTCGAAGCAAGACGCCGACTCCGAAATGCAATTGCAGAAGGCTATTGGCGATGCGGGGAACGATAAAGCAGCTCTCGTACGCAACTTGAAGAATTACCTTCTTCGATTTCCTGATGCGCCGCGAAAAGCCGGCGTTTATCGCGCGCTTGTGGAATCTTGCCAGCAACTTCAGGACCCTGCGTGCGCGCTTGATTATGCCGAACGGCTTGTAGCCGTTCATCCGGATGATTCTGAAATGATGCTTCTCGCTATCGGTCTGTTACAGCAGGAAGGAAGCGAGGCGAGCCTCACCCGAGCGACCGGCTACGCAACACGCGTGATTGATCGCATCGAGAAAACTCCGCCGGAGGAAAAGCCGGCGCGCGTGTCCCTCAAAGATTGGCAAGCGCAACAAGACCGTTTTCGAGCGGCGCTCTACAGCCTGCGAGGCCAAATCGAAAAATCGCAGTCGCACTACGAACTGGCTGCCAAGGATTTTCAACAGAGTTATTCGCTGCGCCCCAATGCCATCGCCGCCGAACACCTTGGCGAGATCGCCGAAATGAAAAACGACTACCCCAAAGCGATTGAAGAATATTCGCTGGCCTTCGCCCTTCCGGAAGATGGACCGGCGGGGAAAGTGGACCGGCGTGAAGTTCGCATGAAACTGGGAAATGTTTGGCGGCGAGTGCACCGCAGTGAACAAGGCCTCGGCGAACAAATTCTCACTACCTATGACCGGCTGGGCGCACTTCCGGTAACCGCCGGGCCCTGGATGCGAAACAAAGACGCAAAAGACCTATTCACTTTTGTCCTGCGCAATATGGACGGCTCGCCTCTTCCTCTTTCGCCGCTGAAAGGCAAAGTTATCGTCTTGAGTTTTTGGGCCACTTGGTGCGGACCATGCCGAGAACTCGAGCCCGAATTCGTGCAAATTGCCAAAAATTACACGGGCAACACGAACCTCGCGTTCTATGCCGTCAATACGGACGCGGACGAAAGCCTGGTTCCCGGATTTTTAGCGAAACAAAAATGGGATGTGCCGGTGGTTTTTGCCGATGGTCTGGACGACTCTATGAAGGTGAATTCTTTGCCAACCGTAGTAGTTCTCGACCGCACCGGTAAGATTTCGTTTCGTATGGATGGATTTTCACCCGAAGGCTTTACGGAATCTTTGACTACAGCTATCCAACAGGCTCTCGACCCCGAAAAGCTAAATTCTGCAAAATAGAAAGGTGCCTACGCTCCTGTTATCGCGCGTTTCACATCCCGCTGCGCCGCTGCGCGAGCGGCTAAGATTGTGTTCACGTGAATCTGCACGGTATCCTCCACGCGTCGCGCGTACCCTCCCGCCAGCGTAATCGCTACCGGGACCTTGTTCCGGCGGGCATAGTCGAACACCAGCGCATCGCGCCGCGCGAGCCCCTCCATCGAAAGAGCCAAGCCGCCTAATTGATCCTCGCAATACGGATCGGCACCGGCAATATAAAAAAGTATCTGCGGAGTGAAATGCCGGAAAGCTTCCCGCAAATTCCTCTCAAGGATGATCAGATAGTCCTCGTCGCCAATTCCATCAGGTAGATCGACGTCCACGGTCGAAGGCGGCTTGGGATACGGATAATTGTGTTTCTGGTGAAGCGAAAGTGTGAACACATCTCCGTCTCCACCGAAAATCGATGCAGTACCATTTCCCTGATGTACGTCGGTATCCACTACCGTCACCGTCTGAATCGCGCGATCAAATTGCAGGCGGCGGATTGCGACAGCCACATCATGGATTACGCAAAATCCTTCGCCATGATCGGCATACGCATGGTGGAAGCCGCCGCCGATGTTCGCTGACCACCCATCGGCAAGGGCTTGCTGAGCCGCCAGGATTGAGCCTCCTGCCGCCAGCCAGCAGGCACGCACGAGTTCCTTCGAGTAAGGTACTTCCATGCGAAGAATCTCAGTGGGCGTCAGCGATCCGTTCTTGAGCTTATACACATAATCCTGCGAATGAACTCGCAAAACGTCTGCGTCCGAAGCCGGCGCTGGAGCGAGAAAATCGCCCTGTTCTGCAATTCCATGGGCCAGCAGCTTGTCGTGAACCAATCGGTACTTCTGCGACGGAAAAACGTGCGCACCCAAATTCAGATCGTATCCAGGGTGGTAAACAAGCTTGAATGGCAGCATGATTCGCCAAGACTACCGCGAAGTTTTTTGAAACTCAAATGCTTGAATGCAGTCTGTACGAAACGCAAAGTGTCTTGTGTGCTCCTTGTTCGCCGCGCTATCATGACTACTCGCCATGCGCCGCGCTCAAGCCATTCTCGTTATCCTCGCGCTGCTCGCTACCCCGCTAGCCTTGCTAGCCCGCAGCACGGCCGGAAGTATGTCGGGCTGCGCAGGAATGTGCTGCCCGACTCACGGAACGCATGCTGCTCGTGTCCTTCACGAGAAAATGCTGTGCCACCACGGGGAGCTCGGGCATGTGTTTAAATGCACGATGACGTCCGGCCATCACGGCGTCGATTATGGTCTCATTGTTCCTGTAGCGCCCACTGCACCCTCGGCGATTGCATCGGTCGGAATCCCCGGTGTAGGTCGTGCGGTCACCGCACAGTTCCACGAAGCTGCAGCCTCTGGTTTTCTTTCTACTCCTTTTCAACCTCCGCGACTCTAGCGTTCGTTTTTCATTCGTAATTCAAGAATCTAGTTTCGACGGAGGATTTTCATGCGGAAGCTTGCATTTTTGCTGTTTGTCGTGGCCTGCCTTTTTTCAGATCTAAGCACTTACGCGACTATTTTTGGCAAGGTTCAAGGAATTGTTCACGACCCACAACATCGCCCGATTGCGAACGCGTCAGTAAACCTCCAGGCTGTAACATCGGACTGGAACAAAACAACACAAACAGATCAAAACGGCGAATTTTCATACCCAGCCGTGCCCATCGGAGACTATATAGTTACCGTTACCCAATCCGGATTCGAAACTTCAAGACAAAGTTTCACGGTTACTTCCGGCGCCACTCCCGTACTTCACTTCCAGCTCAATATCGCTAGCGTGAATCAGACAACGGTCGTGTCGGCCGAAAACCAGGAAACTGTGAACGCTGATTCCGTCACGCCCACTGCTCTCATTGGTCGCCAAGATATTGCCAGAACCCCGGGCGCGGATCGAACAAACAGCCTGCAAATGATTACCGATTTCGTTCCCGGCGCGTATTACACGCACGATCAGTTACACATTCGCGGAGGACACCAAGTAAGCTGGCTCATAGACGGCGTACCCATACCCAACACCAACATCGCGAGTAATCTTGGCCCGCAAATTGATCCGAAAGACATCGATTACCTGGAAGTCCAGCGCGGAAGCTATGACGCAGCCTATGGAGACCGCACGTACGGAATCTTCAATATCGTACCGCGGTCAGGTTTCGAACGTGATAATGAAGCCGAACTCGTCACCAGCTTTGGAAATTGGTATCAAATGAACGATCAATTGAGCTTTGGCGGTCACACACAGCGTTTCGCGTATTTTGCGAGCCTGAATGGAAATCGAAGCAACCTTGGTCTGCAAACTCCGATCGGGCAGGTCTTTCATGACGCCGAAAATGGCTATGGCGGTTTCGGGACTTTCATCTATAACCTGAACCCGAAAGACCAATTTCGCCTGGTGACGTCGCTGCGAGCGGATTATTATCAGGTTCCGTACGATCCAAATCCGAGTTCTCCGTTCGATCGCAGCGGCCTGCGGGACGGCCAACACGAAAATGATGGTTACGCATCATTCTCCTGGGTCCGCACCATCAACCCAAATATGCTCCTTACGGTTTCACCGTTCTTTCATCACAACACCGCGAACTATCAGGGCGCACCCGGTGACACGCCCCAGAGTGCGACGGATAATCGCACCTCGAACTATGGCGGCTTGCAAACAACCCTCACGGCAAATGTTGCGCGGAATAACATTGAGGCCGGTGTCTACGGTTTCGGACAACATGACCAAGAGTTTTTTGGACTTATTTTCAATGACGGGAGTGGTAACCCTTCCATCCTGAGTCCGGAGACGGCAACTGGCGGTCTAGTAGCGGGATTCGTTAGTGACAGTTTCAAACCAACATCCTGGCTAACTCTGATCGCCGGCATGCGGCCCACGCATTTTTCGAGTTCCGGTTCAAATGCGCAAGCGGGTGTTTCGGAGAACACAATCAACCCGCGATTTGGAATCGCACTCCAAGTTCCTCATTTGAACTGGGTCTTTCGTGCCTTCTACGGCCACTACTACCAGGCGCCCCCGTTGACTACTATTTCCGGGCCCTTACTGGAATTCATTCAAAGCGGGTCGCAGTTGTCGTTTGCCTCTCTGCACGGTGAACGCGACGAGGAACATCAGTTTGGCGTCACCATCCCGTTTCGCGGCTGGGTGCTTGATGCCGACAATTTCCAAACGCGCGCCAATAATTTCTTTGATCACAACAATGTGGGTGAGTCGAATATCTTTATTCCAGTTACCATCGATGGTGCTCTGATCCGCGGTTGGGAGCTCACGCTTCGCTCTCCGCGCCTCTGGAATCGTGGGCAAGTGCACCTGGCCTATTCCAATCAGGTAGCACAAGCGCGCGGAGCGATTACCGGAGGCTTGATTTGCTTCCCTCCGGCAAGCCCCCTGTGTCAACCAGCGCCTGGTTATGGGCCTCTCGATCACGACCAGCGAAACACGCTGAATGTTGGTTTTAACGCGAATCTCCCGTGGCACGCTTTCGCCTCATCCAATGTGTATTACGGCTCGGGCTTTACGAACGGAATGCCGAACGCGCAGTTTCCTGGTCCTTACTTGCCGGGGCACACGACGTTCGACGTTTCACTGGGAAAAAGTTTCGGTGAAAAATATACGGTGTCGCTAACGGCGTTGAACGTGGCGAACCGGCGAGTCTTGCTCGACAACAGTCTGACGTTCGGCGGATTCCACTTTAACGATCCGCGCGAAATCTACGTCGAGTTTCGCTGGCGCTTTCATTACTAGACCGCAGCAGCAGCGGACGCGTGGGACGAAGTCAGCCGTGGTCGAAACATCACCGCCGCGTCAACCCAGCTGCGGAGCGCAAAGCCGGTGATTGTCGCAGGATCATCGCTGCCGCGAGCCAATAGCGTCCCGAAAGAAAACCATGCTGAGCGGTCATGGGTTGTAGCGTTTCAACCAATCTCCCAGCTCCGTTACGACGTCGCGGCGCTGTTCGGCCAGCTGCGGAAAATGAGGGGAACCGGGATAGGTGACCATGCGTACGGTCTTCCCTCGCTCGGCCAGCAATACGTAGAATTCGCGGCCTTGAAAGGTGGGGACGCGCGCGTCCGCCTCGCCATGCAAAATCAACAGCGGAGTGATGACCCGGTCCACATGCATCACCGCGGAAAATTGAAGTATTGGCGTAGGATCTTTTTCTTGCAGCCGGGCGTCATAGTCAACTTGCCACATGTCGCTGGTGGGAATAAAGCTGAGCCAGTCGGTAATCCCCGCGCCTTCGATCGCTGCTTTGTAGCGATTTGTTTGCGTGACAGTCCATGAAGTCATGAAACCGCCGGCACTCCAGCCAAAAATTGCGAGGCGGTTGGGGTCCGCCCATCCCTGAGCAATCGCAAAATCCGTGGCGCTGTCCACGTCGCTGTACGCGCGGTCGCCGAAATGCTGATAAATCGCCGCTAGAAAATCCGCCCCATATCCGGTGGATCCGCGATATTGCGGCTGCAGAACGATGTAACCCATCCCCGAGATAGAGCGAAGGAGGAAATCAAAGGCCAGGACGTCATTCGCTTCAGGGCCGCCATGCGGCATAACGAGAAACGGATATTTCTTGCCAGCCACATAGTCCGCAGGGAACGTGGCGATCCCTTCCAGCTTAATTCCATCTTTCGAGGTCCAATGCACCGCTTTAACTTCGCCGAGATTTACATTGGCCAGCGCGTCGTCGCCTTCATGGGTGATTTTTTGAACCTGCCCGTCGCGAAGCACGGCGATATTCGTGGTGTGCGACGGATCATCGACGTTGAATGCCAACACGTCGGACCCGGACGAAAGATTCGAGTAAACCGGCAGGCCTTCGATGATTCCGTCCGGCCAGCGATAGGCCGGCTCAAGTTTTCCATCGCGATAGGAATACGTCTCGGTGACGACGCCTTTGTGCATCTCAACCCATATTTTGCCGTGCGGATCACCGGCCAAAGTTACGGCCGTGAAGGCGAGGTCAGGAGTCCGATCGACAGGCTGCCCGCCGCTCACCGCTACGGTCCATATGTGCTCCGGGGTTAAAGTTGGCGTGGAGGTCGCAGCAAACGCTAGTTCTTTAGCACCCGAGGCCCACGCGAGACCGCTCGTTGCGTCTGGGATTTCCGCGAGGCGACGGGGGCCGGCGGCGCTGCACACATCCACAAACGAATGCAGTTCGTGATGTAGCAGTTTGGACCACTGCGAAATAACAGCAATTTGCGAACCGTTGGGCGACCAGGCGACATCGGTGATGTCCACAAGCGTGGGGCACCACCAGCCGGCATCCGTGCCATTCACTCCAACAACGTACAAGCTTGTCTCATCAGGCGCAGCAACGGTACGTACCACCGCAAGTGGATCTGGCTTGCGCGGATCTGCAAGCACCGCGAAGCGGCTGCCGTCCGGCGAGATGGTCGCCGAACGAATCCCAGACGGCAGCGACAAAATTTGAATTAGCTTGCCTTCGCCAATCGGCACGATGGCAAGCTGGCCAAATTTACCCACGGGATAAATTCCGTAAAGCGCTCCATCCTTTGTGAATCCAGAAGGCTCGAAGTGTTCCGGCAGGTCGAGTTTTCGCGAGTTGTCACCAGAAACATCAATTAAGCGCCATTCGTGTTTGTTCACGGGACCGGAGGTGCCGTCGTAGGACACGCGGTACAGAATGGTTTTTCCATCGGGCGAGATCGAAACAGCGCGCGCCGAGTGAAGCGCGGAATAGTCGTCAACATTGAAGGGATGTTTATCGGCGGCGAAGGCGGGTGGGACCGTTGCAATCGCGAATGTTGTCGCTGCAACTAGCGTTAGCAGAAATCCGGCAGCGTAATTCTTCATCTCAGTTTTGAGTTACGGCTGCGATTGCCATCGTTGTAAAGTCCCCCACTGTTTTGCTTGGAGGCGGTGGACAGAACGGAGGCAGGCACGCTTCTGGGCTTTTGGTCAAGTGTTCTGTAATTTTCTATTTTAATCACGCCGAACGGTAGCATGTGATTCTGTGAATTTCAAGGACCTACGCGTGGACGGGCTAGTACCGCAGCGCAGGAGCTTCCGTTTTGGGAATGGAATTCGCGCAGCGAGCGACTCGTATGAGCCGAGCCGTCTTGGATTATGCGGACTTGACGGGTAATGTTCGATCGGGACCTTTCGGCTATTTCTGTTTGGGCTTCTTCTTCCCGCCATCGCAGGGTTTTAGGGTGACCCACTGCTGAGGATTTACCGGGACGCCGTTCACGTACACGACCCAGTGAAGGTGCGGGCCATTGGCGCGGCCGGTGGCTCCTACGTAGCCGATTACGTCACCTTTGCTCACACGAGCGCCCGCTTCTACGTTTAATTTTGACATGTGCAGATACATCGTCTGCAGGCCCTGGCCGTGATCGATTGCGACGGTGCCGCCCAGAACGTTGAACGGCTGCACAATTTTCACCACGCCGGCGGCCACCGCGAGAATGGGCGTTCCCTCGGCGCCACGCTGGTCAATGCCCATGTGAAACTCACCGGTAGCTTTTCCGTTGTGAAGTCTTTTCACGCCGAAGGGGGATATCACGCAGCCGGGAAGTGGAGCGACGAGCGGGTCTTGCCAATACTTGATGTCCGATACGGAATTGCGAAAGGCGGTCAGAGTTTGCATTTCTTCTGTCGTGGAATGGAGCGCTTCGATTTGCGGCGCAAGCGTAACATTTTGCGATGGGAAGATGGTTTTGCGAATGGTTAGGTTTACGGAAGCGAGCGTGGTTCCGTCTTCAGCGAGAAAGTCGATCGGATAGGTACCGGGTGCGTCGGCTACGGCTACCGGCATCAGGCCTTGCCAGTCACCACTTTCCTGCTTGAAGAGACGCACCGTGCGGCCATTCAAGCGGGCGGTTGCTGACGGGATTTCGCAACGGAGTCGGACTGTTTGGCCTAGCGGTATTGTTGCGGGTTTTACCGTGCATTGTTGCGCGCTCGCTGTAGAAGCGAATATTGCCACAAAAAAGGTCGCTAACAGAACAGCCAGAATGTCAGGCGGCCGAGTGCGTTGTTTCAGACATTTCATCCACACTTAATTTACACGCTTGGACCTCCCACTTATAACGTTCCTAGTTAAAAACGTTCCTGGAGGTCACGGGGCGTAAACGTTTGACATTTTATCTGCGTTCTTGAAAAGAAAGCTTCTCGAAGTGTGTGCCGTACAGACAAGTTCCGGGATATTTCATTCAAGATAGAACTGCTGATCGGGGTTCGAAGAATTGCATCGGTTCTGACGAATGGTTCCTCCTCTGCCGGGATCTTCAAGACAAAGGCCGCTGCTCTTAACACGGATTTGCATCCGGTTTCCACCTCGATCCACAATTTGAAAGAGCTCGTTCGCGTAGAACGGCTCCCCGCCGCAAGTCCACTGAATCAAATTGCCCGGCCCGCCAAGTTTTTTCCCATCGCCAGGAGAAGCGGGAGCATCGGCGATATTCAAGCATAGGCTATTCAAGCCATTGACTGTCTGAATGGAATAAAAGCCATCTCCCCGATCGACAAAATTAAACTCCATGTTGCTTAGCGCGCTGCACGGATACGGGATGATTGCGTCTCCGCTCTGTGTGGAATTGCGAATGATGTTCATACACAGTTTTGTTCCCTGCGAAACGATCTGATGAGTTCCCTCAATGCCGTGGGACTCGGCAGAACCAGATAGTGGAGAGACGCCATCAATCACGTAGGTTGTGATTGAGCGCACCGGCAGCTCGTCGACGATATGCTTTTTCAAGGAAAGCTGGAGGCTTCCCTCTTTGAGATTCACGCTCTCGTCCGCTGTCGTGCGATAGACCCCGGCCGACGACGGAATTCCGCCAAACGCGCTCAGGTCGAGATCGTTCAGCGTCACCGTATCCCAATTCGTCGTGACCAGCACCAGCCGTTTCATCGAATGCGAGTAGGCCGCGAGTGTGTGGTAGGCGCCGCCCGCCGAAATGATCTGGAAGCCCGGGCGAATGAAGCGCGAGTATTGCGCGATGGCATAAAACTGTTTTTTCAGTTGTGGCGCCCCACCGTTTGGATCAAACAGAATTACACCCCAGTCCGGCTGCCAAAGCACCCAATTCTCGGCACCGAGATCGCGCAAATCCATGCGCATCGTGTCGGCCGTAAACAGCGCGCCCCACATCTCGGTGCCGTCGCCCTGAGTTTTGAAGCAACACCCGACCTCGCTCATCCACACGGGCTTGTGAGCCTTTTGGGCCAGCGATTTGTACTTCGCCATTTTCGCCGGATCTGCCGCGCCAGAATGGTAGTCGTGCGTGTTCATCCGGCCAAGCGCGGAAAACGCGGCGGGGCTTAGCTTGGCAACAGCGCCGACCGCATCGTTCACATTGTTCATGTCCACACCGGAGACAAAAGTGTCCAGTCCGTCGCGTTTCAATCGAGTTGCCAGCATTGGAATCAGCGCGTTCTGTGAAGGCAACGAAGCGCTGTTCCCTTCTTGGCGGCCGCGAGCGGTCCAACCGATGTCCGGCTCGTTGAACGCTTCCAAACTTTCGAAGCGAACGCCTTCCGCGTCTTGAAAATGTTTGGCCACGGTGGCGAGGTAATTCACAAAATTCTCGTACATTTCGGGACGCAGGTTATCTTGATGCGCTACGATTGCGCCGGAGGAGCAGCCGCTAACGGTCATCCAGTAAGGAGGAGAGTTCGAGAAGGCTTCAAAAATATTCGCGCCGCGTTTTTTTGCTTCCTGCAACATGCGGCGCTGCGAAGCGTCGCGCGTCCAGTCAAAGGATGCGTTTGCGCTGTCTTCGAAGCCGTCCATCTGAGCGTCGGCCCGCATATGCTTGTGGGTCGGGTCGTCGCCTCCGCCAATGTTGTAGCGGGCAACAGTAAATCCAAGTGTGAAACGAGTTGCCGGATCACCGTAGAGCAGGTCCATGTACTGGCTCTGGATTTTGGGGTCTTTTATTTGCGCGGGCTGGCGCCCGCCGCCGTAAAGATCGTTGGCCTCCCAAGCCAAGGACATGCCCCAGCCCCGAAAAGTTTGCGCGGGACGCGGATCTATTCGGCCTGTATCCGCCAAAATTATCGATAGTGGGAACAGAAAAAGACCGAGGACACAGACTGCTGTTGAGCGCCAGAGCCTCGGCTTTCTCGTCACAGGGGGTTACGTTCTAGGTGCCTTCGGACCAGGAGGCAAGGTACTGCTCTTGATCTGGCGTGAGCTTGTCGACCTGGATGCCCATGGAGTCGAGCTTGAGTTTGGCAATGTGGCGGTCGATATTTTCGGGCACGGAGTAAACCTGGTGCTTCAGAGAACTGGCGTTCTTGACCAAGTATTCGGAGGCGAGCGCCTGGTTGGCGAAGCTCATGTCCATTACCGAAGCAGGGTGGCCTTCGGCGGCAGCGAGGTTGATGAGACGGCCTTCGCCAAGCAGGTAAAGCTTGCGGCCATCTTTCATAACATATTCATCGACGAATGGGCGGACCGGCCTCTTCGAGCTGGAAAGTTTTTCGAGCGCTGGAATATCGATCTCGACGTTAAAGTGGCCGGAATTCGAAATGACTGCGCCGTCTTTCATTCTTTCGAAGTGATCATGAGTGAGAATGGATTTGTTGCCGGTGACGGTGATGAAGATGTCGCCGATTTTTGCGGCTTCCGGCATGGGCATCACGCGGAAACCATCCATTACGGCTTCGAGCGCGCGCACGGGATTAATCTCGGTGATGATTACGTCGGCACCGTGGCCTTTGGCGCGCATGGCCACTCCTTTGCCGCACCAGCCGTAACCGGAAACAACCACCCGCAATCCCGCAATCAGAAGATTTGTGGCGCGAAGAACACCGTCAATCGAGGATTGGCCTGTGCCGTAGCGATTGTCGAAGAGGTGCTTGGTGAGCGCGTCGTTCACCGCCACGATGGGATATTTCAGCGTGCCGTCTTTGGCCATAGCGCGAAGGCGAATCACCCCGGTGGTGGTTTCTTCCGTGCCACCGATGATGTCCTTGACGAGATCGGGGCGCTTGGTCAGCAGGATGGTGACGAGGTCGGCGCCATCGTCCATGGTGATCTGCGGTTTGTGGTCGAGCGCAGCGTTGATGTGGGCGTAATAGGTGGCGTTGTCTTCGCCCTTAATGGCGAAAGTGGGGATGTTGTAATCCTTCACCAGAGATGCCGCGACTTCGTCCTGGGTGGAGAGCGGATTCGACGCGCACAGAACAACGTCAGCGCCGCCATCGCGAAGAGTAATGGCCAGATTGGCCGTCTCGCTGGTCACATGCAGGCAGGCGGACATGCGCACGCCCTTGAGCGGCTGGTCTTTGATAAATTGCTTGCGGATAAGTTGCAAAACGGGCATGTGCTGATTGGCCCATTCGATTTTGCGCTTGCCTTTT
>Ga0185299_10004700_pt1 | contig 16199 bp, 12 predicted proteins | sample PaiPotPPA55metaG_FD_128002 | JGI IMG/M metagenome (GOLD analysis project Ga0185299, IMG submission 128002) | Iron sulfur acid spring bacterial and archeal communities from Banff, Canada, to study Microbial Dark Matter (Phase II) - Paint Pots PPA... ...
GCGTTGACCAATTTGGCAGGTTCCCGGTTGAGCGAACGCGTCGGACGCAAGCGATTGCTCCTGGCCGGCTGGGCAGTGGGTTTGCTGGTCCCCGCCATCCTGCTGTGGGCGCCGAGCTGGGGATGGATCGTCTTCGCGAACGTGTTGCTCGGCGTCAATCAGGGCCTGTGTTGGTCCATGACTGTTGTTATGAAGATCGATCTCGTGGGGCCGCGAGATCGTGGCGTTGCGATGGGGCTCAACGAAGCGGCAGGTTATATAGCCGTCGCGGTAACTGCGTACCTGACCGCGGCAGTCGCGGCATCACACGGGTTGCGAACGGCCCCCTTCATGATCGGCCTCGGCATAGCGATCGCAGGCTTCGTTCTCTCATTGTTGTTTGTGCGTGAGACGCACGACCATGCGAAGTACGAAGCCAAGACACATACCGGAAGCGAAGCAACGCCCACGTTCCAAGACATGTTCGTCCGAACGTCGTTTCGCGACCCGGCGATGTCGTCGTATTGCCAGGCCGGCTTGGTTAACAATCTCAACGACGGTATGGTCTGGGGTTTGCTGCCGCTCATGGGCGCCGCGGCGGGATTTCCGCTCGTCCAGATCGGCTTAATTGCCGCCGCCTATCCCTTTGTGTGGGGCGTTCTGCAGATGTTTACGGGTGCATTGTCAGATAGGATAGGTCGCAAATGGCTTATCGCGTGCGGGATGATGCTTCAGGCGATTGCCATTGCATCCATAGCTATGGTTAGGACATACCCGATCTGGCTCACGGCCGCGATCGTCCTTGGGGTCGGGACTGCGATGGTGTATCCAGTATTGCTCGCTGCCATAGGAGATGTGGCGCATCCGGCTTGGCGCGCATCTGCGGTCGGTGTCTATCGCTTGTGGCGAGATGCAGGCTACGCAGTCGGCGCGCTACTATCAGGATTTGTTGCAGACGTTTGGGGAGCTTCTGCGGCGGTCGTCGTGGTAGCGATGCTGACGCTGGCGTCGGGGATCGCGGTTACCTTGAGGATGCCGGAAACGCTGCGCCGAGTTAAGAAAACGCTCCTGTTGAACTGATCGGCCCTTAGAGACAATATGGGTCGGCATGGTGTGGCCTCGTCGTCACGGAAGGACCGTTTATCGATGGGTGTACAGAATCCAATACGTGTGGGCGCACATGTCCGCCGCAGAGGAGAATAAGGCTCGATCAACGTGGCGTTTCTGCCGCCAGCTCGTCGCCGAATCGGTCATTGTCGGCCCGAGGCCACTCGAATCGAGTCCAATTCCGGCTTTATGGAACATTTTAACGAATACGGTTTCTAGCTAAGCGAGCGGAGGTGCACATGTTCAACTTCAAGAGCACCTGTATGGGATTTTTGGCGCTCACGCTGCTTCTCGGGCAAGGTCCGAGTGCAGCAATGGTTCGTCCAGGACAGCCGCAGACGATGTCGACCACTCCACCAGCGCCGAGCGGACTGGTCGTCGTTATTGAAGACAAGCCGCAAAGCCCGTCATTGGATTTGGGAGCACTGAACAATCCGTTCATCAGCGGCGTTGCATTACAGATCCATTGGAGCGACATCGAGCCAACTGAAGGCAAGCCAGATTGGGCGAAGCTGGACGCGTTATTCGCTGCCGCAGAAAAATCGAAAAAATTTGTACATCTGCTCATCTTCCCCGGATTTTTCACGCCCGCATGGGCCTTGAAGGGCGTAAGAACGGAACGATTTGCAATTCAATATGGTCCGGGCAACGGCACAGTCGAGACGCTTCCGGTGCCCTGGAATACTTTGTACCTCAACCGTTGGTTCGACTTCTTGAAACAACTCAGCGGCAGGTACGGAACCTCGCCCGCTTTTAAAGTAGTCGCAGCCGACGGACCGACGTCAGTTTCTGCGGAATCAACACTGCCAAAATCGAGCAACGATCTTAAGAAGTGGCAGACACTCGGATATACGCCCACCAAATATCTGGGTGCTTGGGAGAAAGTCTTCCAAGTCTACGTTGCCGACTTCCCCAACCAATTTGTCTCTCTTTCAGCGGGGTCTGGACAAGTTGGCATCAATGATCAAGGTAAAATCCAAGCGGGCGAGCAGTCTCGCGTGCGAGACGCCATCGTCGACGACGCCATGAGCGCCTTGGGCCGTCGATTTGTTCTGCAGTCGAGCAACGTTCATGCGGGCGCGGGTCCACACAGCCCCAATTCAAACGTCGACGACCAATTTGTCATCAACTATAGCGGCCGTATTGTTACCGGTTTGCAAATGCGCACCTCTGCCGAGCAAGGGAGTGCGGTGATGGGTGCTGAGGGTAATCCCCCTCTGGCTCTAAGAAGATCGATAGATCTCGCCATGCAGCCCAATGCCGACGGTCAGCACGTAAACTATCTCGAAATCTACGAACCTGACGTGCTTGCGGAGGAAATGCAATCTGTGTTGGGTTATGGAGCGTCATTGTTCGCTCCGCGGCCACGTTAAGGGATCGTCACGAGCCGAGACTTGATCGATTGCAGTCGGGTGAGGTGGGCGGCAAGCGTGCGCGCATCAAGTTCGACGGCGTAACGGCCTGCCGGAAACCGCACTTCGCGTAACGTGCGCGAACCCGTACTTGATCGGAGCCTTATATCCGCTTTCCAGGGAGAGATATTGTGCGGGAGCGATATGTGTAATGCATTCAAGCCCGACCAACCGATTACTCGCGAACAAGCATTGGCCGTCAAGTCTTCGCTGGATCGCGGCGGCGTCGATAAACTGTATGTACTCTCCGCGAAACAACCTGGGCCCACACCAAATTACGGATATTACATTCTCCCGCATTGGGGGATAAGCAAAGCATCGCTCCGGAGTATGTCGGCTTCATTGCAACGGGCATTCAAAACGACTCCAGAAACCCGAGCAATCCGCGGCGACGCATCGATAATATTCAGCGCACTTTCCGCGCCATTGCGATGCTTAAGCCGAAGCAAACGCTGACTCCAGCGCAAGCAGCAATCATGCTCTGGAAAATTGGACCACATTCTCGCGAAGTAGAGGGCGAGAGCATTCGCAGCGGGGAGGATGCGCTGGGGTCAGGCCCTTCGCCATTGACAGGTCCGTAACAATGCCGCCCGAGGGTGCAGCTGAGTTAAATAGAATGCACAAAGCTTATCGCCCGCTCTTTTGGCTCATTGTGATGCTGGCGACGATCATCGTCGCAGCGTTAGTGCTGCGCACGCTTGTCTCGCAAGCACACGCATACACGGATCCGGGCGCCCATTTGGATTTGAGCGTTCTCCTGCGCCTGCCAATTCCGGTTGCCAATAAGATTGATAATGGTTGGAGCGTACTCGTCGTCGTCTGGACGATGCTTGCAATTGTGGCGTATTGTGGGCATCGATATTCCCGTGCAGTCGGCGTTGAGTCCCCTCGGCTGGTCGTCCTCGGGTTGCTTCTCGTCGGTGCGGCGCTCCTGTTTTTCCCAATCCTCTTGTCAGGAGACGCTTATGCCTACGTCATTTACGGCCGGCTCTTCGGATTGCACGGCGTCAACCCGTACCATCTGCCGTTGCCGCTCAAGACCAACTTTGATCCAATCATTGACCAATGCTTGACGATCTACGGCAACCCGCCTCCGGGCGATAATTATGGTCCACTCTGGACTTTGTTAGCGGGCGGATTGAGTTCGCTCACCGCGAGCACCGCGTTGGCGTTTCAAATCGTTGTTCAACGGGTTCTTGCTCTGGGTTTTGCAATACTAGCCGTTGCCGGATTGAGTCGCGTCGTGCGCCGCCGCGAGAGCTGGCTAGGAGGCGTCGCACGGTATGCGTTTCATCCCTTACTGCTCTTCGAAACAGCAGTGGGCGCGCACAACGATATAATGATGGTCGCGCTCGCGTTATGGGCGTTTGCGATCGTTGAAGACATGCCGCTCCTGGCGGGGCTCTTGATCGGAGCCTCGATCGCGACAAAATACCTTTCCTTGTGCGTGCTGCCATTCTTGATTGTTAAAGCCGCACGCAAAGGCTGGAAACCCGCCTTGGCGCTGTGGGTGATAGCTTTGGCCATCCCGATTCTAATGTTTCGTCCGTTTTGGATCGGAAAAATAACGGCTCAATCGCTCGTATGGCAAAGCGCCAACGTTTCAATGTCTCCGTCGTGGATCATCACAAGCGTGGTTGGCGGCGTTGGTCACGAGCGTATTGTGCAGATCGCACTAACAGTCGCCTTCCTCGGACTGTACGGGGTGGCATTGTGGCGCTACGCGAAAAATTTGGAGCTGCCTAACTTGTGGCTAGTGCTTGCCGCGTTACTTTGGATTGCGCCAATGCTCAACCCATGGTACACGCTATGGCTGCTGCCCGCGGCCGGGACACAGGGCTTCTGGGCTCGGTTCGCATGGTGGTTTGGGGCGCTCTCACTGTTGCGGTACTCAGGAGAGGGGCCGATTTATCCGCCTGTGTGGGTGCTTATATGCATAACACTCGTGATTTTCGTGGCGCCTATATTGCTGGCGAGAGTCGTGCCCAGAGCGGCTGAAAACCCATTGAGTTAAAGCCGGTACTCACGGTTTGCCCGCTTCTGCCTCCAGCGCTTGCAAGTCAAGTTCGCGCACGATCTTCGTCATCGTCGCCTCGTTTATGGCCCCTTCGTTGCGCAGCCGGACGAGCTCGCGGCTTTGCGCATCGTTGAGCTCGCGCCGGATGCGATAGAGGGACTCGGCTGCGCGTCTCTGCTCGGGCGTGAGCACGTGATCGCGAGCCGCCGTGCGGTGCTCTAACGAAGTTTTCAAATGACCGCGCAGGTCGGCCACGACAGCTGCGTCGGCCCACGGCTCTCCCTCGAGTTTTCCCAGCGCAGCGTATGCGGCGCGGGCCGCTTTCACGCGGGCTAGCGTTTCCTCGCGGTCGTCGGTTTCAGATGTGATGCGCAAAAACCGAATAAGCGGCTGAAGGGTCAGGCCTTGGACAACCAAGGTTGCGAAGATCACGGCGAATGTTAAGAACAGGATTAACGGCCGATCGGGGAACGCAGCCCCCGAGGCGACGGTCAGCGGAACGGCCAGCGCCGCGGCGAGTGAAACACCCCCGCGCAGCCCGGTCCATGACGCCACGACAACATTACGCCACGAGGGAGTGCCCTCAGCGGCGCGGATTCTGCGCGACAACACGCGTGGCAGGTACACCGCGGGAAACGCCCAGAGAATTCGAACAAGGATGACGGTCAAACTAACGAGCAGCGCAAGGTACAGCAAGCGAGATGGGGCCATGTGAATCGACAATCCATTCAGTATGGGATGCAGCTGTAAGCCGACCAGAATGAACAAAATACCATTGATGAGATAGAGCGTGATATCGCGCTGTGCGGTGATTTGGATACGCGAGCTTGGCGAGGTAAACGTTTCAGCGTGCCGGCCAAGATATAATCCGGCGGTCAGAGCAGCGAGTACACCGGAGAAATGTAACGCATCTGCAAGGTAGTAAGCGGCGTAACCCGTCAGCAGCGACACGGTGTTCTGAAGCAAGAGATCGTCGATCCGCGTTCGGATGATGCGCATGAGCCAACCGACGGCAAGGCCGATACAGACGCCTCCGACCGCATCGATGAACAACTGCCAAATCCCGAGCGCCCAAGAAAAAGTTCCCGTCACCGCCGCAACGAGCGCGACGTTGTAGATCACAAGTGAGGTAGCGTCGTTAAAGAGACTCTCAGCTTTAATGATCGTGATGAGGCGGCGAGCGACGTTGAGGCGCGAGGCGATGGCGATGGCCGCAGTCTCGTCGGTAGGTCCAAGGATCGCGCCAAGCACAACAGCTGCCGCCCATGGCAGTCCGGGAATGAGCGCGTGCGCTACAATCGCGACGGCGGCGATCGTAACGATAACGAGGAACACCGCGTTGAGGGTGATGAGCCGCAAGTTTGTGCGAAAATCGCGGATCGAGGACTGGAAGGCCTCGTAATAGAGCAAGGGTGGCAAGAAGATTAAAAAGACAACATCGGGGTTCAGTTGGATGGTTGGCAAACCAGGAATAAAGCCGATGATCAAACCGCCAACGACCAAAAGAATTGGGTATTCAATCTTGATGCGCTGGGCTAGCCAGGTCAACGCGGCAACTACGGCCAGAAGGCCAAAAAACGTCTCAACTGACGGCATCTGACTCGCTGTCTCCTAGGAGAGACGGGCGTTCTTCGCGGATAGCGCCTCTCGCCTGTCGGGGAATGGCCGAATTTTGCCCGCAGTATAACGAGCGCCGCGGTCTGAAGATTAGTCCCCTGTGGTTATGCGGACACACCATCGTGCGTTGCTGTCTCTATTGATTGCAACTTCGCTCGTCCTCGTCGCCTGCAGCGAACAGTCTTCGCCCGGTTCGGCCGCTGGGTCGCCGACCGCCTCTGAGAGCCTCAAACCGGTGGCCTCCTCGGCTCTTAGTGCCAGGTACGAACCGAAAACGGAAGCGTCGCACGGTCGCATTGCTCTCACCGGGAAGCCAGTGATGAACGTGTATGCGGCTGCGGGCTCAAGTCAACTGAGTGAGGTTGTGGCAAGTTTTCCGGAGCGCGTGTACGTGCCAGACAACTTAGCCGGCACAGCCGATGTCATTGACCCGGCCACCTACAAAGTCATCGCCCATTTTCGAGTCGGTCGCTCGCCGCAGCACATCACGCCGAGTTGGGACTTACAGCACCTGTACGTCAACAATACCGCCGGCAACTCCCTCACAGTCATCAATCCGCGAACCTGTAAGCCGACCGACACGATCCCCATCGCGGATCCCTACAACCTTTACTTCACGACCAACGGCGCCATGGCCATTGTCGTATCAGAGCGGAAGCGGCGGCTGGATTTTCGGGATGCTCGCACATGGAACCTCATCAAGAGCGTGCAGATCCCGTGGCGCGGAGTTGATCACTTAGACTTCTCGGCTGACGGCAGCTATTTACTCGCATCAACGGAGTTCAGCGGCGAAGTCGTTCGAGTCGACGTTGTCGCAATGGCCGTTACGGGTGAACTCAAAGTCGGCGGTCTGGCGGTCGATGTAAAACTCGCCCCGGACGGATCCGTATTTTACGTCGCCAACCAAATGCGCAACGGCGTTTCGGTGATTGACCCGCAGCGGATGCGCGAAATTGCGTTCATCGCGACAGGGCCCGGCGCTCACGGTCTCTACGTGAGCCGCGATGCAAAGCAATTGTACGTCAGCAATCGACGCGCAGGCTCGATTTCGGTGATCGATTTCGCAACGCGCCGGGTGAGCGCCACATGGAGAATCGGCGGCAGCCCCGACATGATTCAACTTTCACCTGATGGCCGGCAGTTATGGGTGTCCAACCGCTATAGTTCTTCAGTCTCGGTGGTCGATACCGTGACGGGGCAATTGCTGCGTGTGATCAGAGTTGGCGGAGGGCCACACGGCTTGTCGTATTTTCCGCAGCCCGGCCGCTTTAGTCTCGGCCACAATGGCGTCTATCGCTGAAGCGACGACACCAAGCAGACTCTAGGAAGAAGAAGTCTCTAAGAAGCCGTCGCGAACGCGACAGCATCCGCGAACGTGAAGCGTCCGTCATGTCTTGTTGGCAACGTCGGTTTCCATGAGGGATCGGCGCTGCGAAATGACGTCGGATCCGCGTCAACGATGCCAACCAACGTTTCGGCCACGATGCGCCCGCCAACATCGCCGAGGCTCTCACCCCGATGCTGTGCTTCAGCCTCTCGAAGGATGTAGTACCACAGAGGCGTCTCGCACGTCCAGCCGTGTTCTTTGAGGCCGACCTCATCTTCGCCCAGCGGCCGTGCGCCGATGTGTCGGGCGATCGCCTCGCCGGACGGAAGGCGGAGCGCTCGCGCTCTGAGCAGATCACGACAGGCCAGGGAATGATACTCTGGTTGCGGCGTTGGGCCGACGATGGATTCTGGAAGATCGATAAGTGTATGGGCGACGTACGGTGCGATGCGCTTGCTGAGCTGCGGCGTGACGGCGCTATCTAATGAAAGGAAGTAGCGCCAATCGACCACGCGCGTCTTGGGAATCGGCTGGCCACCGGCAAGATCCGGAAAGATCGGCGCAGATGTTGACTCATTGAGTCTATAGGAGAGGCGGATCTGGCTGTGACCAAAGCGGAATGCCGCATCGGCAAACTCAACCGGAATGAACGGTTCTACACCCGATGGGCGATAGAAACGCGGTCCCTGGGTCAAGATCTCGTGCATCAGTCTTTCCCCTACTGTCAGGGGTAGGTACTCGTGCAAGGCGATCCACTGCAAGTGCCATCGCAGGTTCCGTTGGGCTTGCGAGAATGTGTTAGCTGCTGCGACGCCCTCGCTTCGTATGTGGTCAACGATTCTGTTGTGGAGTTTGAGCATCGTGAGATGCATTTGTGAGATGATGCCGTGCACGTCGTTGCGGGGATCACCGATCACGGCCTTGCCCTGGCGGTTGCGGAGCAGGTCGTTAGGCGCCCCGGTCTCATCAGTGCCGAGCAAGAACTTGTCGGGATCAGCCGAGTCATACATGTATGGCGCTCCGGCAGGTCCAGCTCCGTACATGGATTCGAAATCAATCCGAGGCGTACGAAAATTATGAATGCGCTGCAGGCTTGCATGGTGCTGCAACAGGCTGCGGTCCGCGGTCAGGTCGTGGGCTAGCATGTGACCAAACATCGTGTAACCGGCAGCGATTCTGGGATTATCGGCCTCAGGGTCATCAGATGCAACGTCCATCGCTGCTCCGGCCTTCCCCAGTGCGAGCAGCTGATCTTCGTCGCATTTCAAGCCCTCTAGATCTGGGAAGAGACGACCGTACTTGCCACCGATGCCGGACGACAGATCGTGCTTGAGATGAAGATCGAGGACGCAGCTATGCACAGACATGGGCAACCCGGATTGGATGCCAGTGCGAACGATTCCCAGCGGTATCAAAGCGCTCGCTCCTATCTCGATAGATAATTTCTAATCATAGCGCAAGTAAAAGCGCCGCACAGTGTATACTGGCGCCTTCTCTTTGCTCTGTTTTTGTGCCTTAAGGACGCACCGTGAAGAGCGCGGACATTCCGAACATCATGTGCGAGCCGACGTGGCAATGGTACCACCATGTGCCTGGATTGTCCGGAACCATGTCGGCCACGCGCATACTCGCAGGGGAGAGCTCCACCATGTCGGTGCGGTTGCCGTTGAACAAAACGGTTTCCCCATGCCAATGGAGGACGTGGAAGTTAAAGTCGTCGCTGCCGTCGGATAGCAAATACCATCGGACATGCTCGCCTTGATTCATCGTCAGCCCCGGCAGGTTCCCCGCCATGAGCCCATTGATCGACATCACCTCATTTGAGAGGTAGAAAGGATCGAAGGGATACCCTGGATTTTTTGGCACAAGAGACTTGTTCGCGAGGTGGCCGATATTGTCGCCATAGTAGGCGCTTCGGTTCTCGTCGTCGATGCTGAACATTGTGACGAACTCTCTGTCGATGCCCTTCGGGGATCCGTCCGGGTTAGCTTCGCCCTTGCGCGTGACGATGATCGCCCCAACAAGTCCGGCTCCCATATCCTGAATCTCATTTGTGTGAGAGTGGTACAGCCAGACGACCGAACTGGGATCGGATGGCCCAGGTCCGGCGCGTTCCGGAACCTGCCACGTATACGTAAATGTGGAACCGGGAGCTACGGAGTCGCCGCCCTTTTGCGATGACTGCACGCCGTCCTCGTAGGGCGCGCCTTCCGACGCTTTCAAGTACAGCAGACCGTGCGGGTGGATGCTATACGGATGATGAGCGTTGTTTTTGAAAACGACCTTGATCGTATCGCCGACCTCGGCCCTGATCAGCGGGCCTAAGATCCCGAGGTGCTGCCAGCGGTCAGGCCGCGGTTTGAGCTTCGTGAACGTCGCGTCAGTGTATTCGCGATAGGTGGCTTTTTTGTAGATATAGCCGACGAGCATCGGTGGCGGCTTTGGTAGAGGCTTGCCGGTAATTCGGTCCCATCCCACCGGGCGCGTAGTTCCACATCACCTCGTCCGCGGCGATGTAGTACGTTCTATCCTGAGCTGCCGCCGGAACGATGAACACGATAGTTGCGAGCGACGCCAAAAACGTCACGAGCAAAAGATATTGCCTCATGGTTATTACCCCCAGACGGGGCAATTTTATATGGATAGGCCCAATCCATTCGACCTAACGAGCAAGGGCCGGAGGCTAGCCGAACTCGCCCTCCGGGCTGCGCAAAGTGTGCAAACGACAAGCCCACCACAACCTTGACCGAGCAGGCGCAGGCAGAGCTTCCTGTCTACCCTCCGGCCATCGCACCGACAACGAGGAGCGGTTCGGCACCGCTCGCAACGGCCGCGGGCAACGGCGTGTCGGGCGGCTCGAGCGAGAGATCGCGCTCGCACGCAAAGAACCGAATAAACGGTCTGCGTTGTTTCGTGACGTGGTCGCGGATCGTACCGCGCAGCCTTGGGTAGCTTGCCTCGAGCGCATCGAGCACTAACCGCTGCGTCGGCTGACCCGTGACGTCGACCTTCACCTCACCGTTCACATTGGCAAGCGTCCGCAGATGTGCCGGAAGCATCACTCGGATCATGCGAGCGTTTGCGCTTCGACCGACAACACCGGTGGAAGATCTCGCACGATGGGGGCCCAGCTGTCACCCGCATTAGCCGATGCGTACACCTGACCGCCTGTGGTACCGAAGTATATGCCGCACGTATCGAGCGAGTCGACGGAGCTCGCATCGCGCAACACGTTCACGTAACAGTCGCTTTGCGGCAAGCCTTTCGTGAGCGCTTCCCACTCGTTCCCGCCCGTGCGGCTGCGATAGACGCGCAGCTTCCCCTCGAGCGGGAAGTGTTCCGAATCGCTCTTGATGGGCACGACATAGATCGTCTCCGGCTCGTGCGCGTGAACTTCGATCGGAAAACCGAAGTCGGTCGGGAGATTCCCGCTGACCTCTCGCCACGACTCACCCGCGTCGTCGCTGCGCATCACATCCCAATGCTTTTGCATAAACAGCACGTTCGGCCGCGACGAGTGCATCGCGATGCGGTGGACGCAGTGGCCGACCTCAGCGTTCGGATCGGGAATCTGCTCGGACTTGAGCCCGCGGTTGATCGGTCGCCATGTCTTGCCGCTGTCGTCCGTTCGAAAGGCGCCCGCAGCCGAAATCGCGACGAAAATCCGCTTGGGATCACGCGGGTCAAGAATGATCGTGTGAAGGCACATGCCGCCGGCTCCGGGCTGCCAGTGGGGACCCGATCCGTGACCGCGCAGGCCGGGCAATTCGTGCCAGCTCTGACCGCCATCTGACGAACGAAATAGCGCAGCATCCTCGACACCCGCAAAAATTGTGTCCGGGTCATTCAACGAGGGTTCGAGATGCCAGACTCGCTTGAACTCCCACGGATGAGGCGTGCCGTCATACCATTGATGCGTGCCGGGGACGCCGTCGTACGCGAACTGATTTCCTACGGGTTCCCAAGTCTTGCCTCCGTCATTCGATCGCTGGATCAATTGGCCGAACCAGCCGCTCGTCTGCGACGCATAGAGCCGGTCCGGATCGACCGGTGACCCTTTGACGTGGTAGATTTCCCACCCAGCAAAATGGGGTCCATCAATTTCCCACTGCTGGCGTTTTCCATCCGAAGTTAGTACAAACGCGCCCTTGCGCGTGCCAACGAGTAACCGAACCTTGCTCATCCCTTGCTCCCTTACAGTGGCGACCGCTACACTATACTCTTTGGCTTTCCTTTGTCAAGACTTGTTGCGGTGGGTCAGCATGCGAGACGTCCCGAATTCGAGCACAACAAAAATGTCCGGCATCGCGTGCCTCAAACGTCTACAATTCGAGGTGCCAATGAGGTGCCACACCAAGGAGAAGCATTATGAGCGAATTCGTGTACCTGTACCGAGGCGGAGAACGGCCTGACTCGCCGCAGCAAGGAGAGCAGGAAATGCAAAAGTGGGTCGCATGGCTGAAGGACCTCGGCGAGAAGGGCTACATCAAGGATCGCGGTCAGCCGCTCGACCGGACAGGGAAAGTCGTGCGCGGAAAACAGAAAATTATCACCGACGGCCCATACACAGAATCCAAAGATATCGTGGGCGGCTACACATTGATTCAAGCCAAAGATCTCGTGCAAGCGGCGGAACTCTCGAAGGGGTGCCCGATCTTTGACTCGGGTGGCCTCGTGGAAGTCCGTCCGGTTATGGAGATGTAAGACGACCGTGGAGCCCGGGGAACATCTCTTTCGCCGCGAGTCAGGGCGGATGGTCGCCGCGCTCACGCGCATCTTCGGAGTGCACAACCTGGCGCTGGCAGAAGACGTCGTGCAAGACGCCTTCTGCCGTGCGCTGGAGACCTGGAAGCTCCGCGGCGTTCCTCATAACCCGTCCGCCTGGCTCTTGCGGACCGCAAAAAATCGCGCAATTGACGTCTTGCGGCGCGAACGGCATGCGCGCACCTTTGCCCCGGAGCTCGAACGGCTCTTCGAGAGCGAATGGACGCTCGTTCCCACCGTCACGGAGATGTTCGATCCGAGCGCGATCAAAGACGATCAGCTGCGAATGATGTTCTCGTGCTGCCATCCTCGATTGCCCGAAACCGCACAGGTCGCGCTCGTCCTCCACATCTCATGCGGCTTCAGCGTGAGCGAAATTGCAAGCGCGTTCCTCAGTACCGATGCAGCGATGGAGAAGCGCATCTCGCGCGCAAAAAAGGTCCTCGCGGCTTCTCGGAAACTGTTCGATCTGAATGACAACGACTTTATCGAGCGGCTTTGTGCAGTGCAGCGCGCACTCTATTTGCTGTTCAACGAGGGCTACCACGGTGCGTCCGCTGATTCAGCCGTTCGCGCCGAGCTGTGCGCGGAGGCGATGCGTCTCACCAGCTTGCTCCTCGAAAACTCACTTGCCTCGAGTCCGGCCACGTACGCGCTGGCGGCGCTCATGCATCTTAACGCCGCGCGATTGCCGGCGCGTCTTGACGCCTCGGGCAACCTCGCCTCACTGTTCGATCAAGACAGGTCGTTGTGGGATGCATCGCTCATGAGCAGAGGACACCAACTCCTCGAGCACTCAGCCAGCGGTTCGGAATTGACCGAGTATCATATTGAAGCGGCAATTGCATGGGTGCACGCGAGCGCGCGCCGCGCCGAAGAGACAAACTGGGAACAGATCGTGTCGTTGTACGGCACACTCATGGCGCTTCGGCCCTCCCCGGTTGTGGCTTTGAACCGCGCCATCGCGGTCGCGCAGCTCGAAGGCCCAGAGCGTGGACTCGAAGAGATTCGCGCCATCAAAGACTGCGACCGCCTCGCCACGTACCCTTTTTACTCCGCTGCGCTTGGCGAGCTGGAGCTGCGCAGCGGCAAGCACGAGATCGCGCGCCGGCATTTCGAAGCGGCCCTTGCCCTTGCGCGCAACCCTATGGAGCGCCGGTTCCTCGAACAGCGCGCCCTTGCTGCTAGCCGGTGAGTCTGCGAATGGGCAGCGTCATCGTCATTTTGGTCCCGTAGCTCGGCGTCGACTCGACCCGAACGTCCTGCGCAAGCGTCTTAATAAGGAAGAGGCCCCGTCCATTCTCAGAGAGACGGTTGTGCGGCAGCATTGGCGCAAACCGTAACAGGCCTGGGCCGCTGTCAACGATCGTCACAAGCGGATGTGCTCCGCCCCAGTCAATGTCCACACTGACGAGACCCGGCGCGTGTTTCACTGTGTTGGCGAGAATTTCTCCGAAAATCAATTCGACGGAAAAAAGGTCATCATTGGATGTCGCAAGCCGGCGGATGAAACTCATTAGCTCGTGGCGGGACGAATGAGCAGAGTAGGGATCGCTTGAGTGGAAGGCCCATGTTTTGCGCAACTCGAGCTCATCGAGCGCGGAGTTCGTTGGGGCGGGTGCGAGTTGCAGCACCATGAGGACTGCATCATCGACAGGTTTTACAGATCCCATTACAGCGTGCTGCACGACGCTTGCCGGATGCGTCTGGGGAGGACCGTGTACAAGCCGGTCGAGAGCAGCGCGCAGTCGGATTTCCGCTGATTCGATGTCATGTCCGAATTCTGTGATGCCATCCGTGTAAAAGACTATCGCCGCGTTTCGCTCCAGCGGTACGTTATGGCTCTCAAGTTCGAGCAGGCCTTCGACCCCGAGCGGCATACCGCCATACCACAGACTTCGAGCGGGACTGGAACGCGTCGCGATCATGGGCGGCGGATGTCCGGCGCTCGCGTAGCGCATGGTGGCAAGATCGGGCGCAATAACTGCGACGAGCGCAGTTGCGACGGTGTTTTTCTGGAACTGCATGACGCGATTGACTTTGGCGAGGATTGTCGACGGTTCGACGGTATCGAATGCTATGGCGAAAATCGCATGACGAATTCGTCCAGCCTCGACTGCTGCATGCACGCCGTGGCCGACGACGTCGCCGATCGAAACGACGATGGAGCCGCCCGGCAGTTCGAAAGCGTCGTACCAGTCGCCGCCGATGAGGGCCTCCTCTTCAGCGGCGAGATACAGCGCGTCGAAGAGTAGATCCGGACGCACCGGCAGCCGGCCCGGCAAGAAAGCAGATTGCAGCGTTTCGGCGACGCGCGTCGTCTCTTGGAGCGCTCGCTTTTGGTCGTTCACGTCGGTGTTGGTTCCATACCAGCGGACGACCCCGCCGATTTTGTCTCGCAACGGTTCGGCGCGGAGCAGAAACCAACGAAACGTGCCATCGTGGTGACGGATGCGCGACTCAAGCTCGAAGGGCTCTCCTGTTGCAATTGAACGCGGCCAGTCGCGCATAACGTGAGGAAAGTCTTCCGGGTGATAGGCTCGCTGCCAGCCCCAGCCTGCTGCCTCGTCAACGGTTTGGCCTGTGTATTCGTACCAGCGCTGATTATACCAATCGATCCATCCGGTTGCGTCCGCAGTCCACACCATTTGCGGCACGATTTCGGCGAGCACTTGAAAGCGGCGCTCCGCGGCTTCCAATTGTGCGGCGGCGAGCCGGCGTTCGGCGGTGACCGCTGCGAGCACGAGTCCTGTTAGGGCGAGCACTGCCATAAACGTGACAAGGAAAATCAACCGGTAGTCGAGCGAACCGTTGCTGAAGGGGCCCAGGCCATGGATCGTTCCCCAGATTGCGATCGCTGAGATAATGACAATCGCCAGCGTTGTCGCACGTTGCCGAAACCGAAGGCCCGTCCAGATGATGAACGGATAGAGCGGATACGCAAACGGAAACGTCGTCATAAACGAAAACCACGACGTTGCCACGAGAGCCGCACCGAGGGCCGCGATTTCAAATGGCCCGCGGCGCGTAGGTGCGGCCAGGCGGCTTTTTGTGGCCCAGGTAAGGATAAGTGGTGCGACCAGTAGCACCCCCATTGCATCGCCCGCCCACCACAGCCACCATGTTGACGCATAGTCGGACCAGGGGACAATTCCGGCCAATGCGAGATTGAGCACGCCGTTGGTGGCTGTAATCGTCATCGCGAGTGCAGAGCCGATGAGCACGAGGCCGAGTACGTCGCGCAAGCGCTCGAGTGCGTTGTCGAAGCCGACGAGTCGGTGCAAGAGAAATGCGCCGACAAGGGGCCCGAGGGTGTTGCCAATCGCGATTCCTGCCGCGGCGAGAATCGGTTCCTGCGTGAGCGCGTTGCTGACGAATGCGCCGAGCCAGATACCGGGCCAGATTCGATATCCGAGCAGGAGAAGGGCTGCGACCGCTATGCCTGCGGGCGGCCAGACAGCGGTTACCTGTTTTGTTTTGAAAGCGAGAGAGAACCCAATTTTTGCGAAGACGATGTAGACTGCGGCGACGAGTATGATCGAAAGGATGTATGGCACATTGATGCCGTCCAAACGAATCTTGAGCTTGCGCGCCATGACCGGCACGTTCTCTGTCGTTTGATGGCTTACCCACGGAATTAACGCGAGCAACTCTCTGTGGCGGGGAAAGCTCAGGGCGCAGAGAATCTCGCGGCCATGCACACGCGAACTTCAGTCGTTACGGCGATCGCTTTTCTGGTCGTCGGATTTATGCTCATGTCGGCGCAGAGTTTCGGCGCAACCGCTCCCAGCCGTGCGGCTGCGGTCGAGGCGTTAGCTCAACGCTATTACAACTTCACGTTTTCCGCAAATCCAGTTTCGACAACCGATAATGGGCTTCATACGGCCGACGATCGGCTGGCAGACTTTTCTGTTACCGCGGACCGAGCATACGGGGCGCAATTGCGAGCGTTCCGCAATGAGCTCGCTGCGCTCGC
>Ga0185299_10004701_pt1 | contig 16198 bp, 15 predicted proteins | sample PaiPotPPA55metaG_FD_128002 | JGI IMG/M metagenome (GOLD analysis project Ga0185299, IMG submission 128002) | Iron sulfur acid spring bacterial and archeal communities from Banff, Canada, to study Microbial Dark Matter (Phase II) - Paint Pots PPA... ...
AACCAAAGACTCGAACAGGTAAAAACAAAATCAAAACACCCTTGACACGGCCGGCGTCGTTAGAGATGACCCACTACCCGCAACAGGTAACGCGCGCACGTCAGGCCGATATCATGCCGCATTCTTTTGCTCGGTCGTGTGCGCCATTTAGCGATTATAGCCAACGTTTCTCGAACGCGCCGGGCCTTCCCGACAAATTGCCTCCGCCCGCTAATTCACAGTAATATCTTTACGATGACACGAACCGCCCGCCCGCATCATCATAATTGGCCAATGAGGATGTGCTGACTTCATGAGCCTCGCCGACTGCAGACTCATCGACCTCCCTCGCGTCAACGATCCGCGCGGCAATCTTACCTTCATCGAGGGCGGCCGGCACGTACCCTTTGAAGTGAAGCGCGTCTATTACCTTTACGACGTCCCCGGAGGCGCCGAGCGCGGCGGCCACGCCCACAAGAATCTGCACCAGCTGATCATCGCCATGTCCGGAAGTTTCGACGTGGTTCTGAACGACAGCGCGCAGCAAAAGCGCTTCCACCTGAACCGCTCCTACTTCGGAATGTACGTCTGCCCCATGATCTGGCGCGAACTCGACAATTTTTCGTCCGGCTCCGTCTGCATGGTCCTGGCCTCGAATTTCTACGACGAGGCCGACTACTACCGGAATTATGAAGAATTTGTTCGCGACCTTCATTTATGAAAGTTCCTTTTCTGGAGCTTCGGCCTGCTTACGATGAACTTCGCGCCGAGTTGGATGCTGCCTATCACCGTGTAATGGATTCGGGGTGGTATCTACTGGGGAACGAACTCGATCAGTTCGAGGCTGAGTTTGCGGCCTATTGCGAAGCGGGTTTTTGCGTCGGAGTGGGGAACGGCCTCGACGCACTGCACCTAATCCTGAACGCCTACGGGATTGGCGCGGGCGACGAAGTGATTGTTCCGAGCAACACCTTTATTGCGACGTGGCTCGCGGTCTCCTACGCAGGTTCCACGCCGGTGCCGGTTGAGCCTGATCCAGAAACATTTAACATCGCACCCGAACGCATCGAAGCAGCTATCACATCGAAGACCAAGGCTGTCATGCCGGTGCATCTTTATGGTCAACCGGCGGACATGGATCCCATCTTGAGCATCGCTCGAAAGCATGGATTGAAGGTCATTGAAGACAATGCTCAGGCGCAGGGAGCCAGATATAAAGGCCGGCGAACCGGCTCTTTGGGGGATGCGGCTGCCACTAGCTTTTATCCCGGGAAGAATATCGGCGCATTCGGAGACGCGGGTGCGCTCACTACCAATGACGCGGAGCTGGCGGATCGCGTCCGCACGTTGCGGAACTACGGCTCAAGTAAGAAATATCAGAATGATTGCCAAGGCTACAATTCGCGGATGGACGAACTGCAGGCCGCTTTTCTGAGGGTGAAGTTAAAAAGACTCGATGAATGGAATTCGCGCCGCCGCGTGGTTGCCGCACGCTATTTAAGTGAGTTGGGCGGGACGGCTGTATTGAAATTGCCTTTCGTCCCCGAATGGGCAGAACCGGTCTGGCATCTTTTTGCGTTGCGCTATCTCCGTCGTGATGAGCTCCAAGATTCTCTCGCAAAGGTTGGAATCGGCACTTTAATTCATTATCCGATACCCCCGCACCTGTCCGGTGCCTATGCAAAGGTAGGTTGGAAGCCGGGCGACTTTCCCGTAGCCGAAGAAATTGCCAAGGAGGAATTGAGCCTGCCGATTGGCCCTCACCTTGAACCTGAGAGTCAGCAAGTTGCGATTCAGGCGATCCGTCAACTTTGCTGAAGCCGGAAATTACGATGATCCAAACTTCCAACCCCTTGGTGAGTACGATTGTTCTCTCTTACAATCAGTCCCGATTTGTGTTGGAAACCCTTGAAAGTGTCAAAGCTCAGACATACAAATCCACGCAATTGATCATCCTTGATGACTGCTCTTCTGACGACTCAGTCGCAACCATCGAACACTGGCTACAAGAAAATGGAATACATTCCACTTTTATCCGCCACGAAAAAAATCAAGGGATCTGCAAATCACTCAACGATGCGCTCGCGGTCGCCACTGGCAAATACATCTCCATGGTTGCATCGGATGATGTCTGGCTACCCGACAAAATTGCGGGCCAAGTGGAGATAATGGAAGCCCAGACAGATCAAGTGGGAGTGTTATACAGCGATGCCTTCCAGATGGACGAACATGGGCGCCCTTTACCGGATATGTTTATTGCAGCCCACCGGAAGCTGCCTGAAATGCCGCAAGGGCAAGTACTAGACACACTGTTGGGAGGCAACTTTATCCCGGCGATGACTACGCTGATTCGGAGAAATTGCTACAAGGAAGTGGGTTTGTATGACGAGGATTTGCCATGGGACGATTGGGATATGTGGCTGCGGCTTGCGCGTCACTACTCATTTCTCTATTCGCCCGCACCCTCAGCAAAATACAGGCGTCGCGAAGAGTCATTATCACATTCTGACAAGACAGCCATGCTCATGCTCAAGGGGTCATGTAAGGTCTGCTTAAAGCAATTCCGCCTCGGACATCTGACTGAACATCAGAAATCAACGCTCACCGGAATGCTGTTGGATCTGTCGGGGCAGCTATACAGCCAAAATGATAAACAGACGTCTGATATTTTATTGGCTCTATGGCAAGCGACTGGTAATAAAAGAGCTCGCTGGATGTATCGGTTCACAAAATTCGGAGTGTCTTTCCGAAATTGGCAGAGAGCTAACAGTTGCCGCCTCAGGCTTCGACGCGTTCGCGGTATTGTCGGCAGAAGTCCATGAGAGTTTTTCGGGTTCGGTCCGCTAGGACGCTCTTGCTCATGATTGTACGTGATCATCGCAACGCTTAGTTATCTGGACGTTCTCCCGCCGATCATTGCAGCAATATAGCAGTTACAGGATAATCTAAACGCGCGTGTGACGAGCGAACCCATGCCGAAGATCAGCGTAATCATCCCGAACTACAACCACGCGCGGTATCTGCGACAGCGAATTGAGAGCGTGCTAGCACAGACATACCGCGATTTCGAAGTCATTCTGCTGGATGACTGCTCCACGGACGAGAGCCGCCCGATTCTGAGCGAATACGCCTCTGACAAACGCGTGCGCCTCGAATTCAACGAGGTCAATTCCGGCAGCCCATTCAAGCAGTGGAAAAAAGGCCTGGGGATGGCCTGCGGAAAGTACATTTGGATTGCGGAATCTGACGACTACGCGGACCCACGCCTCCTTGAGCGCCTAGTGACAGTCCTTGAGAGCAACCCGGCGGTCGTTTTTGCCTATTGTCGGTCCTGGGTCGTTGAGGAGGACGGTAGCGTGGCAGGATTCGTAGACTCCAGGCTTCGTCATCTGGAGCCGCAACGATGGACGGCAGACTTCTGCGCTGAAGGGCGCGAGGAATGCGGAAGCTGTTTTGTCTATACGAATGTCACTGCTAACGCCAGTTCCGTGGTTTTTCGGAAGGCAGTCTGTGAGTGCGTTGGCGGCGTGGATGATACCCTACGTACGTCCGGAGACTGGAAGCTTTGGGCTGCGATGGCTCTCGCGGGAAAAGTGGCATACCTGAGCGAGCCTCTCAACTATTATCGATATCACGCCGCATCGGTGCGAAACACGATGAGCGGAGCCCTCATCATCGCGGAACAACTGGATGTCATCCGGTGGATCCTCGAACGGGTGACACCCAAGAACGCGGCTCTCCGGCGCGCGCGCGTCGAGGCTAGTTACGGCTGGGTCCCTGCCTTGATGAGCACACATGTTTCGCGCGATTTAAAATTAAGGATTCTAAACAGTCTTCGGGCGGTTGACCCTCATCCGTCTTTGAGGACGATTGGCCCTGCGCTGCTAACACTTCGCCTCAAGCTCCTGCACCAATGGCGAGACCTTCGTTCCCTCGCCACTGGGTCAGCCATGAACAGAGGATGACCTATGCCCGCAGTTAGCCTTGTCAAAAAAGGGGCCGCGCATGCGTTGAGAAGGCACAGGAAGAACCGCGGGGTCATTGCGAAACAGGACGCTCCGGTTGCAACGCGAGTTTAGTCGCGGGAACACATTTGAGCCAGACAGCACCAATTCGAGTCACGGCCTTGGTCGACACCTACAACTGCGGCCACTTCATCGAGGAAGCCATCGACAGCGTCCTGGCACAGGATTTCCCGCCTGAGCAAATGGAGATTCTCGTGGTGGACGACGGCTCGGCCGACGACACGGCCGACTGCGTCCGCAAGTATGGTGATCGGATTCAGTATTTTTATAAACCAAACGGTGGCCAGGCTTCCGCACTGAACTATGGCATCGCGCGAGCACGCGGAGAGATTGTCGCGTTTCTAGATGGTGACGATTACTGGCTGCCGGGTAAGCTGCAGCGGATAGCGGCCGAATTCGAAAAGCACCAGGAAGCCGGCATGGTCTACCATAACTTCTGCTGTAAGCACGCCTCCATGCCGGATCCACTACCCTTTAGCGGACTTGGGGGCGTTTCCGGGTTCCTTCCGGACAACCGCAAGAGCCTATTAGGCTACGACCTCTATCCAACTGCCACGCTAGCGTTTCGAAAGAGTGTCTTGCAGCAGCTGGTACCGATACCTGAGAGCCTGATCGTCCAAGCCGACGCACACCTCACCGCTTGCGTCATCTTCGTCGCCCCAATTGTGTATATCGACCAGCCGCTGACAGTTTACCGGGTTCACGCCGACAACACGTGGAACTGCGTAGCAAACACCCCGCGGAGCTGCAACATCTTCGAAGGAAACGCAGCTGCCAAGGCCCGGCTGGAGCGGCGCGTGATCACAACTAGGGCAATTGGGGAAGGCGTGCGGGAATGGCTGGAGAGAAACGGTTTTGATGTAAACCGCCCAGATCTCCGGGCGTTTTTAATGCAATGGACGATTTCGAGTAGAGCTGGCGAATTCGCATTATCGCCCCCGGGACGGTTGCGATTTTTCCACCACTTACTCGACCAGTCTTGGTATTTTGGATCTCGAATGACTTGGCGTCACTTGGTGGTGCACCACGCAAACGCATTCGGCTCGCTGTTCGTGGGTTATCGAAATTTCCATCGCCTCGACGAATGGCGGCTGGCAGTCAAGCGATCCGTTCATTCCTTGCTCGGCCGCTCTTGACCAAAGTGTTCATGGGTAGGGGATTCTTGCTTCGGAGGAAGCGTTGTTGATCCAAAAGCGGGATGTCAGATGTGAGTACGGGGACGAAACCCCAGATTCGAATGACGCAGAGGGGCCTAGAAATCGAAGGCGGAATCAGTCTCAAGCCAGACCGAAGTCAATCGATTCTGCCGGAGCGCCGTAGAGCTCTCCATTCTTGCTCAGCACGGAACCGATCTTTCGCGAACTCACGCTCGATCCCGGGATCAGAGGACGCCCAACGGAAGAATCCATAGAAAAGGAAGGGCACTACTAGAACAAATACGACTAAACCCCACCAAAACATGAGTAACTCCACTTTTCGATAGAAGATTATACTGTAGTTTGTCCTAATGAAGTCACAAAATCAATCAGAGATGGTCAGACATTACCGAATCCACGGGCAGAAACTCCGCCTCGCCCCTGGCGAGATTCAATGCGGAATTGCATTAAAAATTGCATTAACGGGGTCCTATTCCGGCCTACTCCAACCCACTCCAGCGAATCCCTTCCACTCAACGTAATGAGCGGGGCGGCCACGAAGATCATAGACTTGACACAACGCGCTCCCAAAATATTCCCAGCGTAGGTCCTGGGAGCGACGTTGAAATCGTGCTGTTCCGATGAAATTAACTGAAGGGTTCGGCGGGTTAGTCTTTCGGTTCACCTTCGGTTCAATTCAAGAGCGAGATAAATGGCCGAGTTCCCCTGTAAGCTATACCAGACGCAGCACTTATACTTTTCTGCTGCCTTGTTCGGGACCAGGTGAGCGAGCAGGTGTTCCTTCTGGGAAGTCCTTTAGAATCAGCAGTGAGCTTTTCCTACCTTTTTGAAACCTGTGGAATCTGGAGGGAGTCTTAGCCACAGAATCTTCTACATATAATAATGTCTGTTTTTTCGGCAGGCTAAGTCGCTGATGCGAAAGGTGAATGGCGTTTGGCGCGTTGTGGACCGGCATGTCGTCTGGGTATCATAGGCGGGCTGGCGGCTCACCCTTACCGCCGATTGAGCCCGGTGTTCTGAACAGGAGTTCGTAGTGGCCTGCTCCCCTCAATTCGCAGGGAGATGAAGCTGATTCTGCGGAAAGACTTCTCCGTTTTGTCTCGTAATACGGTGCAAAAGTGGTATCCTGTCTGCGTCGCAGCGTCCCAAAAGTTCCAGAATCGCCAGGCATTCTGATCGGGATCTCGCGCGGTTTTGTGTGTGTGGGGCTTCCGTGGTGACCAGCCCCCGTTTCCCGCGCACGGGATCATACTGCATTCGAAACTCCTGACGTGACCTCGTCCGATATCTGCCTCATAGACTGCCCAATTGGGCGAATAGCTCAGAGCTTCACGATCCTCGACGTGGCCGTACGGGCCTTGCGAGACAAAAAGGTCTAGATCGAACTCAAAGAGAATACGTAAATCAATGTATATAGAGGTTTTATATTCCCCGCTGGTCGTGCGCAAAGCGCCATCGAACCCCCTTTTTCGAAAACAAAAAAATTTAGAGACCGTCCAAGTTGCTGCTCGCGCTTTTTTGACTTCTCGCGGGCGCGAACTATACTTAGAAATATAAGACTCGGTCGAGAGAGTCTTTCTCTTTTCATGTCAAAACATACTTTTACAGTCCTCGCCGTTGCCGCGCTTCTTGCGATTGGTTTGACTTGGCCAATCACACGTCATCGGGATGATGTACCACGACCGTCTCCCTCGGCTACGCCAACCGCCACCTTATCGTCCGCTCAGGCATCGACATCGCAAGCACAGATGAACATGGCTGCGGCAACTCAAAAACTTCCAGACGTTTCGAACTGGCAGACACTGAATAGCAAGCACGGCTGGAGCGTTCGATACCCGCCCTCGTGGCAGGCGCTGGCCGTGGAAGCGAGCAATCCAGAGGAGGCATTCCAGCCCATTTTGAGCGGGCCGAAAGGCTGTGACCAGCAAGACCAGGAGTGTGGGTCCATCCAGCTAGGGTCAGGTTGGCGTCCGCTATCCCCTCAACAGGCGGGCCTCAGTGCGAAGGAAGCGTTGCTGGAAACCGTTGGGGACCCGCGGTTCATTTTGCTGCAACAGGGAGATACTGTTCTGGGTGACCAGCCTGCCTACTTCGTTGTTTACCGGCTGAAGCTGTACGAAGACTATCCAAACGGACTCATCTTCAAGGAAGTCGAAACCAAGTACCGGAATCAATTCTATTTTATTGTTTTCCATGAGGAGGGTAGGAATCGCGTAGCGATCTCGGCAATCAAATCACCTGACGGCTGGGCGCTTAATCCGATCTTCGAGGCTTTAGTTTCCAGCTTCAAGTTAACCGCGAAGTAGTGCGGGCGTGCGCCTTATTCATGGCTACATCTTATCGGAGGGGCAGGAGCTTTGTATTGGGAACTTTGTCCTCCCAATGCTCGCGAGATGCAGACCAAACCGGCGCCACGCTGATTTCAAGTGTGAGCGGGACGCCCGTTACCCAGCAACATTTCCCCTAGCAGCCCAAGGTACAGGCTGACCCTGTAAAAGTTACCTAAGCTCAGTTCCCCTGATCGTGGGGGACATTCACCATCGTCGAAGATGAGCCCACGTTGCCGGCGTTATCGCTCGCACTCACCACAATCGTGTAGTGTCGGCCGTCCTTGTCATTCCCCTGGCGCGATGCCTGGAGCAGAATAGTTATCGCATAGTTTCCACTCGAGTCTAGGCTCAAGGGCCCGCTCGGCTGCACCTGTCCATATTCGTCGATAACTTTGTAGGCGGTCGTATTCAGATTAACGCCAGTTCCGCCGGGTTCATTATCGGTGATAGTACCTGACAGCGTCACAGGGACCATTTTATTGTTTGGCGGCCAGAGAGCCGCTGGGTTGGCAGAGACGCTGATGGCTGGTGGCGTGGTATCCACGGGGACCACTTTTATTTGGGAACCTGCAGCTGAAGAGTACCCCGCGTGAAACGCGAAGGTCTGACCAGCCATCACGGTTCCAACGATTGTTTGGGTACTAGAGGTGCCATCGATGTCATGTCCAGCGAACCACAGTGTGAAGTCACCTGAGCCAGTTCCGAAAACTTGAAGAGTGTACTGACCGTCAGCTGGCGTGCCAATCTCGATTCTCTTGACGGTGGGGGTATCGGCGCCTCCTCCGGAGTCGTCACCAATCGACTCCGTGTAGTAGGCGCTTGAAGGGATCTGCTGGACGTTTTGACCGTTGACAGGATCGAAGCCAGTCACCTGCCCATTAGGCGCAGTGACGAGCAACTCGACCGGTGAGCCGGCTTCGATCAGGAGGCCGCTCAGCGGGGCGGAGCCGGAACTAAATTTCCGTACGCTGGCGTACTGGTTAGTGTAGGAGCAACCTGCTTGGTCCAGTGTTGCGCAATTGTAACCTGGGTCGTTTATGAAGAATGTGCTCCCGCCGCCTGACGTAGACTCTCCTCCTGTCGCAACTACAAAGTGGGACGTCCCGTGGGGGCTCGTGACCCGCAGAATGACAGGGACACGTGCGCAAAGATAGTTGTCAACGACGAAATCATTGGCACTGCCGAAGCCTTGGTAGCTGACAGGAACGCCCAGTACTTTTGTGGCGTAAGTCGCGACAGCCATCCAATCAACACCGTGCTTGGGAGAATACCCGTTGTGTTGAGCGAGCCAGGTGTTAAGGGTCCCCGGATCCGTGATACCGCCGAAGTAGTTGATGATCATGGCGGACGATGTAGTGGCGCAGCCGAGGTTCTGCATTATATGTGTCGTGTCCCCGGCCGGGTAATTGTCGTAGGTGTTCCCTCCCCACGGCGCTGTAAATTGCTTACGTAAAAGCACAGGAAGGGGTTGTCCGGAGAGGGTTGGGCATACGGTTTGGATCGCAAGCTCAAGGCTGAAGTACGCCGAGCTCCCCGAGGCGAGACCTCCTAGAAAGTTGACTATTCCCGAGGTCTGGTTGCTGCTGATGGCGGAAAAGCTGGTACCCGGGCCTTCATAGCTGGTCGGCGCGGGCCATGCACACGTAATGAACGTGCAGAGGCCATCGCCGTCAAAGCTGAATATTGGGCTGGGACTGCTGAGAGGTAATGAGAAAAGCGTTCCGCTAGAATTATTTTGAACGCCGATAAGCGTGTCTTCGATCCCATCGAAAGGACCCTGCGAGGGGTCGCTGTAGACATTCACCGCCTTATCGGTGACAACGATCAGAAGGGCGCAGGACGTGTCGGCCCCGATTGGAGGACACTGCGTGAACGGTGGGGTGATTTGGGCAGAAGCGGAAAGAGCTCCGAACATTAACGCACTCGTGCCGATGATCAAAGGAAGAGAACGAATCCTCATCACAGCCTCCTCGCATTGCAAAGTAAAGTAGGGGTGTCGGGTGCTTTTTCTCCCTCGCTCAAGCGGAGTTTGGCCTTATCAAGTTTTTGGACCCGGGACCGACCTGGGAAAGAGCCTTGTCTCACGCGGGGACGAGCATGAGCGAATAACTGGAAGAGCACCTATGCCTATACCCTTCGTGCCGACAAGATGTCAAGATGTTTGTTGGCGGAAGAATTTATCTGTCATCGCGTTAATGGCTCGTTATAGTACTGTAATGTTCCAACAAATACAGGCGCTCATCGGTCAGGCGTCGCAGGGGCCTTTCATTTCTCTCGATTATGATGACAACCAAAAACTTCGTGAAGATGGGAGACAACTCGGAAGTAATCGGGCTGCACGAAAAACTCCCTATCTGTATATAGTCAAAATTACGGAATGCATACGCGCGAGTCGGATCGTAACATTTGACTCTGCGTTAGATTTTGTTCTTTGGACTTGGGGACGACCGAAGTGGTGGATCGCGGACTGTAGATGATTTTGTAGCCGCTGATGCATCCTCGAACAGAAAGTTTCAACAGCGTTCAACTTCGCGCCGCAAACCTTTCACCACCAATCTGTTAAGCGCAACAAAATTCGATAGGTTTCAAAGCGACCCGGAATCTGGTTCGGGACCAGGAGGTCGAAGGTTCAAATCCTTTCGCCCCGACCATTTTTCTCCGCAGGCGGCAACTTCTTTCCGGAAACTGACTTTCCCACCACATCTGTTTGCGCAGTTTGTTTGTCGCCGGAGGACTACTCTTGGTGTGTGACGTTCGGGCTTCGTCTATTTTGTCGCCGGCGGCGTGGAAACCCGCAGGCCTAAAGATTCCGTGACGGTTTCGTCCAGCTTGCGCCGGACGGCGAGGGACTCCTGCCCCAGACGGGCTTCGCTTTCCTTGCGGGCTTGCGATATTACCGTCAGCTCGTCGCCGGGGGTGTTCTGCAAGGCATTTTCGGCGTGAAGCAAGCAGGAAAATACGAAACGCTCAGGTTGCTGTTGTTTGCGCAAGAATTGGGCGTAATTGAACCAGTCGGAGGCGCTGCTGCGCGAATCGGTAAGCGTCGCATCGAGTTGCAGCGCGTGCTGATAGGACTGCGCCGCTCCTGCGATGTCGGCTTGTTTCTCCTGTAAATCGGCCATATGGACGAGGGCGAGACTCTCCAGCGCCTTCTCCCCGGACTTGTCCGCAAAACCGGCGGCTGCGCTGTAACCTTTGGTGGCATCCGCGGTGTGATTGATGGCGGCATCGGCGTCGGCAACTTTGATGAGGGCCGCGAGCACGGGGCCGGTATCCGCCGGATTTTTTTGGTGGCGCGCGGCAATGATTTTCAAATAGACGCGATAGTGGCGAGCCGCGGCTTGCAGTTCTCCTTGTTGATCGAGGGCTTGCGCTAGATAGAGTTGCGCGTTGGACTGGGCTGAATCGACGTCGACGGCGGGGATAAAAAGTCCGATCCCGCCGGAAATCAATGTCAGAAGATAACGGGAAAACGACCAATGGGAGTCTCCGGCCGCGCGAGCCTCTTTTTTCTGATAGTAGCTGGTGATCCACAAATACTGCGTGGAGTGCAGGACGGCGAGCAGGCCGCTGCTGTAACGAGTCTGCGGAATTTCGCGGCCACTGACTAGCTCGATCACCGCTGGCAAGAGAAACCAGAGAAATTGCGTTACCGTCAGCGTAAGCGCCGGAAGAATTATCCGGAAGCTGCTCCTGCGCGCTAGCGAAGCAAGGGCCCAGCCGCTGGCGCCGACAAAAAACAGAGGCAGAATGGCGCGCGCGGGGAGAGTGAATTTAGCCGCGAGTCCCATGCACCGTATAGATCCGGTATTTCTCGAACTCATCGCGTGCGTGGTACGCGCGATAAACCGTCGCCATGAAGTGCGGATAGTTGGAGAGCAACGCGAGAAAATAAAACGCCACGCTCCAGCCGCGCCCGTAGGAATTCGCAAAATAGAATCCCGCGAGCAAGAGCGGGGCGGACCAGGCGCCGCAGCCAACCGTCAAGTCAATCCACGGACGATAGATCCACGGACTCTGCGAGCGAGGAGGCGGCGCAGGCGTTGAAGAACGCTGCTCCTCCGGAGGAGCAATGGTGATTGTGCCCATGCCATTGCAGATTAACGCAGCCGTAACGCACCTGAGCATCAAGGAGCGTTCGAGCATGCGGAATCGGTTACTTGTACTTGCGAACGAGCTTCCCGAAACAGTGCTTCAGAAAACAGCGAGCAAGCGCAGAAGCAATCCCGCCAGCGCTCCGCCGAGCAGCGGGCCGATGACCGGGATAGGCGCGTAGCCCCAATCGGAGCCTCCCTTTCCGGCGATCGGCAGGATGGCGTGGGCAATGCGCGGACCCAGGTCGCGCGCCGGATTGATGGCATAGCCGGTCGTGCCGCCCAGCGATAGCCCGACGCCCCACACCAGGCTGCCCACAAGATAAGGGCCCAATCCAGCCGCAGGACCTGTCGCGGAGACTTTCTTCGAAAAAATTGCACCAATTACGAAGACAAGAACAAACGTAGCGCAGACTTCACTGAATAAATTCGCAGCAACATTGCGCATGGCAGGCGCGGTGCAAAAGCAGGCCAGTTTAGCGACAGGATCCGGCGTTTCCTTCCAGTGCGGCAAATAGTGTAGCCAGACAAGAACGGCTCCCACGATCGCGCCGAGCAGTTGCGCCGCAAGATAGGGCGCGAGCTTCCCGAAGCTTGCGTCACGCACCGCGAAACCCACCGTGACCACAGGATTCAAATGTGCGTCATTGCTTCCACAAGCAATCGACACGAAGACGCCGGCCATCACTGCAAACGCCCACCCAGCCGTTATGACCATCCATCCGCTGCCTTCGGCTTTCGAGCGTTTCAGCAGCACTCCGGCGACGACTCCATCGCCCAGCAGCACAATAATCATAGTGCCCAGGAATTCGCCAAGAACGGGAGAAGTCATTCAGCAATCTCCTTCAAGTGGAGTAGACCCACTGTAATACTCTGCCTTGGGAATCAGGATTCAACCCAATCGAACGAGCGCGTGACGGCCTTCTTCCATTGTTTGTAAAGCTCCTCGCGCTCTGCTTCCGCGAAGTGTGGCGTCCAGGTCTGGTCCACGGCCCAATTGGTTCGCAGTTCGTCCAAGCCTGAGAAAAATCCTACAGCGAGTCCCGCGGCATAGGCGGCACCGAGAGCGGTCGTCTCCTGAATCACAGGACGCACGACTTCGCGATTCAATATATCCGCCTGAAACTGCATTAGAAGTTCGTTCACGACCATCCCCCCGTCGACGCGCAGCGACGACAGCGCGATCTGCGAATCTTTTTCCATCGCTTCCACCACCTCGCGCGTCTGAAACGCGGTGGCTTCCAAAACCGCTCGTGCCAGATGGCCTTTGTTGACGTACCGCGTCAGCCCAGCGATGACGCCACGGGCATTTTCCTTCCAATACGGCGCGTACAGCCCGGAAAATGCCGGAACAAAGTAAACGCCGCCGTTGTCTTTCACCGTGCGGGCCAGCGTTTCGATGTCCGAGCTTTTTTCGATCATCTCGAGATTGTCGCGGACCCATTGCACCAGCGCTCCCGAAATCGCCACGCCACCCTCAAGCGCGTAACATGCTGGCGCGCTTCCCATTCTGTAGGCGACCGTTGTGAGCAAGCCGAAGTTTGATGGAACGGCGCGCTCGCCCGTATTCATTAACAGAAAACAACCTGTTCCGTAGGTGTTTTTTACTTCGCCGGGGCTGAAGCAAGCCTGCCCGACCAGGGCAGCCTGCTGATCGCCAAGTATCCCCGCGATCGCAACGCCTGCGATGACCGGGAGTGTCGCCGCACCATAAACTTCGCTGCTCGATCGCACTTCCGGCAGCATGGCACGCGGAATTTCGAATGCCGCGAGCAACTCCGCGTCCCAATCCAGTGTTTTCAAATTTAGCAGCTGCGTTCGGCTCGCGTTCGTCACGTCGGTGACGTGAACGCCGCCCTTTGGCCCGCCCGTGAGGTTCCACACGAGGAACGCATCGATATTTCCAAAGAGCAGTTCCCCGGCCGCCGCTTTCTCTTTTGCCCCAGGAATATTTTGCAGCAGCCAGCGCAGCTTCAGGCTGCTGAAATACGTGCTAAGCGGCAAGCCCGTTTTCACCCGAAAGCGGTCTTGTCCTCCGCTTTTCGCAAAGAGTCCGACGTCTTCCGCCACGCGCGTGTCCTGCCAAACGATAGCGTTTGCAATCGGCCGGCCTGTGCTGCGTTCCCACACCACGCTCGTCTCGCGCTGATTCGTAATGCCGATGGCGGCCAAGTCGGTAGGACACAGTCCTCGTTGTTCGAGCGCCTCAACAATTACTTCTTCCGTGCGGCGCATGATTTCCAGCGGGTCGTGTTCTACCCATCCCGGCCGCGGAAATATCTGCTCGTGCTCCTTCTGCGCGACCGCAACCACACGCGCCGCCTTATCAAACACCATAAAGCGCGTACTAGTTGTGCCTTGGTCGATCGCTCCGATGTAGCTTTTCACGAGATCGGCCCTTTCTGGCCGGGATGCATTCTACGACGGAACGCGGTTAGGACTGGAATTAGATGTATACGCTCGCGCCTTGCTTTGCATCTAATAAATTGGGATGAGAGAAAGGGAGTTAAGTTCATGGATATAAAACTACGGTGGAAAGGGCGCCTGTTGTTGGCGGCCATGGCTGTTGCGGCCGCAATGCCCCTCGCGCCAAAGGCAGCTGCAGCGGATTCCTCCGCGGTTTCGATGACCGTAACGGCGGTGGGCAAGAAAGAGACGCAACCGCCCGCGCTCAAGAAGGATGATGTACAGCTCTATCAGGGTAAGGAAAAGTTGCAAGTGGCGGATTGGAAGCGCGGAGAAACGCTGTACCTGGCGGTGCTCATCGACGATTCGCTCGATAGCTCCCTTGCAAACCAGTGGGGCGATTTGAAGGCGTTTTTCATGTCCCAGCCTTCGAACACCTACATCGCCGTGGCTTATGCAAGAAACGGTTCGGCGATGGTGGCGCAGGACTTCACCAAGGATCATGCTCTTGCCGCGAAAGCGCTGCGCTTGCCCTTGGGCAATGCGGGTGCATTCACGAGCCCGTATCTTGCTGTCCAGGATTGGGAGAAGCGCTGGCCTGACTCCGGGGAGCGCAAGTCCCTCATATTGTTCTCTTCGGGCATCGATTATTTCCGCGGCAGCTTTGATCCGATCGATCCCGATCTCGATACGACGATCTCGCACGCCCAAAAGCAGAACATCAACATTTGGACGATCTATGTTCCAGATGCCGGGCACATCGGCCGCCGCGAGTTTCGTGTGTTCAACGCGCAATCGAACCTCAGCCGTTTGTCGGAAGAGACTGGCGCCGAATCTTACTACCTCGGTTTCGGCATGCCAGTTACGTTGAAGCCGTACTTCGATGAAATCCAGATGCATCTCAACAACCAGTACCTGCTCAGCTTTGTGGGCAACGGCGGAAAGAAAGGAAAGTTCGAGCGCGTGCGCGTGATCACGGAGGCTCCCAACGTGGAGTTTCTTACGCCTTCGGAAGTGTTTCTGCCGCCCGTAGAGTAACCGCAGCCAGAAGCCAGAATCGGCAAAACAGGCCCAGTAGGGCGCGAGCCGCAAGGTTCGCGCCTTTCGTTTTTGTTGGATGGGGCTTGTCTCTTTTCTTGCACTCGGGCTAAACTACCGGCCGTTGAAGCCAGCTCGTTGGGCGAAGCATATTCGCTCTATTGAATCGGTTTAAATGCCACAGACTGACGTTAATCAAGACTTAGGCAATAGTTCCGAGTTGTCGACCATCCGTCCGATGCTGTGGGACGAGTCGGATTGAGACTCCCTTTTGCGGTACCATTGGTCCGCCTCGCATTCTAACAAACGGCGGGAGGCAGCATGGGAACTTTGATTCAAGACTTGCGCTTCGGCCTGCGCATGCTGCGGAAATCTCCGGGCTTCACTGCGGTGTCCATTTTGTCCCTCGCGTTGGGAATTGGCGCGACCATTGCGATCTTTTCGGTGATTTATGCGCTGGCCCTCAGGACGTTGCCCGTGCGGCAGCCGGACCAGTTAGTCGAGATTGCCCGCGGTGACGATGTCAATTTACACTCCTACGCCGAGTGGAGGGAATTTCGAGATCGGCAAGATATTTTTTCCGATGTTTTCTCTTATAACTACTTCGATAGCAAATTTGAAATAACAAACTTAAAAGAACAGGAGGAAGTATCCGGTTTGTATGTTTCTGGCGATTACTTCCCAACCCTCGGCGTGCCAGCCGTTTTAGGCAGGGTATTGCAATCTTCGGATGACCGGCCTAGTGCGCCACCGGTCTGCGTGATTGGCTACGGATTGTGGCGGCGATTATACGGCCAATCAGCAGATATACTCGGCCGGGCGATTCGCGTAAATGGAAACGAATTCCAAATCGTTGGAGTGGTCCCTCGGTCTTTTTTCGGTGTGGATACCGGCAGCATGCCTGAGATTTTCATGCCCATCGAGGCGGAAAGAACGTTCAGAGACTATCACCTACTGTACGGACGTCAGACGCCTTCGCTGGATTCGCACGCTACGCTACTAATCATCGTCGGCCGGTTAAAGCCGGGAGGCAGCGTGAGCCAAGCCAACGCCGGGTTACGGGTTCTCAGTCCAGAAATATACAGAGCCCTACCGCCGAGTTCTAACGAAAGCGGCGCGCGATCGGTTATGCGTGGATCTCTTGTGGCGCGTCCCATGCCGAACGGCAC